>Ga0134124_10001764_pt1 | contig 17363 bp, 17 predicted proteins | sample KB304_FD_96880 | JGI IMG/M metagenome (GOLD analysis project Ga0134124, IMG submission 96880) | Terrestrial soil microbial communities without Nitrogen fertilizer from Kellogg Biological Station, Michigan, USA - KB3-0-4 | ecosystem: Environmental > Terrestrial > Soil > Unclassified ...
CCGTCGCGGCAACACAGGTCGCACGCTCTCAGAGCGGGTTCGGGCACTTTGATGGTGGCGGTAAATCGTTGATAATCAAGGCATGGCGGGGTAGCTCAGATGGTTAGAGCGTGGGATTCATAATCACCGATTCGGCAAAAAGCTAAGTTTTTGCCACTTCACAAGTTGCAGCCACCACGAGTTTACTAGGGTTTTGCGGTTCTTTCCCATTCGCTATCAGCCAGTATCCGCGCTGTGCTGCGAATTCTGTCCACAAATTGGCCACACGTTTTGGGGGTGAACCCCTCAGTTGAGACGACTTCAAATTGGCACAATGCCAATTGATTAATTCCACCCTTAAAAACTCTGGGCTAAAGGAAACAGTATTATCCCTTCTTGGGCGGCCTTCTGAATCTTCATATCGAGAGCATCTGTCAGCGATACTCGCCCTTCTAAGATCAGCGAGAGATCCACACCATCCATCAATACCATATTAGATGTCACACCGCGGGTAAACTCAAGTACGACCTCTGGGCGAAAGCCTGCAATAGATACGAATAGTCCTCTCGTGCTGGTTATTTTTTTATCGACTTTCGTCTTTAGAGCAGCAAGATCTGCCTCGGTTGGCGGTCCCTTTCTCCAGCGTGCCTCAACAAGGTAATCAAATCCTTTAAAAGAAAAAGATCCATCAATCTGTTCCGTGGAAGTCTTGTAGGGGGGCCGATAGGTTATCTCATGTACGGCAAATAGTTCAGATAGGAGATCTTCAAGGCTATAACCTCGCGACTGTGGGTCATCCGTCGCTGACGCGATATCAATATAGCTCTTCCTCAGCTGTTCCATCTTATCTGCGCGCGCCATTAATGCCGCTTGTCGCTGACGAGCTTCCTCGGCTCTGTTCCTTTGGTCCACATCTGTTTTGAGCGCAATCATCTTGTGGTTGATAGCCAATTCCTTCAACCACCGCAACGCATCTAACGCCGCCTCCCTGTCAGGTACGTTATCATCAGGGACTTTCCTGAGCTTAGCTAACTCAGTCACAATACGCCGCTGAATTTGGTAACCTTCATCATCCATCGCGTCTAACTCACTCAGAATATGGCGTGCAATCTTATATTTTGATTCTTCGGCGTAACGGTCATAAAGTTCGGCTGGAACTCCTGCGGCCAGCATAAACGCACGAAATGGATCCTTCAGCCAGAAGCACTTGCCGCAAACAGAAACGACTGCTTCACGAATCTCGAAAGGTAATCTAGTCGACATCTTGATTCTCACTGACTCATTTTCTTGCGTGATACGCAGAGTTGGTAATGGTTGCCGCTTCTTTCGTGGGCCCTGTTCTTATTTCTTCGCCGTCAATCATGTTGCTACGCTGCGAGAAAGCTCGATTGCTCGCTTCTGACCAAGATACCAGGCGATGTTTTCGGCTACTTTCAGTGGATTGATCCCGTGAGTAGGTATGAGCTCTGAATAGAGGCTGGCTCCGATCTCTTCCCCGGCGAAATTTCGAACCCAAACCGTTACGCTCACAGGATTCTGGAGCTTGCCTCCCATTACTTCGTAGCGACACCCGACCGACGTAAAGGGCTTCTTCTCTCGTAGTGCCGTTATACAATCCGGTCTTGAGACGGAACTCATCCGCCACTTTGCTCCCAACGTTTCACATTCTTCCCAGGTTGCTTCTAGCCGCGCAAGAATAGGATCATGCTCAAATCTCAAGCGGGTTCTCAGTACACTGTCATCCCAAAGCATTTCGTCGAAGGTCTTACCTACACCTTTACCTTGGCGGTCCCACTCCTGAATCGTGTCCGAGTACTCTTTAGTGGCAATATGCAACCCAACCATGCTATTGACTATCGACAACGTGTCATCGTCGGTTACGTGCTCAATTTCCTCGAAAGAGATGACAATCAGCGGAAGTCCAACTGAGTAGCAAACATCGAGCTTGAAGTTAATCTTTAGTTCTCTGTACGGATCTTCGTCAAATTTCCTCTCGAGAATGTATCTCTTGCCGGAGCTATAGCCCTCGCCTAGACCATCAAACTCGATAGCAAGCGCGGGCTCATGTGTCGGATTTGTCAAAACGAAGTCGACTGAGGCCTTAAGATAGTAGTCCCACCTTTTCTCGGTTAGTTCGTCTTTTCGTATTTCCACTATCTGCGATAGCGGAGTATTTCCGTAAAGCCTCCACCCCGACGGTAGATGTTTTTCGATGGCCTCAAACGCCCGACGCTCGCTCGCGCTCCCGAAGATCGTGGTCGCCTTTTTCATGAAACATGCCCTTTTCGCGCACAAGTCAGGTGCTGCTTTCCTAATTGTTTGATGGGTACCTCGGCTAAAGCGAGAAGTACGGTAACAGGATCTCGTCCCTATGTGGCGGGTCAGGAATCTCAACGCATTGCGCCGCAAGTTCGTCGATGTTAGTTCCAAGATACCGTTCCCGCATAACAACAAGGCATCCGTCAGCGAAATTCATTACGTGAAGCGATAATGACATTATTTCCTTAGTCAGTTTTTCGATGGCAAGTTTATAGTCGCCACGCTTGACCGTTTCGAGCATTGCGCTTCCAACGATGACCTCGGAAACCAGGTAAAAGAGGTTCGCTTGTTTTTCGGTTGCGTAGATTTCGAGTGTATCGGTTTCGTCGATTGCCGCAATCTGATCCTGGACCTTGCGAGGATCGTAATGAAAGGCAAATCGATTTCTGAGTTGGTTGATAAGATTCTTGGGTTTTGAAAAGTAATTCTCCAGTTCGCCAAAAGCATTTCGAGCCTCGTCCGATAGTGAAGCGCCGAGTGACGTTTTCAGTCCGGTCTGAATGTAGGCCCTATCGATCAATTGCCAACTTTCATAGAGTTTGTCCGCGAGAAGTCTATCGAGCATGAACGATAAAGAAAGGTTGACATTTTTTAGTACCGGGTTATTGGTCGGATCGTTCACGGACCATTTTAGCCACTTCACGAGCACGGCGATCTCGTTGCGCACGTGGCCCACGTGAATAAAGAACGCCCGTTCACCAGCGGGGACTTTATCTAGTTTGGATTTTGGAACTGGTACAACAAATACTTCCATACATTCATGTTTCCTAGTCTGGATAAAAACGGAACTCACGCCGAGTTCGTTGAAGGGACGTTGAGTCTATAATCGGCTAACCGTTCTGAGCCGCAGCCGAAGCAACAGGTTGAGACAACGGATTGACGACGAATCCTTCGTAGAAAACAAACGCGTAAATGAATTGATCGTCGTTCCACTGGTAAATGCCCAACTGGAATACTTTGGGTTGAGGTGTCGGAACCTGTGTGTATCTGATCTGTAGTAGCATTTGACGATATTCGTCCCAGCCATCACGTTTCCCCTCCAACAAAGCGGATTCCGATACCATGCTGGGACTGAATGTTAACCACGAACCCGGATATGTTTTTCCGAACATTTTGTAGTACACACCATAGGCGATTGCCTCCATCACATTCTTGTAGCGGGGAAGATCAAATATATAGACGGCAGTCTCCTCGCCGTTGAGAATAATAGGCTTTGCGCTGGCAAAGGTTTGATTGAAGAGTTTGTGGCTTCGCTCAAACGATCGGATGGACTTGTCCTGAAAGTGAACCATTCCAGCCTGATTCGCATTAATGTGACTCGTGATGACATTTCGGACATACTCTACGTCCTTCGAGTTTGCAGAGTTATGAGCGTCGCAGGAGGGCACCGTCCAGAGTTCGTCTCGGTATCCTTTTGGAAAAAAGCAGTCCGGGGGAACATGTTCTTTCGTGATGCCGGGCGCTTCACACATGTAACACTTACTAACGTTCTTCATTACGCTCCCTCGAATCGGTATCAACTGGCGCTTGCCGAAGCCGCTGACGCCCCTCCGGTTGGCAGTTTTCGATCCTCGAACAATGCCTCTTTTGTTTCAATCTGGCGGGCACGATAGGTGTCCCACCACTGCGGGGAGATCTTTTTCCTTTCATTCAAGCGCTGAGTTGCCACTGTCGGATGTACGATCAAAACATACTTAAAGCGGTTTCCGATCTTCTTAGTTCGTATAAAACCAAAGTCCTCCAACATCTTCATGCGTTCTTGCCAAGTGCGAACGGCTCTGCTCCCAACGTACCCGGCAGCGAATGCGTGATCTGCTTCGTGCGCCATTTCGACGATACCGTTATCGATGTGGCGCGCTAATAGCTCAAGGTAGACACTCGACGGATCAATGTTGCCACTAAGTTGTTTTGAAGCGAGAAGTTGTAAAACGAGCGGCAAAGTTCGCGGCGCCCGAAACCAACCCTTTTCATCCTCGCCAGTCCATGCCTCTTCGCCAGGCCAGAACTCTTCTTTCCACTTTCCGCGCTGCTGGTATCCTCTTGTCTTCTTTTGTGCAACCATTTAGCCTCCTTAGCTTGGCGCGAAAGCGCGCGCTTCCGCGCCTAAGCCTTTCTGAACACAGTCACCGATACAAGAGGCGCTTGTGTACGATCGTGAATAAATTTTATGTAGTAAGGCAGTTGACATCAACGCCTTATGTACGCAACAAGCCTCCATTGAATACCTTGCGAGACTGGCAGTCACGTCTTACAGGTGGACTTCAGGCGGCTCTTTGAGTGATTGATACTGCGATTAATCGCGCATTGATCGTACCATGTATTCAATTTCCCTCCGTTATAGCCGCAATGATGAAATCGGCAGCGAATCTTATCATATGTGTCTCTGGGTCTCTGTGTTTCTCATGGTTTCTAGGTGTCGAGGTTGGTAGGTATCAGGGTGTTGGCTTACAGGGAGGTGCGGAGGGTGGACACATACTAACGCCCGACTAGAACTTGTGGCCCATCATATGAAGGCTGCGTGAAAACTGGCCAAGAAACAGCTCAACAGGGAGGGTCGTCTGATACGGAATAAGATCCTTTCTGAGCTCTCGCGTATTGAGCGAATTGGACGACGTTATCCACCCGGCATGGCGCGCACGCCGAGCACTTTTGAAAGAATCCATTTTTATCAGGACGCTTCGCCTTCTATTCCCTTCCTTGATTTTCGAGGTGCTGCACTTACCTAAACGAACGTGTTGCGAATGGGGCTGCACTCGCCTACGGCTCGTGTCTCCCGCGCCTAAACGCAATTGTCCTAATGACCAGAGCGCTGATCATACTTTCTGATTGTTGTGAGACCGAGCGTAACAGGGAGTGAAACGGCCGACCTTGGTTATGAATCACGCGGAATGAGTGAACGCAACTACTTGATTTTGAATCAAGATGCAGCCACGAGCAATCAACTCTTTTACCGGTTGAGACCTTCTTCCACTCAGTTACCGTGTTGTTCCATTTTTATTTCTGTCACAATCCTGCGACAGCCAAATTTTTCGCAACTTTGTTCGCTGCGGACCATACCATTAGCTGATGTTGTCACGACGCTTGAGCTGCCCGAATACCTAAAAGCGGCGCGCCGATTTGGGGTCTCAGGTAATCGATGGCCCCAACGACTTGGCTCGGCGTTGAGGCAGTCCATTTGCAGGTCGAAACATAACGCTTGCTGAGGTAAGAAGCAGCTGCCGATACGGCCAGTAGGTTTCCATGTCACATTCGATGGTTTTGAATACACCTACATATGTTGAAAGAGAAATAAATGGACTTGGGCCGAAAGAAGCCGTCAAGGGTGCCCAATTACTTGTTGAAAATAAGTGTTTTGGTTTTTGTCACAATTAGTGTTTCTGAACACACACCATCATAGAGAAGATTTCTGGTGGAGACTTCTCGTGGACACACAGTGAATGAGGGGCCCTTATGCCACAAACAGTTCCTAAAAAAGCAAATCTTATTAAGGAATTCGCGCAAGAATTCTTTAACGGCATAGTAAGAACAATTGAAAAGAAGCGCTTTTTCGAGCCTTCCATTGAATTGACGCGAGAGGTCATAAACAGACTGCATGTATTGACCAATCATGAATATCAAAGTGATGCCTCCGATATAGAACGCCAACGGAGAATAATATCCGAACAGTTTTATCTCTATCTAATTAACATATCCAAGAAGCCAAGGATCATGGATGGAGAGGCCATTTCAGTAAAAGAAATGATCGACTTTAATTTCGATAAAGCAATAGGCTTGGCATATGAAGCAGAAGACCGAAATATTCTGGATAAATTTACTTCCGAATTTGTTAGTTGGTTGAGAAAGGAAAAAGGGGAAGTCGATACAGGATGGGGAACAATTAAGCTTATTTCGGAAGATAAAGTAACGATGACCAGATTTCCCAGTAATGCGGATGAAGAGCTGAAAGCACCGAACAAGCAAAGCCGCCATAATTTCGAACGCAAAGAAGAAACCGCCTCGGCCGCACGTTGAGATTTATTTATTGGTATTGACCAAAAGTTTGGCCAGACTCATAACTTCTCTTCTGAATTTCTGGCGTATGGTACTGGGGCTATAATTTTCACTGAAAGTTTCGTTATATCTCTCATGAATCTCTTCATAGTTATAGCCCTGTAATAGCAGTTCGAAAATAAAGCGGATTTTCGTATTCATATGCTTTATTATTTCCCTCACCAAAATTCTTGTTTCCATTTCATCCACCGACTCGTTATTATCGGATAAATAAGAACCGCCACTCCTGTCGTCAATACTGTCAAGGGTTTCACCCTTTTTCCTGGAAAAATTTTTTACGATATTTTCAAACGTTGTTATGTAATAGGAAGTCAGAGTTTCAACCTCTACACCTTCTTCTATTCTTCTCACAACCGTCGCGGTTGTATCCGAAAGCAATTCTGAGACTATATCCGGACGGTCCCAGTCTGGATGATATTTTCTAAAAATGAAGGCAGCCCTAGAACCAAGGCTTTTTTCGACCGCAAAAACCTTTTCATTTATAGACTCTCGCTCTTCATTCATTAGTAAACCCTTCTGAACTCACCGGCGGTGATTTGCCGGCCACGCTTGTCATATTTAAAGTCGTATACGGAAATATCAAAGCCTTCCGTGTCAATATCTATTCTCAAGATATGGCAAAAATTATCCGTAAGTTCACCAGCCTCCCCCATGAATTGCGTTGCGCTTCCGGCACAATTGATATCAATTTCTTCTACTTGATAGAAGTTGTGTTCGTGAGTATGACCCGCCACAATTAAACGAATATCGCATCTTTTGGCGGCGTCAATCAGTTCATTCTCATCAACAAGTTTCTTAAATTCACTCTTAATTTTTTCAAATCTACCTTCGCCAACCGGAAATCGAGGTGGAAAGTGAATCGCCCAAATAACGATCGGCTGGTTGCCATCTTGATTGGCACATTCAACAAAATCATTTGTTTTTTCGACCATCTCTTCCAGAATATCTCTATCGACATAACCCTGGGCTAAGCCGGCTATTCTTTTCGTAAGTTTGTCCAACCCGAGCGGGCCCAGCGGGCCAAGTAAATGATCCAGTAAACCGAAGTCGACTTGGCAGTCATCAATACTCTTTAAGCTGAAATCCGCCAGGACCAATCCGACCCGAATTGTTCCCTTATCTATAGGGCAGATCTTAACATTTTGATTTTTCACCCAGTACTTACTAAAAGTGTCGTGAAAATCCATTGAGCCGGGCTGATAAAGCTTTTTATCGGTGTAATAGCGATCGTGATTACCGGGCAACAAAAACACGGGGACGTTGTCAGGGAAATCAAATGGAATGTGCCGATTACTCGTTAACGCGCCAAGCAGAGGGTGACTGCTTCCGGAGATCCCGTCAACGATGTCAAAAGCCTCCTTTAGGTCGTTCTTATCTCCGGATGTCGAAATATCCCCCGTGATCAAAATTCCATCCAGTATCGCACTGTATCTTTTGGCCAGTTCAGAAACTGCTCCTACTACCACGGGGTTGAAAGAAGCGGCTGATTCGTGGTTGAAAAAGCGTTTATATGTGTCAATCTCGGTCACCGATCGAAGATTGAGAATTTCCCTTCTTAAGGAAGTTTGAGCCAAATGCAAGTCGGAGATATGGAGGATGTTTATTTGCATCGGTTGTTTACCTCGAGTGAGATTCGAAAATTACTTATGCCTGAAACAAGCAATTCCTACCAGGTGTTATGCCTCGCGGATAAGAGAAGTCACCATGGCAGTGTTCTGTGTGCAATTGTCGTCGAGAAGACTCAATGACGCGGGGCTGAGTTTCAATATTGTCATCCTATAGATTTTCTAAACTGGTTAGAGCGGGCACGTCTATAACACAGAGAGTTCATTAGGTTTTCCTATCGAGATCAAAACTCCGATCTACGTTCAACGTGACAAGTTTGTAAATTTTGGCCTCCGAGAGAAAGAGGTGCGAGAAAGCTACGCCTTAGTATCACTTCTACTGCATAAGAGGCAAGGGCGGATCAAAATTCCTAAGCGCGTTGAGCTCGTCACCGGAACGCCACTCGTGATTACATCGCAAACACCGTTTCAATGATTCTTGCTTTTCCCTTATCAAATCGTCTGTGCGTAGCTCTTACCGTAAACTCTGAAATAGCTTTCACTGAATAAGCAACTGTCAATTCCACAATTGCTTTTCTCGCTCCACCCTTTCTCTTTCGGTTCATTTCAAAGCGATACTGATGGGGAGGTTGAAATGTGGAGCGTCCGCGTGGGAAAGCCATGGGATTAGTCGTTCCGGTATTCATCGGCGCTAGGAGTACTAAGTCACCAAAGCGATTGAGTAGTTCTTTTGTGTCCACCTCTAACACCAGATGCTCGCTATCGGAATAGGCTTTCATGAGAGTCGCTATTCTCGGCTCAGTCAGCCAGAAAAAAACCTTTTTGTTCAAGATCTGGTACCAGTCCTTGGGTGTCAGGCCATCTCTCAAGCACCGAGCTAATTTCGACTCGATCATCGGCCTTTGATCACGTATAACAACGGTCCCAAACTTCCCATTAAATATCGACATCGATCTGCTTCTGCGACGTGATTCAATCATTTCGCGCTCTTCGCCAGATTTTTGGAATAGGTCCAGCAAAGCTGAAGTGCTCAGAAGGCCGTGCTTCTTAATACTCTCCCAGGTTCCATATTCTGCCATGTGATAAAGGACTGGATGCAATTCAACGATTCGTTCGTGAGTTATTCCCATCACCAACTTCTCCGATCGATGATACTACGTGAATGGAATCTCGTAGATATAAGAGAGACGGAGGCCGCCGTAACTCGTTCCACCTCGTTAACAAATCTTATGGTTTCTTCAGTTAGCTGCTCAAACCGACGAGCATCCTCATTATCTTTGCTGATGTAATCAGCGAACGTTAGCGCGACATCAGTTGGCCCATTTAGATAGGTTGAACGACGAATCAACTCCCAGTCGAACTCTCCAACGCGCCTCTCTCGTTTCGTTGTCGAAGTTCGTTCTTTCGAGAATAATTGTTCCTCGGGAATACCCGATCGTATCGATATTTCCTTCCACGTAGTTGGCTGTGAGAGGCTCCCCGAAGTGTTACCAGATTCGGGTGCGTCACCAACGCGAATTGGGTAAGTGCGACAGACCATGACAATACGTCGAATGTGACGAGGTGAAATGCCGGCTTCAGCTAATGTTCCCCCAACGGTGGTATCGCGTGACGTGACGTGCGGATAAGATCCATGATAGAGACTCAAGCCAGCACCTTGAGTGCCTTCTAACAAAATCTTCTTGCCATCCGCAAACGCACGCTCGAGTACTTCCTGTGTTTCTCTAAGAAATGGTTTGAGTTCCTGAATATCGCCCGCAAGACGCACTTGAGGCGTCGCCAGCTCTGGAGCTCTTCCTAGGATTCGTCGCGCAGTCGCTGCACCAACCCCCTGCCCAGTTGATGCTATCGCCCTCACTAATTTCTTTTCGCTCTCACGATCTTGATCTTCGATCATCATTGCATGAGGAGAAATGAACAAACGGGAGGATTGCACTTTGCATTCACTGATCTCCTTGAGCAGAACGTCGAGCCCGAGTACTGCACCTGGTCCAATCACGATGTGGGCATTACTACTCTTTGTTCCAGACGGCAGGTGGTGGAAAGTGTAAGTTTGCGGATAGTCGAAAACTGTATGCCCGGCGTTTGGTCCTCCAACCCGAACGAGTACATCGTATTCAGGTGCTAGATACGATGCAATGTGCCCCTTGCCTTCACTCCCATACTCGCCCCCAACAATCACATCTACTAGAGGCAAGTATTCTCGTGCGTACAGGCCTAAATGTGCAGCCGCTCGTACAACGACGTCCTTCTCTGTGCACCGAGTAGTATCGATTACCACGTCGGCAATTTTTGACAAGTCCGAAACCTGCTTCTCAGTTTTGTTCTGACTCGCTTCTTCGTACGAAGAAAACTCTTTGAAGCCCGGCTTGTTTCGCGCTTTATACCGTCGCGCGAGTTCCTCTTGAGGCGCATGAATGTGAATGTGTATTACTCGGTCCGGAATCGCAAATCTAATGGCCTCGATCTGCTGAGAAATTCGAGCTGCATCAACCACAACTCTGCCATTTGGACCAAGCGACTCCAATAAGTCGAGTAATGCGTCGCGAACCCAGGCGCCGTTTGTTTTAACATCAAGCCTTTCTCCGAACTCTTGCATATTCCCGCGTTCGGCGATGTCAAAGTGAGTGAGATTGCGACCGAGCCTGTCCAATTCTTCCTTCGTCTTCAATACAGTGAATCCGAACCTATCGGCTAATCCATTTGCCAATGTAGATTTGCCTGAAGAAATCTGCCCAGTTAAAACTAAGACTTGACGACTCATGTTTATGTCTCCTTGTGATGAGGTGGAAACTAGAGTAATGAAAAGAGACTTGCTTGATCATCTGGCATTTTACTACCAGGCGGATCGTAAACGGTTACACTTAACCCTCGTTCGCAAAGAAAACGCGTAATCATTTCGCTAACAATGTGCCAGTTGCCACCGGCTTGGCCACAACCGATCCGAGGCATGTGAATTGATGAATTTGTCGATAGCGCCAACTCACCAAGTTTATCCAAGCAAGCGCTTAATGCTCCATAACGTATGCTTGGTTTAAGTGTTGGCTTATAGCCATGCTGACAAACCATGCTGAATACATCAGTTTCATCGTCCACTGAACTCAGGTGGCAATTCCCCAATTGCAGTCGATTCGAGCCACCCTGCGCCCATTGGTAAAAGTTTTCTTGGACATGGGGCCATTTGCGCCTTATCACTCTAGCAAAACCACCACCCCACGTAGGAGCTTTATCGTTCACAACCTGTGCGATTATTCGATGTTCATTTCCACGGGGTTCCGTCGCATCTCCTGAGACATAATGAATTGACGGCCGATTCGTTACACGCCGCGTCCTTGGGATCCCAATCCCCATCACTCGGGGATACTTTTGACCTGGGTATGGCGATACTGCAACGCACTGAATTTCCAGATCCCCTAAAGGTTGGAACCAGTTTTCAACAGCATGGTCAGTAAAATTAATTCGAGTACAGTGACTAACTACGCTTTCCTCAGGAAGACGGATTCCATAAGGGATTTTCTCTTTGAAAGAGCTTGATGGACGGATATAGTCGATCTTAAACCTGTCGCCCAATTTTTGGTGGGAAGCACTAAACACAAAACCATCGGCTAGTGTTAGTTTAATAATTCGTAGCAGAATCGCTTCGGTTGAGACTTGTAATTTATCTCGTAACTGAATTATCGAATTAATCGACAATTGCTGATCGGTTAGTTGTTTGAAAGAGCCAATAGGCATCAGAAGCTCGGAGGCACCCACATCACAAAGCGACTCAAGTTGCCATTCGTCAGAAGACATCCGTTGGTGCGTCGACCTATTTCTTGTCATCAGCCTGCAATCGGGAAAGATTGTATGAATTAACTCGTGACAAATAGAGAATCGCACTCTGACTTGGGGGCGGGTTGGATTGTATTGAATTAAGAAGCCACTCCCTGAAGCCTTGGTTCGGGCGTCCGGAATGTCATTTGACGGCTCAACACGAATCTTCATGTATTCAGCTAACGCGAACGGGTCGAGCGGTTCTGTTGTTCCACCATCTTCTACATAAGCTAAAATGAGGTGTTCGGCTTTCTTCGCTATTAATCTGACAGGCAAATCGTCTATCGCATTCTCTCCAGCAAGTGCCCTCACCGAAGCGTTCGTCCAATAGCGTCGAGCCACTGGGGAAGTGTCTTCTTGAGCTGACGGAACAGTCTCGGATTTATCCATATTAATTTTGGACCGTAAAGTTTCTAGGCTCGACTCAATAATCTTACGATCCTCACCCTTTGCCTCTTCGGCAGTCTTTTCAAGGTGTTTTAGAAAATCCGTAACTAATTTTTGCTTACTTGGACTAGGAGTTTCCTCCTCGGTAGGAGATGACGACTGAACAGTTTCATTCTCCGTTTCAAAGAATGCTTCGCGGAGCAATTCTTTCACAGAACGGTTTGGTTCTTGTTTTGATACTTCGTCTCTCATACTGCGTTACTTCGTTTCGCTCTTCGGGCTTCCAGCGCACGTCTCAACGGCGTCAGTCGTGTTTGTAATCTCTCCCGCCTCCGAGTAGCTTCGGCGAGACTAATGTTTAGCGCTTGAGCGACTCGACTTCGCTTGGTTATCCCTTCTTGTAAGACACACCGCAGATACTCAATCAACTCAGGCTCTCCTTTGACGGATTCATACGCACGTTTCGTAATTTTCGCATCTGTCAAATCTCTGATTAGCACGTCACTGATGGAATCCTCTTCGAAACCTCCTGGACTTTCTTCGATTTCGATGTCATCAGAAGATTGAGTTCGTTTATAAGCACGTCCATCTTTTACGAGATCCAAGAATCCGTTATGGACTATCCTTCGCACAAAACGAAACATGTCAGCTTGAGGATTTTCAGGATGAACGGCCTGCCAACCAACGTTTTTGATAATAAATTTTGTGAGGGCCTCATGTACTAAATCCTGAGCTGAGAAGGCATTGCCTCTCAGAACTGTGCTCTGATTTCGAAATTCACGGTGAAACCGTCTGGTCACGAAACGACACAAGTCCTCCAGGAGCTTTCCCAGATCAATGCCTTCGAATCGCTTGTCGTATGACTCCATGGATCTAGCTAAAACAGCAACGAACGACTAACTAGAAACGAGGTAAAAATCTTTTTCCCCTCGTTTTTGCGAGCCAAATCGTTTCTTCTTCAGACCGAGGGTTCTCGGTCCACTGGACCCAGTTCAAAGCCTGAGGAAAACTGGTTAGCCCAAGCATACAACGAAGAATGCAAGACGGGACAACCAAACTATTAACATTTTGACTTGAGAGGAGAAATGAAGTGGCTAAGTTTTCTATCTATAAGGACGCCAAAGGAGAGTTCCGATGGAGGCTCAGCGCTGACAACAGCAAAATCATCGCCGATAGTGGCGAAGGGTACAAGAGCAAGTCCGATTGTAAGAATGGCATTGAGATTGTCAAAAAAGAATCATCCAATGCCCCGGTGAGCGATTTGACGCCTAGCGTATAGCTTAAATGGACGCGTTATCTGTGAGAAGGAAAGAGCTCGCTTTCTCACAGTTTGCGCACCAACAGTGCAGAATGTTTGAAACGACGCACAAGATGAATTAGCTTTGCGTTAGATGAGAAGGCAATGATGAAAGAGGACGCATTAAACATCTATACAGATGGATCGTCATATCAGAGTCCCCGTCGAGGCGGGATTGGTATTCGTTTCATAACAGTCGATGAACACGGAGCGGAAGTCATCGATGATCGAGAGGAGCTAGGTTACAAGGGAGCAACCAACAACCAAATGGAACTCTTCGCCGCCGTATTGGCGCTCAGGATCGCACTTGAGTCGTATGACCTTACCAGATTTAACAGCATTGAATTATTCACGGATTCGCAGTATGTCTCTGGCAACTATAAAACGGCTATGTTTGGCTGGTCATCAAATCGATGGACCAATCGAGACGGACGTCCGGTAGTCAACGCCGATCGCTGGAAGGAACTCATCAAGCTAATCAAGAGATGCGCACCGCTGCGAGTTAACATTCACTGGGTCAAAGGCCATTCAAAAAATGTTCACAATAAGGCCGTAGATAAACTAGCAAAGAAATCCGCCAAGGGAATGTTAAATCGGTCGCTGACAGTAGTTGAAGTGAGGCGAAAGCATACGCATAAGATGGTTGAAATCGGAAGCGTGGAGATGAAAGGACAAAGGCTACGCATAAGGGTCCTAACCAGCGAATATATTCGGCCGCAAGGACTTGTGAAGTATAAATATGAAGTCTTATCTACACGAAGCAAGTACTTCCAAAACGTTGATGTTATTTTCTCTCGTATAGATCTTCGTGCTGGTCACCATTATGAAGTAGTGGTTAACAAGAACACCGCAAATCCCTCCATCGTCAGAATGCTACGCGAACTCGAGCGGTAATTGCAGGGTTACCGCCATCAGGTTATTTTGATTCAACAACACTCGCTAAAGGCTCGCTAACGCTCACCCGTTTACGACCGCTTCCTTAGTAGAGCTCTCCGACGCGTTGCGCTTTTTGAATATCGCTTTCGGAAACACGCAATTTTGTACGGCGAGATAATTCCCCACTCATGGCACAATTCCCCCTGCGCTTCAGTCGTAACGACAGCCCGCTCAACTCTCCGCTTCGTTTTGAGTGCTCCTCTGCGCCCGCGGTTCGTGGAGTGGGCGGCCCAGTCGTGTTTCTTCCAGTCGCTACGAGGGAAGCCTCCGTCAAAAGCAATCACAACGGCGAACCCCACATTGGTTAAGGCTCCGCCGAGCCTTCAGTAGGGTGAAAATCGTTATGTCGCAAAATTTAAGGAGGAGACCAAAATATTCTTAAGCTGAACCCATCGCGGGAACAAAAGACTTGCTGACAAGTCTAAGTTCATATGATTAATAGCACAGTCCCGTTGCGGAGATGGTTGAATCTGCGATTTATTGTTTTTGCTGTCGCGGAATTTAATTTTTGTGCTGATTTGGTTAGCAGCACACACGATGCCCGGAGCGTGCGTAGCTTGCCCCTGGTTCTATCCGTGGACATATTTTAATGAACCCACCTTGCTCTTGATCGCCGCCGTTGCGCTTTGTGCTGGCAGGCGGTTTTCGTCTGGAATCGCGCTCGCATTGAGCGGCTATTTAATCGCGGACCTCATCTATCGAATGTGGTTATACGACGTGACCTTGGACGAAATCGCGAGGCAGCTTTTTAGTCCTTATCAGGAAATTGTTTATGCTTGGCAGAGTCAATACCTCGTTTCAATCGCAGTGCTCATGGTTGCAACGTTCTATTTGGTCAAAGATCACTTCGTGCATCGGAACTTCAACGAACGACATCGAGCCAGCACCTCCAGCAGTCTTCGGTGAAGTTAGCTTTTAATCGAACTTGCGTGGGTCGTCACTACCGCCGGCGTACGGCTGGCTTTGAACTGTCTTAGAGGACAATGAAAACTTTCGTTTGGACTCTTCTGCTTTTATTATTTGTCCGACTCACTTTGGCGCAGGACTTTGTCGGTCACACACACGACATTTTGAAAGTCCAATTTAATACTGATGCCACCCGATTGATTTCTTATTCGGCAGGTGATGGCTGGCTTTGTCTTTGGGAGGTCCAGAGCGGTCGTTTGCTTTGGAGAGCTAAAACCGAGTTCATTCAAAAGGGCAATGAGTATTACACCCTGACAAGTTTTGCCTTTAGTCCGGACCAACATCTAATTGCTTCGGGTAGTGGGAACGGAACGATCCAACTTTGGGACGCAAAAACAGGAAAGGCTCTTTGGAGAGTGGACGCGCACAAGAATAGCGTGACGGCGGTTGAATTCAGCCCCGATGGAAAAACGATTGTTTCCGCTGGTTCACCCGAGGGGGACGTCGATGAAATTAAAGTCTACCGTGTTGAGGATGGGCAGCTTATCAAGAAACTTGAAGGGAAATCTTGTACGGTCACTGCAATGAAGTTCGATGACGGAAACCTCTTAAGAACCGGACGGTTTGATTTCGGCTCAAGCGCAATTTTGCTTCCGAAAACGTCGGTCCTTTTTGCTGTGCAGCGTCAGGATTTGAAAAACGGAAATGCGATTCGATTTGGTTTCACGTTTCAAAAGGACACCGATGAGAAAAAGGTTGAAGACTATGGAACGGATGTGATCATGAGATTTAGAGAATCAGATTTGCCCCAAGGAAAATAGCGCGCGACTCCGCCCCAGCATCCTCTTATCCCGGTGCATGATTTCGCCCGTCACAAGGCGAGTGAGACTCAACGATCGCCGTGTTTCCACTGACGCTTGCACTCGCCTTTGGCTCGTGTCTTTAAGGTCCCACATCGTATCTTTTCCAGGTGATTATATTGCCTTCAACACGGATCAGGACTGACCTGATATCCAGTCTCTCGATGGAGGGCGAAAAGCGAGGAGCAAGGCAGAATTTGCTAAGCGAGCTTTCACCGAAGCCGCCAGATTTTTGACTTCAAATTCCGTCATACCACCGCCTCCAGGTATGGCCGCATGACGCGAGCGACACGGCAAATTTTCGCGTAGCGCCAGAGTTCGTCACTGGTAGTTATTGTATGATGGTCAACCCCTGAGGCGAGGGCTTTTCCTGAGAAACGAACGATGCGAAGGAGAATGATATCTTCCTTCGGGGCACGCGCTTTCACATCAATTGCCAGCCAGATTTCGAACGGCGACCTCGTAGTAAGATCATGAAAGCGGAGAGCAGAAAGCAGACACACGACGCCATGCGGTACGCGGAGAGCTGCCTGGACGACGGTCTGATGTCGACTCGCTTTAGCGCCCTGTGCCGCGTACATCCCGAGTCCAACTTTTCTAGTTTGCCTTGCTTTTGAAGTCGCCAGAGATAGTCTGACGGGAGGCCTTCTCCTCGAGATCTCGTGGACGCAGAATGGTACCCTTGGGGCGAGACCAAGCACCCTTTCTTGCGTCGGCGGATTGATTTCTTTGGTTGATTTGTTCATCAATTAAACGTAAGTAGATATTCATAACTACCGACGTTTAATTGATGCCACCCAAGACCGTTCCTAGGCAAGTTAACTCTCGACATGCGTCACAACCTGTCACAATTGTGACGAAGTGTGACACTCTGTGACAGGTTGTGACACCCTCTAAAATTCGAACCACCAACCCTAATCCCCGAAAATTCAGAGATATGCACGGCGCCTGAAATCGAGAAGTAAAGCAGAGGTGCTGCGCACCTGAAGAAATTAGACACGACACCCCCGCTTTGGGGCTGTCGCGTGCACGTTCGTTGACGCACCGTGTCTGCGTTTGTGTACGTCAATTGCAGGAAGCATTTACGCGTTTATGACGTTAACGCGTAAACAAAACTATATTTTTTGCCCGAACGCGAGGAAAAACCGCTCATGACGGAAGTTAAACGAATCAAATTCATTACTTTTCGAGTAACGCCTGACGAATACTCGCAGATCGAACGTGCTGCTTCTGAGTCAGATCTTGAGCCAA
>Ga0134124_10001765_pt1 | contig 17361 bp, 17 predicted proteins | sample KB304_FD_96880 | JGI IMG/M metagenome (GOLD analysis project Ga0134124, IMG submission 96880) | Terrestrial soil microbial communities without Nitrogen fertilizer from Kellogg Biological Station, Michigan, USA - KB3-0-4 | ecosystem: Environmental > Terrestrial > Soil > Unclassified ...
ACGTTCGCGCGCGCCGCCGGCGAGCCGCGCGCGCCGCGGGACGCGGCCGACTGGTCGCGGCTGCTGCACCTCCAGGCAGGCCGGGTGGCCGCGCCGCGCCTGGGGCAGCTCGCGCAGCCGGTCGCCACCGCTCACGGCTTCCCGGACCTGGTGCTGCCGGCGGACAAGCTCGACAGCCTGCGCGAGATCGTGCGCCGCGTGCGCCACCGCCGCACCGTGATGGAGCAATGGGGGTTCGGCGAGCTCTCGGCGCGCGGGCGCGGCCTGGTCGCGCTGTTCTTCGGCCCTTCCGGCACCGGCAAGACCATGGCCGCGGACGTGATCGCCCACGAGCTCGGCATGCAGCTTTTCCGCATCGACCTCGCCGGCGTGGTGAGCAAGTACATCGGCGAGACCGAGAAGAACCTGCGCGCGGTGTTCGAGGAGGCCGACCGCGCCGACGCGGTGCTGTTCTTCGACGAGGCCGACGCGCTCTTCGGCAAGCGCTCCGAGGTGAAGGACGCGCACGACCGCTACGCGAACATCGAGATCGACTACCTCCTGCAGCGCATCGAGCAGTTCGAGGGCGTGGCGATCCTCGCCACCAACGTGCGCGGCCACCTCGACCCGGCGTTCCTGCGGCGCATCCATATCACGGTCGAGTTCGCGCTGCCGCAGGAGACGGAGCGGCGCGGGCTGTGGCAGCGCTCGTTCCCGCCGGCGGCGCCGCGCGCGGCGGACATCGACTGGGACTTCCTCGCCGGCCGCTTCGAGCTTTCCGGCGGCGCCATCCGCAGCGCGGCGTTCGGCGCGGCGTTCCTGGCCGCCGAGCGCGCGCGCGCCATCGGCATGCCCGAGATCGTCCGCGCGCTGCACGGCGAGCTCGCCAAGGCCGGGCGGCGCGTCGCGGCCGCCGATTTCGGCCATTACGCGCGCCACGCGCAGCACGCATCGATTCCGTAGGAGACCGCCATGGCATGCCGCCTCGTGAATCTGCACAAGTTCCCGCTGAGCATCGATCTGCGCGGCGGCGAGACGCTCGTGCTGGCCCCCGGCCAGACCTCGCGCGCGCTGCTCGAGGAATCGCTCTACCACAACCAGCATCTGCCGGGCTGGGAGGCGGCCGGCTGGGTCGCACGGCTGCCGGCGAAGTTCGCCGACACGCAGCCGCCGCCCGGGGTGGAAAAGGAGCTGACCGAGGCCAAGGCGAGCGTCGAGGACGAAGCGCCGGAAGAGACCGAAGCCGATGACGACAGCGACGAGGACGTCGAATCGGACGCCCCGCACACGAAACCGCGCCGCCGGAAGAAGCACCGCTGACCGGCCGCCCGAGAACCGCACCCTCACAGGAGACAGACGATGGCCGAATACCTGCATCCCGGCGTCTACACCGAGGAAAAATCGAGCGGCGTGAAGCCGATCGAAGGCGTGGGAACGTCAACCGCCGGCTTCATCGGCATCACCGCCAAGGGCGTGCCGAACAAGGCGACCTTCATCACCAGCTGGGCGCAGTTCGTGCGCAGCTTCGGCTATCTCATCCCCGGCAGCTACCTGCCCTACGCGGTGCAGCAGTTCTTCGCGAACGGCGGCAAGCGCTGCTACGTGGTCCGCGTGCTTTCCGCGGTGTCTTCCTCCGCGGCCGGCGTTCCGCTCAATACCCGCGAGACCAATACGCCGGCGCGGGCGGCGCTGAGCGTGAAGGCCAAGGGCAACGGCGCGTGGGGCAACGAGCTCGCAGTGCTCGTGCAGGACGGCTCGAGCAACCCCTCCGCGGAGTTCAAGCTGGTGGTGCTGCTCGACGCAGAGCCGGTCGAGGTGTTCGACAACCTGAGCATGGACCCGGCGGCGGACAACTACGTCGAGACCGAGATCAACGACGCCTCCGACTTCATCCAGGTGGAGGACCTGCACCCCGCCACCGAGCTCGCCAACGGCCGGCCGATCTACGCCACGGCGTTCTCCACGGCGGCGCTAGGCTCGCCGGTCACCTTCGCCGCGAGCGACGCGGTCACGATCACCGCACCGGACGGCACCACCAACACGGTAGCGCTCGACGCCCTCACCGCGCCCGTGGCGCCGGCCGCCGTGGTCGCGGCGCTCAACACCGCGTGGGCGCAATTCAACGTCACCGCCTCGCTCTCAACCGTCGACGACGGCGCCACCGTGGGCCGACTGAAGCTGCGCGCCAACGCGGCCGGGTTCGACCAGTACTTCGCCTTGAGCGGCACCGCCACCGCGGGCGGAAAGCCGCTCGCCGGCATGGCGGGATTCTTCCAGGGCAAGGGCGCCGCCCTTGGCGCCACGCTGAAAAGCGCGGTCGCCGCGGCGGGCACGTTCGACACGAGCGGCGGCAACAACGTGCTCAACGTCACGATCAACGGTAACGCCATCCCGGCGATCAACCTCACGGCGAACGCAGCCACCCCGATCGACACGCTCGTCGCCGAGATCGGCACCGCATTCGGCGCCGGCGCCGACGGCCTGCTCAACGTGCGCCGGGAAGGCAACCGAATCACGCTCTGGACCACCAACCGCGGCAACGCCAACAACAGCTTGCTCGTCGCGGGGACCGCGAACACGCCCCTCAACTTCCGCCAGCTCGACGGCAGCGCGATCCCCGCCACGGGCAGCGTCGGGTTCGGGCGCTCGGAGCCCGCGTTCATCCTGAGCGACGACGGCCCCTTCACCATCGAGGAAGGCGCCAACTTCACGCTCAGCGTGAACAACAACGCGCCCGGCGCGCCGCCGGTGACCACGGCGGCGATCAACTTCGTCACCGGCGCCGACTTCCAGAACCTGCAGAAGGTGACCGCCAAGGAGATCAAGGACAAGATCAACGCCACCGTGGCCGCCGGAACGGTGAGCGCGGACGTCGTCGGCGACGCCGTGGTCATCCGCCAGACGCGCAGGGGCAATTACTACACCCTGACCTTCAACGACGGGCTCAAGACCCCCAACATCAAGCTCGGCTTTGACGCGCAAGTCCAGCGCGGCTACGCCGACGGCGACGCAGCCTCCCCTTACTTCCGGCCCGGCCAGAACTTCGTCTCCGGGGTCAACACGCCGCTGCCGCTCGCCAACGGCACCGACGGCAGCCCGGTGTCCAACTTCGACCTGATCGGCACCGCCGACAAGAAGACCGGCCTGCACGCGCTGGACGACGTGCGCGACGTCAACTTCATCGCCATCCCCGGCGCCACCGACCCGGGCGTGATCGGCGACGCGGTGGGCTATTGCAGCATCCGGCAGGACTGCTTCTTCATCGCCGACTCGCCGGGGAAGCGCGACAAGCTCACGCCGCTCACCGATCCGGCGCACGCGCAGGACTTCCTGCGCAACCAGATCAAGAACAAGACGAGCTACGGCGCGCTCTACTATCCGTGGCTCGAGATTCCCGACCCGGTCGGCGCCGGCCGCAACCCGCGCCGCTTCGTGCCGCCTTCGGGATTCATCGCCGGCCTCTACGCGCGGATCGACACCACGCGCGGCGTGTGGAAGGCGCCCGCCGGCACCGAGGCGAACCTGATCGGGCCGATCGGCCTCGAATATTCGACCACCGACTCGGAGCAGGACATCCTCAACCCGATCGGCGTGAACTGCCTGCGCGATTTTCCGGCGAGCGGCATCGTGGTGTGGGGCGCGCGCACCCTCGCGACCCAGTCCGATCCGGAGTACCGCTACATCCCGGTGCGGCGCTACACGATCTACCTGCGGGTGAGCATCTACAACGGCACGCAATGGGCGGTGTTCGAGCCGAACGACGCGCCGCTGTGGGCCGCGCTCAAGGCGAACATCGACGACTTCCTGATGGGCGAGTTCCGCAAGGGCGCGCTCGCCGGCGCCACGCCGGAAGACGCCTTCGACGTGAAATGCGACGCCGACCTGAACCCGCCCTCGGAGGTGAACGCAGGCCGCGTCAACATGGAAGTGCGGTTCGCGCCGCTCAAGCCGGCCGAGTTCGTGATCATCCGCATCAGCCAGAAGACGCTGCGGCCGCAGGGGTGAGCGATGCCGCCGCGCGCGAGCCTGTTCGATCCGTACCGCACCTTCAAGTTCCGGGTGCGGCTGGACAACGCCGTGGTCGCCGGCGTCTGCAAGGTGTCGGCGCTCGGGCGCAGCGTGGCGGCGAACGAGGTGAAGCAGGCCGGCGACCTGCTGTCGCCGCGGCAGAACCCCTCCGCGGTGAGCTACGACGAGGTCACGCTCGAGCAGGGCTGGAGCGCGGACAAGAGCTTCGAGCGCTGGGCCAACGAGGTCACGCGCCTGCAGGCCGACCCGAAGGTGAAGCGCTTCAAGCGCACCGTGTACATCGACGTTTTCGCCCTCAACGGCAACCCGGTACCCGGGCCCACCGCGAGCCCGCCGATCGCGAGCTACAAGCTGCACCGCGCCTGGGTATCGAAGTACGTCGCGCTGCCCGGCCTGGACGCCGACAGCGGAGGCGTGGGAATCCGCAGCGTGACGCTGAAGCACGAGGGATGGGAACGAGTGGTCTGAACCTTACCGACAGGAGCCCGAGATGCCGCCGAGGACGTCGCAGTTCGATCCTTTCCGAAAATTCAAGTTCCGCATCAAGGTCGCCAACCAGGTGGTCGCGGCGCTGACCAAGTGCTCGGCGCTCACGGTGAGCGTGGAGGCGAAGGACTTCCGCGCCGGCGACATGGACAGCTTCAAGCACAAGCTGCCGGGCCTGGTGAGCTTCGAGCCGATCACGCTCGAGCAGGGCGTGACCAACGACAAGACCTTCGAAGCCTGGGCCACCGCGATGGCGAACTACCTCGGCAACAAGGGCGCCGACTCGCAGAAGACCCCCGACGACTTCCGCAAGGACATCGACATCGAGATCTACAACCTGAACAACCAGAAGGTGAAGGCCTACCGCGTGTACCAGTGCTGGGTCTCGAAGTACACCGCGGTGCCCGATCTCGACGCCAACTCGGGCGACGTCATGATCCAGACGCTGGTGCTGGAGAACGAGGGGATCCAGGTCCTGCAATGAGCGCGGCGCTCGCCGAGTCGCTCGCCGAGCGGCGCCTGCAGCTCCCCGGCGGGGTGCTGGGGCCGGACGGCCGCTGCCACCGCATGGTGCGGGTGCGCGAGCTGACCGGCGCCGACGAAGAAGTGCTCGCGGATACGGGCGCGGCCGGCGCGAGCCTGGTGACGCGCTTCCTCGCACGCGTGATCGTCGAGATCGAAGGGCTGCAGCGCCGCGTCGACGAGGCGCTGGTCTGGGACATGCTCGTGGGCGACCGCGACTATCTGCTGCTGCGCCTGCGCCAGATCGACCTCGGCGACCACGTGCACCAGGTGATGCGCTGCCCTTCCCCGGCGTGCGGCAAGAAGGCCGACGTCGACTTCCTGGTGAGCGAGATCGAGGTCCGGCGCGCGGGCGAGCTGCAGGCGAGCTACCGGGTGCGGCTCGGCGAGGGCGCCGAGGCGATCGACGCCCTGGTGCGGCTGCCGAGCGGCCGCGACCAGGAGGCGATGGCGAGCCTCGCGCCGCGCAATCCCGCGGCGGCGAATACGCGCCTTTTCTCGCGCACGGTGCTGAAGTGGGGCGAGGGCGGCGCGCTCGACGAAGAGGCCGCGCGCGCCCTGCCGCTGAAGCAGCGCAGCGCGCTCGCCGCCTTCCTCGAGCGCCACTCCCCCGGGCCGAACCTCTATCTCGACCTGCAATGCCCCGACTGCGGCGCGGACATGGGCACGAGCTTCGACCTCAACGCTTTTTTTTTGCCGAGCGCGCGATGAATGCCGACACGCTCTACGAGGAACTGCACCGCATCGCCCTCCACTACCACTGGAGCGAACGCGCCATCCTGCGGCTGCCGACCTCTAAGCGGCGGCGCTACCTGCGCCTGCTCGAGGGCCACGCCGCCGAAGCGCGCGGGAGCGAGCTCGCGTGAGCCGCGCCGCGGAAGCCTCCGTGCTCGGGCGCCGCGGCCTGCCGCTCGCCGGGGCCAGGCGCCGCGCGCGGCCCGCGCCCTGGCTCGCCTCGTTCGCGTTTTCCCGCCAGCGAGCCGTTCTGCCGTTCCCAGACGCGCCTGCCGAGATCGTCGAGCCGCAGTGGCTGATCGAGAACGTCGCGCTCGACGAGCCTTCACCCAAGGAACCACCGCCCGAGCGCGCCTCCCCGGAGGATCCGCCTATGACAGGCGCTGCCGGCGCGGCGCGCGTCCCGGCGCAGGAGCGTGTCGCCGCCCCATCGCGGCGAACGGAGCAGCCGCAAGCCGCGCCGCCGGCCGCACCGGGTCCTGCGGCCCGCCCAAGTGCCGACGCCAAGCCCGTCACGCCCGTTGCGCCGGACGAAGAGCGCACGGCGTCTTCGCCTTCGCCGCGAACCGAAGCCCCGCCCGGAAGGGTGGGCCGGCCGTCCCCTCCGGTCCTCGCCAAACGTTCATCGCCCGGGTCGGCGGCGTCCGACACGACACCGTCGCGCCGTCCGATGCAGCTCGACGAACCAGTAGCCGAACGTGGCGCGGGCGCGCCGCCGGCTGCCGCCGCCGCGCTGCCTGGCAGGGCGCCCGCACCAACCATGGCGCCACCATCGGTAGAGGAAGAGAGCGCGGCACCGCCGTCGGTAGAAGCACAGAGCGCGGCGCCGGTCCCGCCGATTCGGACGCCGGTGAGCACGCCGGTTCCCGGCTCGTCTATGTACTCGACCATGCTGATGGGTGCGCCGCCTGCGGCCCCCACGCGAAAGGCCGCCGTCTCGACTTCAACCGCGGGTGCGGCCGCCGGGCATCGCGAGCGGGTGGAGGCCCCAACCACCGCGCCGGAGCCGCCGCGGGGCGTGCGGATCGGTACGGTGCAGGTCCTCATTCGCTCGGACCCGGTCCGCGCGGGCGCGGCGGCGCCGGCACCGCTCCCGAATGCAAAGGCGCCGGCCAGAGCGCCGGCGGCGCGTCCGTTTCGCAGCCCGTGGATTTCCTGGAGGCGGGGCGACTAGCGATGACACTCGCGGCCCAGCTGCAGGACTACCTTGACGCACGCGCGGCGCGCGACGCGGCGCGCCAGGCGCAACGCCTGGAGCGAGACGCGTTCATCCAGGCGCAGTTTCCCGTGCTCAACGCCCGCCTGATCGAGCTGCTCGGGGACGCGGTCGGGCTGCACTCGCGGCTTGCCGTGAGCACTACGCCGATGGTCGAAACGGTCGTGGGCCGGAGCTTTGCCACCCTGAACAAGAGCTCGGTTCGCGTGGCCGCGGCCCTGAACGGGGCCGCGCAGTCGGTGTCCTTCACGCCGCGGCTGGATTTCTCGCAGGCCGAGCAGTTCGGCGCCGTCGACTGCACCGTCGACTTCGACTACCGGCCGCGGCGCTCGCGCAAGGACGCGCTCGCCGCCGCGCTCCTCGCCGGCGGCGTGCAGATGATCGGCAGGACGTCGGCCCATCTCATGTTCCAAGGCTCGGGCGGACCGGTCGAGCTCAGTCCCGGGCTGCTCGAAGCCGCGCTGGTCGCAATGCTGCTCAGATGATCGACATCAAGCACCTCGAGGTGGCGGGCGAGCGCGGCATGACGGCCGCCGCGGCGCGCGAGCTCGGCGAGAGCTTCGCGCGCGAGCTCGCGGCGGCGCTCGGCCCCCGCGCGCACGAGCCCCTCGGCATCGACCGCCTGCGCCTGGACGCGCCGCCCGAGGTGCTCTCCCGGCCGGGCGCGCTGCGCGAGATGGCGCGGCGCACCGCGCGCGAGCTGCGGCTGAGGATCTGGAGGGAATAGCCGATGGACTTCACGCTGCTGCCGAACCGGCACCTGAAGGGCGCGTTCGTCGAATACGGACTCAGCCTGCCGCCGCTCGTGTTCAGCTTCCAGTTCAATCCGGAGACGCTGACGCGCGGCCGCACCGCGACGTACACGTCGGCGGGCGCCGACGGCACCTCGGGCAGCGGCTGCCGCGAAGGCTCGGAGGCACAGCAGCGTTCCTGCCTAACGCAGGTGAGCGTGAGCGAGGAAACCATCGGCCTCACGCTCCAGCTCGACGCCACCGACGACCTGAACGAGGGCAACCTGCTCGCCCAGAACTTCGGCATCGGCCCGCAGCTTTCCGCGCTCGAGCTGATGATGTACCCGAAATCCGAGGAACTGCACGGCTTTCCGATCGGCAACTTCTTCGGCGGCACCGACCAGTTCGGCGCGGCGCAGGCGAAGACGATTCCGATCCTGCTGTTCGTCTGGGGCCGCAAGCGCGTCATGCCGGTCATCATGACCAGCCTGCAGATCACCGAGCAGGAATACTTCCCCGACCTCAATCCGAAGCGCGCGCAGGCGGCGGTGCAGCTCCGGGTGCTGGAAGGCGACATCCCCCCCTACAAGTATTCGCACGACTGGCGCATCGCCCTCGCGGCGATGAACCTGGCCAACATCGGGGACCTGAATGTTCTTTGACGGCTCCCGCTACCTGCGCGTGGCCGACTACAGCGTCGACACGGGCGAGGGCTCGCGCAGCACGCTCAAGGCTACGCGCGAGCCGGTGCAGACGGAAACCGCGCTCACCTACCAGGTGCGCGAAGGCGACCGGCTCGATCTCCTCGCCTACAAGTTCTACCGCGACCCGCGCAAGTGGTGGCTGATCGCGGACGCCAATCCCGACTGCCTCGCGCCCGAGCAGATGCTCGTCCCCGGCCGCGTGCTCACCATCCCGAAGGACAAGGCGGCCTGAGCCATGCTCACGCTCCCCTCCTTCGCGCTGCCCGCCGCCCCCGACCGCCGGTTCTCGACTTCGGTGCGCGTGAACGGCGAGGGCGGCGACAGCCTCTACCGCTGCATCCAGAGCATCACCGTCGACGAGGACATCGAGGCCGGCTCGTCGTTCTCGATCCAGCTCTCGGCCTGCCGCGAGGACGACGGCAGCTATCCCTACATCGGAGACGACAACCTCGAGTTCTGGAACCGGGTGAGCATCTATGCCGCCTTTCCGGCCCAGACCGAGGTGGTGATCGACGGCTACATCTCCAACGTCACCATCTCGACCGATCCCGACGCCGACAGCGCGACGGTGGAGATCCTCGGCGTCGACGCCTCCGCCGAGATGAACCTCGTGGACAAGCGCAAGGTCTGGAAAGGCAAGAGCTACGAGGACATCGCGCGCGAGGTGATCGGGCAGTACAAGCTGAAGCCGGTGATCGCGGAGGTCGCCGACAGCACGGCGTCGGCCAACGTGCCGCCGCACCCGGTGGCGCAGCGCGGCACCGACCTCGCGTTCCTGCGCGAGCTGGCGCGGCGCAAGGGCTACGAGTTCTTCGTCCAGGGCGGCAGCGCCTATTTCCGACCGGCGCAGCTCACGGGCACGCCGCAGAAGCTGATCGCGGTCAATTTCGGCAACCAGACCAACTGCACGCGCATTTCGATCGACGCCGACGGCACCAAGCCGACCGAGGCGGAGATCCAATTCATCGACCCGATGACGGGCGAGATCCCCGATCCGCCGGTGCTCGAGAAGGAGTCGGGGCTGCCGGCGCTCGGCGCGCGCACACTCTCGCAAATGCGAGGCGCGGCCGGCATGCCGCAGGCGCGCCTCGCGCCGCGGCGCCTGGGCTGCATGACGCGGGCGCAGGCGAAGGACTACGCCATCGGCGTCCTGCGCCGGAACGCCTGGTGCGTGACCGCCACGGGACATCTCGACGGCCTGCGCTACGGCCGCGTGCTGCGCACCCGCAAGCTCGTAACCGTCAAGGGCGTAGGCGCGTCGCGCAACGGCGTCTATTACGTGCGCAAGGTGCGGCACCAGCTCACCGCGCGCACCTACGACATGGACTTCGAGCTGGTGCGAAACGCAGTCGGCACCCGGGGCGACGAGGACTTCCACGGCGAGAGTCCCGACGCGGGCTTCTCCGTGCCCGCGCTCGGCCCGGGGGCCGACACCGACACGGTGCGCGTCGCCGAAGGCGGCCCGCGAGTGATGCCGGCATGAACGACTTCTCCTTTCCCTCTCCGGTCGGCGCGAGCGGCGGCGACGCGCGCGTCGAGCGGCTGGAGAACCTCTACTACGGCAAATACCGCGGCATCGTGACCCACAACGCGGATCCCGAGCAACTCGGGCGCCTGCGCCTGCTCGTGCCGTCGCTCTTCGGCGGCACGTTCGACAAGGCCAAGGGCAAGGCGTCGAACGACGACCTGGTCACCGACTGGGCGACGCCGTGCGCCATGGCGGGCGGCTTCGAGAACCTGGGCGTGCTCTTCATCCCCGAGGTCGGTGCCGAGGTGTGGGTCGAGTTCGAGGAAGGCAATCTCGACTGCCCGATCTGGGTCGGCACCTTCTGGACCAAGCCCGGCGGCAAGAGCGAGCTCCCGAAGCCGAACAAAAAGGACGGCAGCGAGGAGAGCGCGGTCCAGGACCCGCCGACGCGCAAGATCATCAAGACGGCGAAGGGCCACAGCATCCAGTTCGAGGACAAGGACGGCGACGAGCTCGTCACCATCGTCCACCGGGTGGACAAGAACGACAAGAAGAAGCTCAACGTGATCACGCTCGACGCGAGCGGCATCACCCTCACCGACTTCACCGGCAACAAGATCGAGATGACCGACGGCGCCTTCACCATCACCTCGAAGGTGGACTTCACGCTCGACGCCTCCGGCAAGGCGGTCGAGATCAAGGCGAGCACCATCGACCTGACCAAGGCCTAGATGAGCAAACTGATCACCGTCGACGGAGACAAGGTGGAAGGCACCGACAAGCACAACGTCAGCGGTACTGGTACGAACCCCAATTCCGGGTCGACGGTTCCGTTCACCGGCATCGCCGACTTCGACTACAAGGGCAAGATGACCGACGAGCTGAGCGATTTCGTCAACATCGGCGGCAAACCGGTCGCGCTCGTGACCAGCAAGAGCAGCCTCAATCCGGGGGAAGACAGCACGGGCGGTCACGCGCCCACGTCGGCCAAGAACATCGTCGCGATACCGCCGCCGCCAATAACACCCGGAACCGAAACAGTGCTCGCGATCACCGATGCGATCGGAACCGGAATTCCGAGCTCCGGCACAGGCAGCACGTTCGTAAAGGTGGGCGGCGACGCCGTGCTGCTCGACGGCGACAAGATCGACACCTGCGACGGCCTTTCGATCCCGATGAATTCGACGGTCACGGCCGAGAACCAGGACTTCGTGAACTGCTCGGAATAGGCGCCAGGCATGGACGAGAGCTACCTCGCCTTCCCCTTCGGCATCGCGCCCGATGGCGGCGTGGCGCGCGCCGACCGCGACCAGACGATCCGGGCGCGCATCGAGCAGGTGCTGTTCACCTCGAGCCGCGAGCGCGTGATGCTGCCCGAGTTCGGCTGCGGCGCGCGCGACCTCGTGTTCCAGGCGAACAGCGAGGTGCTGGCCGCGGCGACCGAGTTCACCGTCGCGCGGGCGCTGCAGGCGTACCTCGGCAACGAGGTCATGGTGAATGCGGTCGACGTGCGCAACGACGGCGAGAAGCTGCTGATCGAGATCACCTATACCAAGTCGCGCGACCTGCAGCGCGAGAACGTGGTGTTCCAGATGGTGCCGTTCTCGGGGGACAACCGTGCCTGACGCGCTCGCCCCGCCGCGCCCCTGCGGCGCCGCCGATTGCGGCCGCACGCCGCTCCTCGAGCCGGCGCCGCGGCCGCGCGCGCTGCGCGCGCTCGACTTCATGGCGAAGGACTACGACAGCCTGCTGCGTCTCATGCTGGACGCGCTGCCGGCGCTCGCGCCGCAGTGGCGCGATCGCGCCGAGGCCGACCTCGGCATCGCGCTGCTCGAGCTGTTCGCCTATGCCGGCGACCAGCTGAGCTATCTGCAGGACCGCGTCGCGCTCGAGGGATTCCTGCGCACCGCCACCCAGTTCGAGTCGGTGCGGCGGCTGCTGCGCCTCGTCGATTACATCCCGTATCCCGGCCATGCGGCGAGCGCCGACCTCGTCGTCGATTCGGCCGCCGCCGCCCCTTTCCTTCTCCCGGCGGGCTTCGCCGTCAGCACCAAGCAGCAGGCCACGACGGAGGCGATCGTCTTCGAGACGGCACGCGATTGCGTTGTCTACCCGGCGCTGTCCGCCATCGCCCTGGCAGCGGTTGCGCCGTCGGCGGCCAACCCGCGCGAGGCCGTGCTCGCGAGCATCGACACCGCGATGATCGGACCGGGCACGCGGCTGCTGTTCGCCTCCGGCCGGCAGCGCGAATGGGCCGAGGTCGAGAGCGCGGCGCCCGGCGCCGCGACCACCACCCTCGTCCTGAAGCGGCCGCTCGCTTATCGCTATGCGGCCGGCTCACTGGTGCGCGGCAACGTCGTGCCCGCAACGCATGGCGCGGCGCAGGAGCAGGCCGAGCGCGGCACTGGCCTCGCCGGGCAGTCGATCGAGCTCGAGCTGGCGCCGCTCACCTACGTGCGCGACGCCGCGGGCGAGCCGCAAAGCACGCTCGCGGTCAAGGTCGACGACGAGCGCTGGACCGAGGTGGAGGACTTCGTCGCGAGCGGCGCCGCGGATTCGCACTATCGCGTGCTGCGCGACAACGCCGGCTACGTGACGCTGCGCTTCGGCGACGGACGCGCGGGACGCAAGCCGCGGGCAAACGCGGACATCCGCATCTCCTACCGCGTCGGCATCGGCGAGGCCGGGCGGGTCGCCGCCGACACGCTCACGCAGTTCAAGGATCCGAGCCGGCGGATCAAGGCGATCACGAATCCGCTCGGCGCCGCCGACCCCGGCGAGCCCGAGTCGATCGCGCACGCGCGGCTCGTCGGACCGCGCCGGCTCGAGACCCAGGAACGCGCGGTGGTGGAGAGCGACTATGAGTCGCTCGCTGCCGCGGGGGTGAACGTCGCAGGGGTGCCGGTCGTTCCGATCCAGGCCAAGGCGCGCTTTCGCTGGACCGGCAGCTGGACCACCGTGTTCGTGTCGCTCGACCTGCCAGGCCGCGTGCCGCTGGCAGAAACGCCCGGCCTGCGCGCGGCGTTCGAAGCCGCACTGTCGGAAAAGAAGCTCGCGGGGTTCGACGTCCGCGTCGAGGACGCGCGCTACGCCGCGCTGCATGTCGGCCTGAGGGTGGACGTAACGCCCGGCTTCTTCGCGCGCGACGTGCGCACCGCCGTGGAAGCGGCGCTGGTCGGCGCGCCCGGGGCGCGCGCCGTGCCGTTCTTCGGCCCGGGCCGCTTCCGATTCGGCGACCCGGTGTATCTGTCCGACCTGTACGGCGTGGTCGCGTCCGTGCCGGGGGTCGCCGCGGTCTCGGTGACGCGCTTCAAGCGCTTCGGCGGCCGCCACCCCGACTGCGAGCCGCAGGGCTTCATTCCCGTCGGCGCCCTCGAGGTCGCGCGCTGCGACAACAACGCCGCGCACCCCGAGAACGGGGTCGTGTACGTGCGCACCTGCGGCGGACGGGAGGGTTGAGCGATGGGCGCGGCGTTCGAGGACCTCCCCGTCACCGCCTACAACCGGCCCGGCCTGCCGCGCATCGCCTATGCGGGAGAGGATTTTCACGACCTGCGCGCGCGCCTGCTCGAGCGCATGTCGGAGGCGTTCCCGCGGTGGAACCCCGAGCTCGCCGCCAACACGTCGAGCGCCGACATGGCGGTGGTGTTCATCGAGCTCTTCTCCCGGATGGCGGCGGTCCTCGCGACCTACTCGGACGCACGCGCGAACGAAGGCTTCCTGCGCACCGCCGTCCTACCGCGCTCGCTGATCGACCTCGCGCAGCTCGTCGACTACCGGCTCGCGCCCGGCGCGAGCGCGAGCGCGCTGCAGGTGTTCCTCGCCAAGGAAGCAAAGAGCGGCACCGTGCCCGCCGGCTACAAGGTGCAGGCCGGGTCGCTCGTCTTCGAAACCTCGGCCGCGCTCGAAGTCGCCGCCGCGCGCAACGAGCTGCGCCTCGCCGGATTCAACCGCTCGGGGCGCCAGATTCGAGTGTCTTCGAGTGCCAGTGCGACGCAAGACTGCATCCTGAGACTCGACCAGGCCTACCCGGCGCTGAAAGCCGCCGGGCAGCCGATCGTGCTGGACGACGGCGTGAACCGCATTCCCATCCCGCTCGCCAGCGTGACGCAGAACCAGGGCATGGCCGAGATCGCGTGGGCGCCCGGAGCCGCCAAGCTCGATCCCGATCTCGCCATCGCGGATCCGACTTGCAATTTGGCCATCGCCGATCTGACCGTCTACGCCGGACCGAAGCAGGCGATGCGCCTCGCGGCGGCGGCGCGCGCCGACGAGATCGCGCTCGCCACCAAGGTCCTGCCGGTAGCGAACGCCGGCCTGTTCAGCACGGACGGGGTCGTCCTGATCACCGCCGACGGCGTGCAGATGCCGGCGAAGGTGGACGCGAGGAGCGTGACGGCCGGCACCATCACCTTGCACCGGGGCCTGGTGGCTTCGATGCGGCGCTCCAGGGTTCGCGTCTATAAGGGCGTTCGCATCGGACGGCTGGAATCGGGACGCGAGGCGAAGGAGGGTGCCGGTGCAGCACGCGGGAAGGGGGATGAAGGATCGGCGCCCTCCGGGTCAACCGAGATCGGCGTCCATTATGACTCTTCGACGCTCAAGCCAAATCCCGGCGACTTGCTGCTGCTCGCCGATCAAGCCGGCGTCGAGCTCGCGACGGTAGCGAGCACGGCGGAGGACACGATCTACCTCGCGCGCCCGTTGCCGCGCGTGCTGGGGCAGCCACCGGGGGCCCAGGGAAAGGCAACCGGACCCGCGCCCGTGTTGTTCGTCGTGGCGCTCTCCGATCCGCAAGCGCCGGTCACGACGCTGACCCCGATGCTCCTCGGCGAGCTGAGCGGCATCTACAGCATGGGCAACACCGCGCTCGATCTGGATCGCGCCTACGAGGAGCTGAAGAGCGGGATGGTGGTCGCGGCAGGCGATGGCTCGAAGCTGGGCGCGACCACGATCCTGGCCAACGAGGCAATCGACGGCAAGACGCGGCTCACGCTCGCGGGCGAGCTCGACCGCGGCATGCGGGTCGGGACGCTTGCCGTGTACGGTCCGTTCAGGTTTGCCGCGCGCGTCGACGGCTACGACCGCTCCGAAAGCACGCTCGCCGCGGGGGCGACGCAGCTCGAGCTCGCCGCCGCCGCGACCGGCCTCGCGCCGGGCGCGCACCTGCTCGTGGCCGGAGGCGGCGCCGCGGAGTCCGCACGCGTCAGCCTGGTGTCCGAGTCGCAGGGAAAGACGCTCGTGTCGCTCGCGCGTGCGCTGGAGGAGGCCTATCCGCTCGTCGACACGGTGATTTACGGCAACGCGGTGCCGGTCACGCACGGCGAAGGCGCGCCCGAGGAAGTGCTTGGCAGCGGCGATCCCTCGCAGCCGGCCCAGCGCTTCCTGCTGCGCCGCTCGCCGCTCGCGTTCGTGCCGGATCCGGCGGCCGAGCGCGGGGTGCGCGCGGCGCTGGAGGTCTTCGTCGGCGACGAGCGCTGGACCGAGGTGAGCAACCTCGCCGCGAGCAGCGAAAGCGACCAGCACTACGTGCTGGACATCGACGAGAACGAGCGCGCGTTCGTGCAGTTCGGCGACGGCGTGTTCGGCGCGCAGCCGGCGAGCGGGCGCAACAACATCCGCGCACGCTACCGCGTCGGGCACGGCCTCGCCGGAAACGTGGCCGCCGCAAGCATCGCCCAGATGCCGCAGGCGCTGCCTTTCCTGGAGTCGACCTTCAACGGCGGCGATGCCGGCGGCGGCGCCGAGCGCGAGTCGCCCCCGGATGCGCGCCGCTCCGTGCAGCACCGCGTGCGCACGCTGGGGCGCGCCGTTTCGCTCGCCGACTACGCCGATCTCGCGCTCACCTTCGGCGGCATCGCCAAGGCGCGCGCCGACTGGGAGTGGCACGACGGCCGGCGCGGCGTGCTGCTCACCCTGGCGGCGGCCGGCGGCGCGGCGCCGAGCGCCGAGCTGAAGGACGCGCTGTACGCCTTCTTCGCCGAGCGCAGCGCCGCGGGCGGGCGGCTGCGCATCCGCGATCACCGAAACCTGCCGGTACGCCTTGCGCTCGATGTCACGGTGCAGCCGAATTTCCTGCAGGCCGACGTGCTGCGGCGGCTGTGGCAGGCGCTGGGCGCCGAGGAGGACCCGGACGGCGGGCGCGGCTACTTCCATTTCGACGCGCGCGAGCTGGGCGAGGACTTGTTCCTCAGCTCGGTCTACCGCCTGGTGGAAACGACGCGCGGAGTGCGCAACGCGCTCGCCATCGAATTCCACATCGAGGGCGAGGGCGCGACGGTGGCCGACCGCATCGCCATTCCCGCCGACGCGCTCGCCACCGGCGGCCACGCCACCGACCCGGCGCGCGGCCGCCTCAGCCTGCGGCTGAGCGGAGGGATCACATGAGCGGCTCGCTCGCGCTGGAGCGCACGCAGTACGCCGCCTCGCTCTACCGGCTGCTGCCGGCGCTGTATCGCGGGCGCGACCAGAAGGGCGAGCTGCAGCGCTTTCTCGAGCTCTTCGCCGACGAGCTCTGGCGCATGCGCGAGCGCCTCGGGCAGCAATGGAGCGACCAGTCGATCGAGTCGTGCCAGCCCTGGGTGATCCCGTATCTCGCCGAGCTGGTCGGCACCGAGGTGCTGTTCGACGATGCCGCGCGCAACCGCGTCGACGTGAAGAACACGATCCACTGGCGCCGCCGCAAGGGCACCGTGGCCGGCCTGGGGGAGCTCGCCGCGGGAATCGGCGGCGGCGGCGCGCTGGTCGCCGAGATGCTCGAGCGCACCGCCTGGATGCAGAACCTCGTGCACGTCAGGCTCGGCGCGACCTTCACGCCGAACCTGCGCGACGGCGAGGCGATCGCTGCGCTGGCGACGCCGTTCTCCAGCGCGCGGGCGCTCGCCGACCTGCGACCGGGCGGGCAGCGCGCCGGCTGGTACGGCCCGCGCAAGCTCGCGGTCTTCGAGTGGCCGCTCGCCTCCTACCCCGTGCGCCATGCCGTTCCGGCGCTCGTGGGGACCGGCCGCTACCGCTTCGCCCCGCTCGGCGTCGACCTGCCCATCCATGCCGGCGGCGACAAGCAGGCCGTGTGCGGCGGCGCGCCGGCCGGAAGCGACCTCTGCCGCCCCAACGCGGACCACGTGGCGATCCGCACGCGCGACGCAAGATCGCATCCACAGGTCTACGTAGGCACGCCGGTCGGCTTCTCGATCCACGAGGATGGCATCGCGCTCGTCTCCGGCGCGGCCGCGCCGGCCGCGCCCTCAACCGCGCCGGCGCTCGATTTCGCCGAGCTCGCCAAGAGCCGCGGCCTGGTCGCCGCCGATGCCACGCTGTTCGCGGCGCCGCTGAGATTTTCGGTCGAGGCGGTGCGGCTGGGCGCCGTCCTGCAGACCATCAACGGCCAGCCGTCTCCGGTCGGCTACTCGGGCGGGCAGCCATGGGCTGCCCAGCTGCAGCTGCGGAACGCCCACGGCACGCTCGCGCTGGACGGCGTGACGCCGGATTTCG
>Ga0134124_10001766_pt1 | contig 17360 bp, 16 predicted proteins | sample KB304_FD_96880 | JGI IMG/M metagenome (GOLD analysis project Ga0134124, IMG submission 96880) | Terrestrial soil microbial communities without Nitrogen fertilizer from Kellogg Biological Station, Michigan, USA - KB3-0-4 | ecosystem: Environmental > Terrestrial > Soil > Unclassified ...
GGCCCGCAGTTTAGTTGGCCCGCAGTTTGGCCTATGGCCCGCGATATCCCGCCGCGACGTGATGCGCCTAGCCTACGACGCCTATGCAGGGACTCGATGCGCGCGCGGCGAGAGCGGCCTGGACCGTCGGGCTGGTCGTCCTCGCGTTCTATACCGTCTACCTGGTGCGCAAGACGCTCCTCGTATTCGTGCTCGCCCTCTTCCTCGCCTACCTGATCGCGCCCCTGGTGAGGGTGATCGAGCGCGTCAACTGGCGCCGGCTCCCGCGCACGGTGTCGGTCGCGGAGGCGTTCCTCCTCGTCGTGGGGCTCGCCACGCTGGGATTCGCGCTCCTGGCTCCGTCGGCTTCCGACGAAGCGCGCAAGCTCGCCGAGCAACTGCCCAAGCTCACGGAAAAGAGCGCGCTCATGGAGAAAATCGAGCTGCCCGCCTGGCTCGAGCCCTACCGCGAGCGCGTCACCGCGCTGGCGCAGGAAGCGATCCAAGACGCGGCGCAGGCCGTGATTCCGCTCGCCAAGAACCTCGCCGCCGGAGCCGTCCACTTCGCGGGAAACCTGGTGTTCGTGGCGCTCATTCCGATCCTCGCCTTCATGCTCGTGAAAGACGGCCCGCAGATCGAGCAGGGGCTGCTGCGCGAGCTGGGGCCCAATGCGCCGCGCCGCAGGATCGTGAGCATCCTTTCGGACCTGCACGAAGCGCTCGGGCAATACGTGCGCGCGCTCGGCCTGCTGGTCCTCGCCACGCTCGTCGCCTACGCGGTCTTTTTTGGCCTGCTGCAGGTCCCTTACGGCATTCTCCTTGCCGCGCTCGCCGCCGTGCTGGAAGTGATCCCGGTGCTGGGCCCGCTCACCGCCGCCGTACTGTCGCTTTTCGTCGCGGGGATTTCCGGGTACGACCACCTGCTGTGGATGGTGGCGTTCTTCATCGGCTACCGCATCTTCCAGGACTACGTGCTAGCACCCTGGCTCATGGGGGGCGGCATCGGCGTGCATCCGGTGCTGGTCATTTTTGGGCTGCTCGCGGGCGAGCAGCTCGGAGGAATCGCCGGGGTCTTCCTTTCGATCCCGGTCATCGCTGCGCTCGCCATCCTCGCGAGGCACGTGCGCGGCAAGGACCCCGGCGCAGCCCTGCAGCCGTAGAATCGGCGAAGCGCCCCAGCGCAAGGAGGAGCCTATGACGCTGAAGGAAGTCCTGGCGGCCAAGGGCCGCCGAGTGATCACGGTGTCCGGCAAGTCAAGCGTCGCCGACGCGATCCGCACCATGCACGCCGAGCAGGTGGGCTCGGTGGTGGTGCCCGACTCGGGCGCGTGCCCGGTCGGCATCTTCACCGAGCGCGACGTGCTGCGCATGTATGCCGAGGGGGACCGGGACTTCGACGCGCTGCCGGTCGAGTCGCGCATGACGTGCAGCGTCATGTTCGGTCGGCTGTCGATGGCGGTCGACGAGGCGCTGGGACTGATGACCCAGCACCGGTTCCGCCATCTGCCGGTGGTCGAGGAGGGCAAGCTCCTCGGCGTGGTGTCGATCGGCGACCTGGTGAAGATCAGGCTCGCCGAAACCGCCGAGGAAGCTCAGGCGCTGCGCGCCTACATCAGCTCCTAGCGGCCAGAAAAAAGGCTAGAGGGCCTTGATGTTCGCGGCCGCCGGGCCCTTCTGGCCCTGCGTGACGTCGAAAGAGACCTTCTGGCCCTCTTTCAGCGACTTGTAGCCGTCCATCTGGATGTTGCTGTGGTGGGCGAAGAGATCCTTGCCGCCGTCGTCGGGGGTGATGAAGCCGAAGCCCTTCGAGTCGTTGAACCACTTCACGGTGCCTGTAGACATTTGTGTCATTCCATTCCTGAATTGCATGTAGTGCGCGGACAAAGCCGAGACGCGCTCCCGGGCGAGATGTTCAAGGGAGGAATTGGACTGCCGCCAGGCACCGCTCGTTGGAGCGGCGGAGAGGGACTGCGAATTCACTGCTTGAGTATCCTGCAGCGCGCACTGTAACACATCTGCGCGCGGCCGGGGCGCTACACCTGGCGCGTCAGGTGCCAGCCGGCGCAGTTGCCGCAGCGATAGGCGCCGAGCGCGGGGAGATTGCGCCGCTCCATGCAACGCGCCGCCATGACCATGGCGTCGACCTGCGACCAGTAGCGGCGCTTGCTGAGACAGCTGCGCTCCTTGGAGGACGTGAAGCCGCTTTGCTGCAGACTGATGGACACCCGCGATTCCCTTACGTTGGGCGCGCAAACTAACACGGTTTTGACCGCTAGTGGCGCGGGCCTTTCCGGCCGCCCTCGTTCGAGTCGGGCGTGGAGCGCCGCGGCGCGCGCGCGGCAGTGGCGTCAAGGAGCAGTCCCACGGCCTGCAGGAACACCGCCTGCGGCACCTCGTCCTCGCCCGAGAGCATGCGCTCGAGGCTGTCGGTGGAGGTATTGAGCGCGTCGCCCAGCGCGTCGAGCCCGTTGCAGAGCTGCACCGCGCGACGCAGCGCCATCATCGGGACTTCGGAGTTCTTCATTCCGCATGGTAACGCCTCGGCGCCTATACTGCCCGCGATGCGCCGTGCGCTCTTCCGACGCACTTTCCTCTGGGCCGCTGTGCTCGCGTTCGCGCCCGCCCGCGCCGACGAGATCACGGAAACGCTGAACACCGTGTGGGAGGTGTTCTGGCAGCAGCAGGGCTACCTGCAGACGGTGTCGAAGTGGGGCGAGCCGATCCGGGTCAGCGTTTCCGGCGCGGGCTCTCAGCGCCATCGCCCGTTCGTGCTCGCGCAGCTCGGCCGCGTGGCGCGCAGCGCCGGGATCGAGCTCGCCGAAGCGCAGCCGGGCGGCCCGCCAGCGAACTTCGAAGTCGAGATCGTTGCCGATGACCTGACGCGCGTCGGGTTCTACTTCGCCTGCCGCACCTTGCGCACGCCGAGGGTCGGGGTGATCCAGCGCGTGAAGATCACCGCCGAGGAGCGCGCGCTGCGGCGCTGCATGCTCCACGAGGCCATGCACGCGCTGGGCATGCCCGGCCATCCGCGCGGCGGGTCGATCCTCTCGTACTACCGCAGTTCGGACGAGCTCACCGCGACCGACGAGCTCCTGCTCAAGCTGTGGTATTCGGACGAAGTGAAGCCGGGGATGTACGCGCTGCCCGCGCTCGCGGTCTTCGCCCGAGCGCTGGCGCAGAGCGCGCCCGAGGGCGAGGCGCGCCTCGAAGCCGAGCGGACCACGGCGCAGTTCCAGCGCAGGGCGCGCGCGCAACTCGAGTCGATCGCCGCCGGCAAGGGGGAGCCGCCGCGGATCCTGTTCCAGTCGTCGACCTTGACGCCGGCCGGGCTCGCGCGCGGCCGGATCCAGGCGCAGCTAGAGCTCGATCAGGCTAAGCAGGCCGATCGATGAGCTTCGCCACCCGCTCGCGCAGCCCCTGCAGGCCGAACGAGACGTCCTGGATCGCGCCGTTCACGAAGAACGTCGGCGTGCCGCGCACGCCGCTCTGCTCGCCGCCTTCGATCTGCTCGCGCACGCGCTGCAGGTAGAGCTGCTCCTGCATCTCGGCCTCGTAGCGCGCCAGGTCTAGCTCGAGGCGTCGCGCGTAGCCGCGCAGGTGGTTGGTCTTGAGATGCGCCTGGTTCTCGAACAGCGCGTCATGCATCGGCCAGAACTTGCCCTGTGCCGCGGCGGCCTCGGAGGCGAGCGCGGCGCTGAGCGCGTGCGGATGCACGCCCTCGAGCGGGAAGTGGCGCCAGACGAGGCGCACCTTCCCGCGCCAATGCTCGAGGATGAGCTTCACCGCCGGCGCCGCCTGCCTGCAGTTCGGGCATTCGAAGTCACCGTACTCGACGATCGTCACCGGCGCGTGCTCGCCGCCGACAAGGTGATCCGCGGCGGCGACCGGGATCGCGAGCTCGAAGGGACGGCTCATCAGACCTTCACGCCCTCCTCGGCGACCACGCGCTGCACCGCCGGGCGCCTGAGCATGCGGTCCTTGAGCGCGCTGTAGTTCCTGAGCTCGGCGACCGGCAGCTCGCGGCGCACGCCCCAGGCGTAGAACACGAAGGCATACGGGTCGAGCACCGAGTAGGCGTCGGAGAGCCACTCGCGTCCCGCGTACAGGCCGTCGATCTGCTTCAGGTAGTCGTGGAAGCTCTTCTTGCCCATCGCCTGCAGCCCGGGGAACGCCGACTTGTCCTCGGTGTAGCGCTCGGGCCGGCCGATGTGCGCGTGCGCGGGATGCACGCTCGAGGCGAAAAAGCCGATGGTCGAGAGCGCCTTCGCCTCCGACACCGCGTCGAGCGGCCACAGGCCGAAGCGCTTGCCGAGGAACGGCAGGATCGCGGTGTTCTCGGAAAGCGGCGTGCCGTCGTCGAGCCTGAGCGCGGGCACGCGCCCGAGCGGATGGATCTTCAGGTATTCGGGCGTCTTCTGCTCGCCTTTCGCGAGGTCCATCTTCTTCGCCTCGTACTTCTGTCCGCTCTCCTCGAGCACGATATGGGCGGCCATCGAGCAGGCGTTGGGGGCGTAGAAAAGCGTCAGCATCGCGGTGCTCCTGTCGTGGTGGGGATAAGCCATTCTAGTTCGCGGCCGCTCCGGCGACCAGCCGCTCGATCTCGGCCGCGAGCGCGGCCGCGTCGTTCGCGAAGTAGTGCGTGTGAGCGCCCGCGCCCAGGCAGAACTCGCTGCGGTCGCCGGAGCGCTCCGCCGCCACCCGGCCGTCGGTGCCGACCAGGGCGACGCCGAACTTCCGCCCGGCGAGCGCCGCATCCGTGCTCGGCGTCCAGATGAAGCGCCCGACGTAGTCGCCCGAGCGACACGCATTCACCCATTCGGTCGCGCCGAGCGCCGCAGCGTTCGGGGCGGCGTCGGCGAACACCGGCTCGCGCGCGCCCATCCAGCGGTAGAGCAACGGAAAGCGCTCCGCGTAGAGGTCGCGCAGGGGCGAGCCCACGGTGACGAGCGAAAGGCGCATCGCGCCGACCAGCTCGCGGAGGCGCCCCTGCGCGTGCAGGTGGCGCAGGAGATCCGCGCTGATCACGGTGCCCTGGCTGTGCGCGACGATCACGACGCGCGCATAGCCCGCGGCGCGCAGGTACGCGAGGAGCGAGGCGAAGCGCGAAAAAATCCGCGCGCGCGGTGGTCGGCGGTTCGGCGGATCGGCGAAATAGTTGTCGATGTCGAGCACCGCGTCGATGGCGACGCGAAGGCGCCCGAACGTCCGGGTAAAGCGCGCGCCGAGCGCAGCGAGCGTCAGCGCGCCTCCGGCAAGCCACTTGCCGACCGCGACCAGCGTCTCGCCTTCGAACAGCTCGAGCACGTCGACGATCCACACCGTGAGCTCGCCGCCCACGCCCATCGTCAGCGTGATGGTGCGCAGGACGAACGCGAGATAGAGCACGCTGCCGGCGATGGCGCCGGCCGGCACGACGTACTTCGCCGCGGTGCCGAGCGCGCGCACGCCGCGCGAGAGCCAGTTGCCGAGCCTCCGCGCCCACTCGGGTGCGCCCGGCCGCACCGCGCCGCGCGCATCCAGGTTCGCGGTGGGCGAGATCTCCTCCAGCAGCGACGGCAGGAGAACCAGCAGCCCCGCGGCGAACCCAAGCAGCAGGGCGAGCACCAGGGGCGTGAAGAAGGCGCCGAGGGTCTGCACGCGCTCCTCGAGGAAGATCTCGGCCGAGCGATAGCCGGTGCCGAAGAGGATGGGATGGTAGGGGAGCTTGTCCAGCGCGCGGCCCGCGACGTAGCTCACCACCGACCAAAGCACCAGGCTCAGCACCACGAAGAGCGAGCTCGAGCCGATCAGCCCGAGCCGCGCGGTGTGGAGCGACGCCTTCGCGGCGCCGTCGCCGCTGCGGCCTAGCCACCCTCCGAGCAGCAGCGCCGCGATCTGCACCACGACGAATGCCGCCCACGCGAGCAATTCGCCGGCGAGGAGCCCCTCGGTGACGTGGAGCGCCGCCGTGACCATCCATTCGAATTGGGTCGTGGCCTCCTGCATCAGCACTGCGCCGTCGACGCAAAGCACGGCCACGGCCGCGAGGACGAGCACGTGGCCGAGCACCCGCACCCCTTGCGTTACGCCGGCGTAGCGCTCGACCAGGTAGGCGCCGAGCAATGTGACTCCGAGCGCGCCGGCCACGAAGTACAGGCGCGCCACCCATTCCTCGGCCGTGAGCGCGAAGAGCGCCGCGGCGATGCCCGCAGCCGCGGCCGCGAGCAGCACGAGCAGCTTGACCCAGCGACGGAATCGGGACGGCTCGCGCAGCCACGCCAGGCCGGCGAGCGCGGTGAGCACCACCGCCGCCACCCCGAACGCGGCGGCGAGGAGCTGTCCCTGGAGCTCCGGCGCCACGAGCGCCGCCGAGCCGAACGCGAGCATCAGCAGCATTGGCAGCTGCAGCAGCGCGATCGGCCCCTTCATCAGCCACGCCGCCCAGGCGTGGAAGCGCTGCAGAAGGCGCCATCCCGCTCCGCCATGCGTGGCGAGCGAAATCTGGTCGACCACGTCGGCCGCGAGCGTGCTCAGGTGAAAGAAGAGCTGATAGAGCGCCGACAGCGCGCGCAGCCCGCCTTTGCCGAGGCGCGACAGGTCGGCCCAGTACATCTCGTAGACGTCGAGCGCGCGCCGGTCCGCGCGGCGGCGCAGCGACACGCGCGTCGACTCGTAGAGCGTCTCGTCTTCGGGGAGCACGAGGCGTCCGAGCAGGTAGTCGTTCAGCGCCATGCCGAGATCCTTCGCAGCCTTTGCTTCTTGAGCTGCGGGGATATGCGCCGGAGCTGCCATTTCCGAAATCACCGGGTGGTGCGCCTGGTAGAACCCGCTCGGCGTACCTGGCGCGCGCCGCGCGCGCTCCTGCTTTCTCGCCTCCTGGACCATCGGCGCCGGCGCCGCGGTCTCCGCGAGCGGCCCGCCGCCGGGCTCCAGTTTCGCCACCGGCATCAGAACGCTCTGGATCTCGCCCTGCTCGTAATGCGCCACGCCGTGCTCTTCCGCACACAGCAGCCTCGCCACCTCCCTCACCGTCTGCCCGGGCTTCTGGTCCGCGATCCCGTGGACGACGACGATGGCGACGCGATCGGTCGTGCTCATTCTTGTCAGCGCACTCTATGACTGGACGTCATCAGCCGCAAGGTAGCGCTTCAAGATCACAAGTTGTGATCTTGAACCTCCACCACACGTCAACCTTCGCCCATCGAGCGGCGTTGAACTTCGGGCATGAAAGCTTCACCGCCAATCGACGCTTGCATCGTGACTCTCCGTGGCCAGCGAGTGATGCTCGATGCAGATTTAGCCAGCCTCTACGGAGTAGAAGTCAGGACGCTCAACCAGGCGGTGCGGCGAAACGCGATCGTTTTCCACCCGACTTCATGTTCCAGCTTTCATGGAAAGAGTTGGAACGTTCAAGGTCACAATTAGTGGCCTTGAACGAAACCGGCCGCGAGCGCCGGCTTAGAGGCCAGAACGTCAAGGACCTTCCGCTCGCCTTCACCGAACAGGGTGTGGCGATGCTGTCGTCCGTGCTGAGATCAAGGCAAGCAGTGCAGGCAAACGTTGAGATCATGCGCGCCTTCGTGCGCCTGCGCGGAATGGCAACGCACAACGTGGAGCTTTCGCGCCGGCTGGACGCGCTGGAGTCGAAATACGATCGGCAATTCAAGTCATCCGGTCGGATTATCCGGCGTTAGGAGAAGTGGGCGGCTGCCATTGGTCGCCCGCTCCCCCGCCCGCGCGATCCGCTGCGCGGGCAGCGCCCCCCGCTCACCTCCGTGGTCGGGGGGCGTTTTTTAGTGCTGAGCTACTTTCCGCCTGCGAAGCAGTAGAACTTGCCGGCGCCGCCGGTCTTCACCAGGGCCTCCTGGCTGCAGCCGGCGCTGCCGTGCGAGGAGTTCCACGACTTCATGTGGCGCGTGTCTGCCAGGCCCTGCAGGTCGTGGTGGCCGACGATCGCCGAGCCGTCGCCGCTCTTCGACCAGTTGCCGCAGTTGGTGTCGCCGCCCGCGGTGGAGTACATGCCCTGGGGATCGGAGCCGGTGAGGATGTCGTGCTCGTTCGGGGTGTCGCCGCGCCCCTTCACCTGCTCGCCTTTCTCGGTAAGCGCGTTCGCCTTGTTGATCTTGTTCTTGCTCGAATGCAGGTCGGCCACGTTTTTCGCGACCTCCACGCCCTTGGCGTTGCGCCACGGGCCCTTGCCGATGCGGTCGCGCGCGTTCTCGCCGGCCGCGCCCTTGGGCTCGGTCGTGCTGAGGTAGGCGTGCCAATTGGTGAGCTTCGAGCCCGCGGCCTTGGCGAGCGCATTGCAGTGCTCGTCGGCGCCCTTCAGGCCGCCGAGATCGCCACCCTTGCCACTGCCTTCGCTCGTTACGAAGAAGGTCATCTGGCCGCCGCCGCCCTTCCCGCTTGCCTTTTTGTCCTGCGCATGAGAGGGCGCGCTCATGCCGGCCGAGACCAGGAACACTGCCGCAACGATTGCCGAAAGCTTCATGAAACCTCCGAGTGGGGTTGGGGGGAGCCGAAGTGTTGCCGCAATGGAGTCAACAAACAAGGGTTTTCGGCTATTCCCGCACCCTAGTCGCCGCGCCAGCCGGTGTGCAGCGGGAAATAGAGCCCGCGGCTGGCGCCGCCGAGGGCCGCGGCATAGGCGTCGAGCTGGGCGGTGTAGCGTTCGCGTTCCCGGTCGAGGAACGCCTCGACCTCGGCGCCTTCGTGCCGGCTGGTCTTGAAGTCGACCACCCAGAGCCGCCCGTCGCGGTCGCGGAATACCCGGTCCATGACGTAGGTTTTCGGGCCCTCCGGTGCGCGGACGCGCATCCGGTACTCGCTGCGTGCGAGGGCGTGCGGGCCGAGGATCCAGCGTCCGCGCTCGTCGGAGAGCGCATTTCTCAGCGCCAGTTCGACCGACTCGACGGAGCGCTGAAGCTCCGCCGGGGCGACCCCGCGCCTTTGAAGATCGCGCCTGAACGACTTGTCGAGGGATGAAATGCGCGCGGCGTCCCAGCCGCGCAGCTCGTCCTGCGCGAAGCGCTGCAGCCACCGATGCACCACCGTGCCGACGTGGCGCGCGGTCTCGCCCGCCCAGGAGAATTCGATTTGCTCTGCTCCGGGCCTTCCTGATGGCGCCGACCAGTGCGCCCGTGGCGGGATTGGCACGCTCTCGACATCGAGCGCGAGGCGCGTGAGCGTGGTGAACGGCGCGCGGGGCGCGTGCATGAAGTCCATCGCGAGCTGCTCCGGGACCATGCGCGCGTAATGAGCCTCGGCGACCGGCCACGCGCGCGCGAGGAGCGAGCGCGGCGCCGGTGCGCGCAGGCTGCCGTCGTCCTCGCACTTCGTGCAGGCGAGAAGGTGCAGGCGGTTCTCGGCGCGCGTCGCCGCGACGTAGAGCAGGCGCGCGGCTTCAAGGTCTTCGGCTTCGACCTCCAGGTTTCTCAGGTAGCGGTAGGCAAGATCCTCCTCGGCGCCGCTCTCCCTCATCGGGGCGAGAAGCAGGCCGCTCGAACGCTCTCTCCAAAGGAAGAGCGGCGTATCGCTCCTTCCGGGGCCCTTGTCGAGGCCCGGCACGATGACGGTGCCGAACTCGAGGCCCTTCGCCTTGTGGATCGTCATGATCTGGAGATCGTCGTCGCTCGCCTCGAGGTCGGGCAGCGCGTAGAGCTGCCGCAGGCTTTCGTCCAGCGCCGCGAGGTCCTCCAGGTCGCCCGCGCGCTCGAGGCTCTCGAGCTCGTCGAGATAGATCTCGGCGTCCTCGAGGTCGGTCGCGCTCGCCACGCAGGCCGGTCCGCCGAGCGCAAGCCACACGCCCTCGACGCGCTCGCGCAAGCTCCCGCGGCCGCGGCTCGCAATCGCTTCTCCAAGAATCCGGCGGAAGCGCTCGAGCTGGGGATGGTCTTCGATCAGCTCCCAGACGGTGGCGTAGCGATCGCCGGAGGCGAGGGAGTGAAGCTCGGAAAGAGAAAGACCACACCACGGAGCACGCAGGATCGAGAGCCAGGCGATGCGGTCGCCGAGATGCGAGAGCGCGCGCGTGAGCGCGTAGAGGTCCTGCACCACCTGGACCTCGCCCAGGTGCTCGATCTCGATGGCGCGGAAGCGGATGCCGGCCGCCTTCAGGGCGGGAACGATGTCGGCGAGCGCGTCGCGCTTGCGCACCAGGATCGCGGTGCGGTCCTTCGCCTCGCGCACCAGCTCCACTACGCGGCTCGCCTCGGCTTCGCGGTCGGGAAGCGCGTGCCAGGTGGCGGCTTCGCCGCCCAGGGGTTTTTTCTGGGGGTGAGGCGTTGCGGGGGAGTAAGGAACGGCCCCCGAGGCAGGATCCGCCTCCGTGGGGAGAATTCGGGCAAAGGCCGCGTTGAAAAAAGCGATCAGGCTTTTCTGCGAGCGGAAGTTGGTGGAAAGCGTGAGCGGCTCGAGCTTCACGCCGCCGAGGCCGCGCTCGCGCGCCTGGAGAAAGAGCGCCACCTGCGCCTCGCGGAAGCGGTAGATCGACTGCATCGGGTCGCCGACCAGGAAGAGGGTCCTTCCGTCACCGCCCTGCCATCCGCTCGTCAGGAGCGTCAGCAGCTCCCACTGCGAGATCGAGGTGTCCTGGAACTCGTCGACCAGGATGTGCTTCACGCGGTAGTCGAGCGCGAGCAGGAGGTCGGTGGGCGCCTCTGGGCTGCCGAGCGCGCGCACCGCGCCCTGCGCGACCTCCGTGAAGTCGGCTTCGCCGCGCTCGCCGAACACCACCTTCAGGTGCGCGGCGGCATGGGGCAGGAGCCTGAGGATCGCCTCGAGCACTTCCCACTGGTAGTCGCTGTAACGCTCGGGCGGCATCTCCTGCAGCGCAATCAGCGCCTCGCGCAGGCCGGGCGTTGCGACCAGGATCGGCGGAGCGGCCGGCCGTTTTCTCCATTCCTTTTCCTTTGTCAGCCACTCGTTGGCCATTTCCACGGAAGCGCCGGGATGGACCCTCTTCGCGGCGGCGAGGATGCGCGCGCGCTCGAGCGCGAAGCTCGCTTCGAGCTCGGGCCGGGAGCGCGACGCGCCGGTGGTGCGCAGCCACTGGTCGCGCTTCGCAAGCATCGAAGAGAGCAGCCACACGGCGGTGCCGAGGTTATTGTCGAGGTGCGCGAGGAGCCGCTCGGCCTCGGGGGAGAGCGCCTTCAGAGTACGCAGCGCGGCTTCGCGGTAATGCGGCCGCGCGTTCTCGACCAGCTCGGGCTGGGCGCCGAAGCGCGCGAGCACCGGCATCTGCCGGGTCAGCGAGGCGCAAAGCGCATCGATCGTCTGGATGCGCAGGCGATGGCCGAGCTCGCCGGCGCCGGGCGCCGCCTCCAGCACGCGCTTGCGCATCTCGGCAGCGGCCTTACGCGTAAAAGTGATGGCCACGATCTCCTCGGGGCGCTCGACCGAACCGAGCAGCCCGAGGAAACGCCGGACGAGAAGCTCGGTCTTACCCGAACCCGCCGGCGCCTGCACGATGAACGAGCGTCTCGGGTCGAGGGCGGCTTCGCGGGCGGCGGCGTCGGGAAGGTCGCTCTTCTTCACGGTTTACGGGCAAGAACTTTGCTCATATGCTTGTTTTGGGGGTAACCCAGTGGCCATCCAGCTCTATGACCTCGCCGCGGCCGAAGACGACCGGCGCTTCTCGCCCTACTGCTGGCGTACGAAGATGGCGCTGAAGCACAAGGGGCTCGAGTTCGAGACCCTGCCCTGGCGCTTCACCGAGAAGGACCGCATCGAGTTCACCGGCTCCGCCACCGTGCCGGTGATCGTCGACGGCAAGCGCGCGGTGTACGACTCGTTCGAGATCGCGGTGTACCTCGACGAGGCCTATCCCAGCCGGCCGGGCCTGTTCGAAGGCACCGAGTCGCGCGCGCTGTCGCTTTTCATGCACCACTGGGCGTTCCGCACGCTCCACCCCCCGCTCCTGCGCGCGATCCTGCTCGACCTCTACCGCCACCTCCACGAGAAGGACAAGGCCTACTTCCGCGAATCGCGCGAGAAGCGACTCGGCGGGCGGCTCGAGGAGGTCGGCGCCGAGCCCAAGAAGTGGCTCGCCGAGTTCCGCGGCGCGCTCGAGCCGCTGCGGCCGGCGCTGGTTCAGAACGCGTTCGTCGCCGGCAAGGGGCCCGGCTTCGCCGACTACATCGTGTTCGGCACCTTCCAGTGGGCGCGTGCGGTGTCGCCGCTGCGCCTGCTCGAACCCGACGACCCGCTGTTCAAGTGGCGCGAGCGCATGCTGGATCTTTTCGGGGGTTACGCTCGCGAGGCGAAGGGATACCCGGTTTGGGTTTGACGTCATTCGCCTGCCTCTTCCTCCTCGACCTCCTCCAAGACGTTGAACTTCTCGTAGACCCGGCATAGCGTCTGCAGGTCGCAGCGCAGGCAGGTCTTCAGATCGCGCTTGGGGTCGACCGCCGCCTCGCCGGCGGCGAAGCCGCCCGCCAGCGCCTCGGTTTCCTTCCTCCACTCGGCGAGGAGCGCGGGCCAGTTCTTCGCGGCCCGGACGTTGGGAACCAGCTCGCGGGCTCTGCCAAAGCCCGTGAAGCGCATCGCGCCGCGGCGCAGCCTGGCGAATGCGACCGCGGCGAGCTCCTCCGGCGCCGTCACTGCGTAGAGCGGAAGCTGCGGATCGTCGGGACGCGGCGGCTCCCAGTCCTTCGGGGTGACGCGGTAGCCGCTCTTGTAGTCGATGAGAACGTGTCCGCCCCCGCCTTCGAGCAGGCGATCCATCCGGTCGATGCGACTTTCGATTTCCATTCCCGCCAGGCGAAGGCTGCGCTTTTGTTCGACCGCCGCGACTTCGAAGGGCGCGCGTTTCTTCTCCAGAGTGAGCCACTCCTCGGCGATCCGCGCGAGACGCACGCGCTCGAGCTCGGCGAAGCGGCCCTCGATCCCGGCCTCGTGCACCGCCGCGGCGGCGGCTCTCTCGATCACGGGAGCGAGATCCGCGCTCTGCAGGGCCGAACTGGTCTTCAGCTCGGCCCAGATTTCGCGCATCAGGGCATGCAGCAGCTTGCCCCGGTCCGAGGCATCGGGACCGGCAAGGGGCGCCTCGAGCGGCTCGGCCGCGAGGCGCCAGCGCGCGAACGCGCGGAAGGGGCACGCCGCCTGGTCGGCGAGCACCCGCGTGCCGCCGCGCACCGGACCTGGCGGGACCGAAGGACCGCTCTTGTCTTCGACCTTGACCAGGTTCTTTCGGGAAAACAGAAGATCGCGCAGACGAGGGAACTCGGGCAGCTCGAGCGTGCCTTCGGCAACATGCGCGATCAGCGGGCTCGGCGCGAGGTCGCGGTCCTCCTCCTTGGCGGGCCAGGAAACCACGACTTCGGCCGCCGCGGCGAGCCAATCGTCGGTGAGACGGCGATCGAGCGCGGCGGAGGTTTCCGGCGACGCCTGCGGCACGCCGGCTTTTTTTTGCAGCGCCACGGGGATGAACGGATTCGGGCGTGCATCGAGCGGCCAGGCCGCGTCGGTGAGCCCGCTTACCCACAGGCAGTCGAAGCGCAGCCCCGCCGACTCGAGCACGCCGAGGATCTGGATCGGCGCCGCGGGAGCGTCGGCGGCGGGCTGGAACAGCGTCTCGCTGCAAAGATGCGAGAGCGAGGCGAACGCCTGCTGGATCGAGACCGGCTTCGAGACGCGCTCCAGCTTCGCCAGCTCGCCGAGCGTCTCGTGCCACTTGGCGAGCGCCTGGAATTCGTCGGAGTCGCTCGCGCGCTCGCCGGGGAAGCCCGCCGCCTCGAGCAGCGCCGAGAAATGCCGCGCCCAGCCCCCGAAAGTGTTGCGGGCTTCGCCCTTGAGCTGAAACACCCTTTCCAGGCGCTGCCGCAGGAGGTCGCAGCGCCCGGCCGAAGCCACCAGCTTGGGGAGCGAGACGCCCGCACCCAGCGTGTTGCGCAGGTCGCGATCGAGCCTTGCGCGGCGGGTCATTTCGGTCTCGGCGCCGCCGAGGAACGGCGAGCGCACCAGGCGGCTGACGCCGGCGAAATCGATTTCCTGGAATGAGAACCGGATGAGGCTCAGCGCGAAGTGAACCGCGGGTGCCTCGGCCAGCGGCTCGCCGAGCGAGACGTTGAACGGCATGGCGGCTTTCGCCGCGCCGGGCAGGTTGTAGCCCGGTTGCATGACGCGCGAGAACACCCGCAGCGCCTCCCTGCGCCGCTTCGCCAGGTCGGGCACGACGACGCCGATGCGGCTCCGGCCCTCCTCCAGCCGCGCGCGCGCCCAGGCCGCGGCGCGCTCGAGCTCTTCGCGCGCCGAGCGGAAAGTGAGCTTCACCGCGCGGCCGGCGCCGCGCTCGGGGGCGCAGTGCGCGAGCGTGAAGCTCTCCAGCAGCGCCTTTGTCTGCGGCGGAACGATGTCGAACGCGTAGGCGACCAGCAGCTTTGGAAGTGTTGTTGTCCTCAAATCCTTCTGCAAACCTTCTTTCTGCAAACCCAGAATCAGATCTGGAAGGCGTGCCGAGTCGATCTCGCCGCGCGTGCGCGCCTCGTACTTGCGCGCCCACTCGCGGAACGCCTGCGCGTCGTCGCCGCCGGGGCCGGGCGGGATGCGCCAGGCGTGCGCAAGCCGCCACGCCTCGCGGCACTGCGCCGCGGTGTGCGCAATGGAAAGCAGATCCGAGCCGGCGAGGATTTCCTCCCAGATCGCCTGCTCCTGCGCCGCGGTGAGAAGGATCGGCGGCTCCTGCCCGGAGTAGAGCGCGTCCTCCCACAGCCGCACGACGAACGCGTCGAGCGGGAGGATGTCGGGCGCATCCCACGCCGCCAGGCCCCGCGCCGCCTGGTGGGCGTCGAATTCCGCCATCAGGCTCTGCGCCAGGCGCCGGTTCGGCGTCACCACGGTGATGCGCGCGGCGTGGCCTTCGCCGAGGCGCGCGAACAGATCGGACTTCGAAATGGCCAACTTATCTCTCGAGAATCGCGGTGACGCCCATCCCGCCCGCGGCGCAGATGGAGATGAGGCCGCGCCCCGAGCCGCGCTCGGCGAGCTGCTTGGCGAGCGTCGCCACGATGCGCGCGCCAGTGGCGGCGAACGGGTGGCCGATGGCGACGCTCGAGCCTTTCGGGTTGAGCTTCGAGCGGTCGATGGCGCCCAGGGCGCGTTCCCGCTTCAGCCGCGTTCGGCAATACTCTTCGGATTCCCAGGCCTTGAGCGTGCAGAGGACCTGCGCGGCGAAGGCCTCGTGGATCTCGTAGATATCGAAGTCCTGGAGCTCGAGGCCCGCCCGATCGAGCATGCGCGGCACGGCGTAGGCCGGCGCCATGAGCATGCCTTCCCTGGGCCCCGCCATGCCGACGAAGTCCACCGCCGCGGTTTCCGAGAAAGTCAGGTAAGCGAGAATCTTCCAACCCCGAGTCCGGGCAAATTCCTCTGAAGAAAGAAGCACGCAGGCCGCGCCGTCGGTGAGCGGCGAGCTGTTTCCCGCGGTCAGCGTGCCCGCCGCGGAGCGATCGAACGCGGTCCTGAGCGACGCGAGCTTCTCGAGCGAGGTGTCGGGCCGGACGTTGTTGTCGTGCCGCAGGTCGTTGAACGGCACGACGAGGTCCTCGAAGAAGCCGGCCTTCCACGCGGCGGCGGCGTTGCGGTGGCTTGCCAGCGCGAGCTCGTCCTGCTCGGCGCGGCCGACGCGCCATTCCTTCGCGGTTTCCTCGGCGTGCTGGCCCATCGAGAGCCCGGTGCGCGGCTCGGCGATGCCCGGCGCTGACGGTTTGAAGTGCCCTGGCCGGACGTCGAGCCAAGGCTGGGTCTTCTCGAGAAACGATCGGCCGCGCGAGCTCGACAGCACGATCCTTTGGAGCTCGGGGCCATAGGTGAGCGGGATGTCGCTCGCCGAGTCCGCGCCGCCGGCGATGCCGCACTCGATCTCGCCCGCCGCGATGCGGTGCGCGACCTGCACCGCCGCGGTAAGGCTGGTGCCGCACGCCCGCTGCACGTCGTAGGCGGGCGTCTCGGGATGCAGCCCGCTGCCGAGGGCCGACTCGCGCGCCAGGTTCCAGTCGCGCGAGTGCTTGATCACGGCGCCGGCGGCGACTTCGCCGATTTTCTGATTTTCCAGCTTGAAGCGGGAAACAAGGCTTTTCAAAGCCGCTGTGAGCATCTGCTGGTTTGTTGCCTCGTTGTAGGCGGTATTGGCACGCGCGAAAGGAATGCGCACCCCACCGACGATGGCGACCCGGCGCGGAGAGGGAGTCATGGGTTTAAACTAGGGTTCGAGGAGGATGGACCGGAACATGCGCATGATAGCCAAGCTCGGCGTCACCGCCGCGCTTACCGCTCTCGCTTCGATCGCCTGGGCGCAGGACTATCCGGTCCGCGAGATCCACTCGATCTGCAACTTTGCCGCCGGCTCGGGCGCCGACATCATCGTGCGCTACTACAGCGATCGCCTCTCGAAGCTGGCCGGCAGGCCGGTGCTGGTGGAGAACAAGCCCGGGGTGCAGGGCACGCTCGCGAGCGACTACGTCGCCAAGTCGAAGGCCGACGGCTATACCCTGATGATCACGCCGGCGAGCTCGACCCTCGCCACCGCGCCCTACATCTTCAAGAAGCTGCCGTTCGACCCGCTCAAGGATTTCGCCCCGGTAACGAGCGTGGCTTCGCTCAGCTTCGTGCTCGCGGTCGACGCCGCCGGCCCGATCCGGTCGATCGACGACCTGGTGAAGTCGCTGAAGGCGAAGCCGAATCACGGCTTCTACGGCACCGGCTCGAACACCGGGCAGGTGGCGGCCGAGCTGTTCAAGGAGAAGATGGGGCTGTCCACGGTCTACGTGCCCTACAAGGTGACCGTCGACGCGCTCACCGGGGTGGTCGGCGGCAGCGTCGACTTCATCTCGTACGACACCACCTGGGCGGTGACGCAGCATCCGCAGCGCCTCCGCATCCTCGCGGTCACCGCGGCGAAGCGCCAGAGCGCCCTGCCCGACATCCCGACGCTCTCCGAGCTGGGCTTCGGCGAGTTCGACATCGCGCCGTGGTTCGGTGTCGTCGTTCCCGCCGGCACCCCGCGCCCGGTCATCGAGCGCCTCGCGGGCTGGTTCAACCAGATCACCAACAGCGACGACGCCAAGCAGTTCCTCGCCCGCGCCGCGCTCGACGCCTTCCCCGGCTCGCCCGAGCAGATGGCGGCGCATCTGCGGACCGAAGCCAAGCGCTGGGAGCGGTGGGTGAAGATGGCGAAAATCGAGCCCCAATGAAAGAAAAATCGCGTCAGACCCGGTTGTTCTTTTTCCATGTATGACTTACTGATCCAGAACGGGCTCGTCGTCGACGGCAGCGGCGCGCCCGGCCGGCGGGCCGATGTCGGCATTTCAGACGGAAAGATTCTTTCGATCGAAGATCGAATCTCGGGACAAGCCGCGAGGACCCTCGATGCGTCCGACCTGGTCGTCGCGCCCGGCTTCATCGAC
>Ga0134124_10001767_pt1 | contig 17353 bp, 18 predicted proteins | sample KB304_FD_96880 | JGI IMG/M metagenome (GOLD analysis project Ga0134124, IMG submission 96880) | Terrestrial soil microbial communities without Nitrogen fertilizer from Kellogg Biological Station, Michigan, USA - KB3-0-4 | ecosystem: Environmental > Terrestrial > Soil > Unclassified ...
AGCAGCTGTTTTTCATGAAGAACTTGGCGTGAATCGTGATAACTCACGGCTTCTTAGCCGACGTTCGCGACTGACTGGAAGTGGCCGGCATGAACCGGCCAGCAGACGAATTCGATGGTCAGGTGACTGCCTCGAAGCAGCCACTCAGGCCAGCAACGACTGTTGTTAACTGCAAAGCTGCCGGCTCGCGATCGAGAAGCTCGACGCCAACGAGAAGCGCCAGGTGCTGCAGCTGATCGACGCGTTCATCGAACGAGGGCAGCCCGAAACGCCAAAAAACCCAACTTTCGTACATGTGAGGAGCCGCTCACCCCAAAAACGCCCTAGTTTCGCCGACTCCAAAGCCGCGCTGAGCCCTTAGCGTCAAGGTTTCCCAACCTTCGACTCATAGGAGCCACCATGACAAAGTCTTCCGCCCGCATCACCTTCCCTAATTTCGGCTGGCAAGTCCCCGAATTTTCGTACTCCCGTGCGAAGGCAGCGCAGACGGAACATCCCAGCCTCGACGGGCAGGCGCAGGAGCTTGCCAGAGAGCTTGGCCTTGTGGCCAGCAAGTGCAACATGCCACTGCAGCTGACGCCGCCAGGCGTGCGCGAGCATTTGCTCGCAAGAGTTCGCGCCAGCGACATTTACGCTGCAGTGAGTGAGTTCTCCGCTACGCAGTGGCAACTGCTGTGCGACGGCTTGATTGCAAACGGCGCCGACTGCCTGTTCATCGCCACCGATCAAGCCCCTCCGGACTACAACGCGACTGGGCTGCCGCGCTCGGTGGTCTCGGTTGCCCAATGGCCGTTGAAAGTTCTGGAGGAAATTGCAAAACTCCATCCCGGCGGCTTTGCCCTGTGGCTGATGTGGTACCGCGACTCCAAGGCGGAAGACTTCCCGATCGCCATTGCAAGCAACAGTGAGGGAGAAATGGCCGGCTGGGTGGTTGCCCCTGGAGGTAGCTGGTGGCCGCTGGCCGAACTCAAGACGGCGGTCGAGTATCTGATCGAATGGCACCATGGCCACAAGCCCGCTGAACAGGAGCTTGTCGATGAACACGTCGCGCATATCAAGGAGGACATGGGCCCGGAGACCATCCTCGGGCCTCAAAACGAGGCCTTCATGGGCACGCTGGAGTGGTGCTCGGCGGCGCAGCACGACCTGCTGCAAAACTGCCTTGCCCAGTCGCAGCGCATCGCGCTGCAGCAGCGCAGGATCGAGGAGATGGAGCGGGCGCTGGCGAACGTGACGGGCGAGCTGCGCGCTCGCGGGTAGTTTTGGGAGCACCACCGGTCTTATGTTCATAGCGCCACGCCATGCAGCGCGCGGCGTGCGTAGGCAGTCACTTCCTTGCCGTTCGCATCTTGCAGCGGCGCCGGCGGGGCGGATTCGAACAAGGCGTTGAGGCTGCCTGCCGCCCTGCGAAGCGTCGCGCAACCGCTTTTCGAGTGAGGCGTTGACGGAAAATCGTCGGCTGCACGCTCAAGCAGCGCTGTCCGCCGTTGGATCACGATCGGGCCCCGCCACGACGCCTGCGTCGTGCAGGCGTCCCACCGCCGCTCCGTCGAGGCCCAGCACCTCGTGCAACACCTCGTCGGTATGCGTTCCCAACAGGGCCGCCGCTGGCGTGGCTTCCCGCGCCAGGTCAGGCACCCGCACCGCGGCGCCGGCTGCCAAGTGCCGCCCAATACCGGGCGTGTCGATGCGTTCGAAAATCGAGTTGGCCATGCTGGCGCGCGCATCAGCTGCCAGCAGTTCACCGACAGTGCTGTAGCGGCCCCAACATACCTTGTGCCGCTCAAGCAGCGCTTCCGCTTCGCTGCGGTCGCGTGCCGCAAACCAGGTTTCAACCAGCGCGGCGATGGCCTCGCGTCCCTCGAACCGCTGGGCCTCGTCGTTGAAATCCAGTCCCATGTGGCGCTCGAGTTCCGCAACTGCCACGGCCATGTCGCAAGCGCGCACCAGCGATTGCCATTGGCCGAGGGAAATCGCGGCGACCATGATGCGGCCGCCATCAGCCGTCGCGAAGTCGCGGCCAAACGCGCCGTAGATGTGGTTGCCAATAGACGGACGTTCCTGCTTTAGCAGTTCGGCTTCGGCCAGCACGCCGATATGCGACAGAGTGCTGAACGCCACGTCCGAAAGTGCCAATTTCAGCTCCGCGCCTTCACCGGCGCGCATGCGCCGACTGACGGCGGCCACTACCGCGAACGCCGCCTGATAGGCGCAGACAACGTCCCATGCCGGCAGGGCGTGGTTGACCGGCCGCTCCACGGAGCCCCCGCCGGTCACAGCCGGGTAGCCGGTCGCGCAGTTCACCGTGTAGTCGACGGCGCTGGAACCGTCGCCGTTGCCCTGGATAGTGCAGGTGATGACATCCGACCGTAAAGCTGCCAGCACGCCGTGTGCGAGCCAGCTTGTGCCGATGTTGGTCAGCAGCACGCCGGCGTCGGGACCCGGCGCTGTTGCGAGCGCCTGCATCAGCTCGCGGCCTTCTGGCCGACGCAGGTCGATGGCGACCGAGCGCTTGCCCTTGTTCAAGGCCGTCCAATACAGGCTGCGGCCCCGGCCCTGCGCGTGCGGCATGCGCGGCATGCGGCGGTAGTCGATACCGCCGCCGATCATGTCCACTCGGATCACGTCGGCCCCGAATTGCGAAAGCGTGAGTCCCGCGAGCGGGGCGGCAATGAAGGCGGAACTCTCGACGACGCGCAGCCGGTGAAGAAACGGATAGGTCATGCGCCGTGCCGGGCGTCAAGCCCGTTCGAAAACCGCCGCAATCCCCTGCCCGCCGCCGATGCACATTGTCTCCAGCCCGTAGCGCGCCTGCCGCCGCTGCATCTCGTGCAGCAGCGATGTCATGATGCGAACGCCGGTCGCGCCCACCGGGTGACCCAACGAGATTCCGGAGCCATTCACGTTCAGACGCTCCGGGTCGTTCCAGCCCCAGCCTTTGGCGCAGGCCAACGCCTGGCATGCGAAGGCCTCGTTCAACTCGACCAAGCCCATGTCGTCGAAGCCCAGCCCGTTGCGGGAAAAGAGTTTGCGCACGGCGGCCACTGGCCCGATGCCCATGTGCGACGGCTCGCAGCCCACCGCAGCCCAGCTGTGCAGGTAGCCGAGCGGCTTCAGGCCCAGTTCCGCCAGCTTGTCCTCGGCCACCACTAGACAGGCCGCGGCGGCGTCGTTCTGTTGGCACGCGTTGCCGGCCGTGACGATGCCGTCCTTCATCATGGGTTTGAGCTTGGTCAGCTGCTCCAGCGTCAGGTCGGCGCGAATGCCCTCATCGCGTTCGACCGCGACCGGGTCCCCCTTCTTCTGCGCCACCTGGACCGGCACCACTTCCGCATTGAATTTCCCCGCGGCCCAAGCGGCGGCGGCGCGTTGGTGACTGCGCAGCGCGAATGCGTCCGACTCCTGGCGGGTGATGGCGTAATCGCGCGCAAGGTTCTCGGCGGTCTCGATCATTCCCGAGATGCGGCCGAAACGCGTCTCGGGCTGGGATCGCTCGCGCCCGCGCTCCAGCCGGTCGTGGAATTTCACGCTGCCCGCGCGTTTGCCCCAGCGCATGTCGGTCGTGTAGTACTCGACATTGCTCATGCTCTCCACGCCGCCGGCCATTACCACGTCGGCAGCGCCCGTCTGCACCATCATGGCGGCCGTGACGATCGCCTGCAGGCCGCTGCCGCAGCGGCGATCCAGCTGCATGCCGGCCACTTCAATGGGAAAGCCGGCCTGCAGCGCGACCCAGCGTCCGGTACAGGGCACCTCGCCACTGGCATAGGAATGGCCGAAGACCACGTCTTCGATTCGTGCCGGATCGATGCCCGTGCGCGTCACGACCGCCCGGGCGACCGTCGCACCGAGTTCCTCGACCGCCACACTGCGCAAGTTGCCGCCGAAGGCGCCCGTGGGCGTGCGAAGGGGCGAGACGATCGCGGCTCTTTTCATGGCTTCAATCCTTTGTTTGAATGGCGTGCCGTGCAGTACGCACCGCTTACTTCTTCCTGAAAGCGGCGATCCGCTGCTGCACGTCCGGGCCCCTGCCGGCATTGCGAAACACTTCATGTGCCAGCCCGGCGCCAATGGGTAGTCCGTCGGTTTCCCGCAACAGCTTCTTGTTTGCACGATGGCTGAACCAGGAGCCCTCGAGGATCGTGCGCGTAACCAGGGCGATTTCAGCCTCGAAGCGATCGTCGGGAAAGCAGAAGTTGGCCAGGCCCATGTCCTTAGCCTCACTGCCGGAATAAGTACGGCCGAGGAACATCATCTCGCGCGCCTTCGGCAGGCCGACCCGCCGCGGCAGGCGCTGGCTCATACCCCACAGCGGCGTCAGCGCCCACTTGGCATGCGTGTCGGCGAATCTGGCGGACTCGGACGCTATCAACAGATCGCCCGCCAGCGCGAGTTCCAACGCGCCGGTGAAGCAATGCCCGTGCACCGCCGCAATCACCGGCTGAGGCAGATTCGCCAATCGATCGATAGTCCGCGCCTGCAGGTTCGCCGTTGGCAAAGGCAGTCCGGCGGCGATATCGCCGAGGTCGTTCCCGGCGGAAAAACACTTCCCGGCGCCTCGAATCAGCACCGCCCCGATATGTTCGATGTCACGCTCTATCTGCAGCACATGCTCGTTGAGCAGCACAAACATCTCCACCGACAGCGCGTTCATTTTCTCTGGCCGATTTAGAACCAGGGTGGCCAGGCCATCGTGATCGTGCCGAGTGACCGATTGCGACATCAAGCGTCTCTCCTCATGCGCTCTTTTGGTTCTGCGCGTGGGCGCCGCTTCTGGTCAACACCAGCACGTCGCATTCGCCTTCCTGGGCGACGACGCCATTCTGGTTGACCATTTCGAAGCGCCGCCCCAACTTTCCGCTGCGGCCGCTCTCGCCCTCCTCGACAGAAGTGATGGTCAGCCGCAGGTGAACCGTGTCACCAACCAGCAGCGGCGCGAGAAAATTCCAGTTTCGGAAGCCCAGCATCGCGACTACGGATTCTCCGAAAATGCCAAGTTCATGCAGCATGCCGGTGCTGATCGCCATTCCGAATACGCCGTGCACCACGCGCTCGCCATAGCGCGTCTTGCGGGCGAATTCGGCATTGCAGTGAATCGGGTTCCAGTCACCGGACAACATCGAAAAGAAGGTGAGGTCGGCTTCGGTGATTGTCCTGCCGCCGCTCTCGAACACCTGGCCTGCGGCAAAATCTTCAAGGTAGTAAGTGGTCACGGCAATTCTCCGGATGGCTCAGGTCGCCACGTTCAGTCGCTGCACGGCCATGTCACGCAACTGGGCGCGCTGGATCTTAGTGCCGTTGGAACTGAGCGTGGTGGGAAATTGGTCGACAATCCAGATTCGCGCCGGAACCTTGAAACCGGCCAGGACAGCGGCGGCGGCATCGAGCATCGTTCGTTCGCTTAGCGCATTTCCGGGCAGGGCGATCGCAAAAGCAACGCAACGGGTCTGGTGCCCAATTTCGACAGCCACCACCTGCACGTCCGCCACGCCGGGTAGGTCTTTCAATACATCTTCGATCTCGACCGGGCTGACCAGGTAGCCGCCTAGGCGCATCGCATCGCCTTGCCGCGTCTGGTATACGAAGCTTCCGTCCGCGCGCAAATAGCCAATATCGCCGGTCCGGAAGAACCCTTCCGCATCGATCACCTTGGCGGTAGCTTCGGGGTTGTTCAGATAGCCGATGAAGTTGGTGGCCGCCTTGATTTCGATGCAGCCGCTAACGCCCACCGGAACGATCTGGTTCGTATCGACGTCGCGAACGCGAATCTGCGCGTCGGGGCTCGCCGGCATGCCACCCGCCTCTAGGCGTTCGTTCAACGGACGATCGCGCTGCTGGATCGAGAACAGCGCGTGCACCTCGCTCGAGCCGTAAAGCCCGAGCATGGGAATGCCGCGTTGCCAGGCGTTTTCGGCGAACTGCGCTGCGCCCGGGTGAAAGCTGGAGAAGCCGAACATCCTGGCTGAGGGAAACGGATCGTGACCGTCAACATTGGCGATGATCAGACGGTACATTTCGTCGCTGCCGAACACGTGCGTGACGCGGTGCCGGTTGACGAGACGCGCCGCCGCGGGGCCGTCAAAGGTATCCATGAGGACGATCGGTTTGCCCGCGGCAAATGCCGCAAGGGCGGCACTGAAGCCGAACACACCACAGAACGGCAAGGTGGCCAGCAGGCGCGTGCCCTGTTCCTCCATCCCAAATGATCTGGCGACGTTCTGGCTGTGTAACGTACAGGTCCGCTGCGGGTGCATGACCAGCTTCGGCCCGCTGGTGGTGCCGGAGGTTGTGAACAGGATGCTGAGCGAACTGGCCGTTCCCGCCGCCGTGGCATCGCCCTCGGGCAACCGCTGCAGGTCGAACGCCACAGTTGGCTTGCCCAGGATTTCGCGCGGCATTCCTGCTTGGGCGTCGACCACCACGACACGTTCAACGGTATCCGCCGCGGCATGCCGCACGTCGCGCAGGACCGCCGGAAAGTCGATCTTGCGGAAGTTCACTTGCAGGACGAGCATCTTCGGCTGCGAACCCTCCAGAAGATATTCGAGCTCGTGCGAGCGGTAACGGGTGTTGACGGTGACGAGTGCCGCTCCGAGCCGCGCGAGGCCGAAATAGAGGCACATCCATTCCATTCGGTTGACGAGCCAGACGGCGACCCTGTCGCCCGAGCCAATGCCTTGCGAACCCAGCCACGCAGCCGTTTTGCCGACCATGGCATTGAACTGCGCATACGTGATCTCGCGCTCGTCGTCGATAAAGGCGACAGCGTCGCTCCACTGTGCAACATTGCGCGCCAACAGCTGCTGCATGTCCGTCAAGAAGGTCATTTCAGTACAGCTCCATCAGCTTGGTGTTGTCGCTTAAGTCCGCCGGCAACGCTTCGCGAATGATCACACCGGATTTCATGACGACCACCCGGTCCGAAATCTTCAGTGCCTCTTTCACGTTCTGTTCCACCAGCAGGACGGTCATGCCGGATTGCCGTTGCAATTGGCGTATTGGCTGCAGCAGATCCTGGAACAGCTTGGGCGCCAGTCCTATGGAAGGCTCGTCCATCAACAAGCAGCGCGGCCGGCTCAGCAACGCACGCCCAATGGACACCATCTGCTGCTGGCCGCCCGACAACGTGCCGGCGCGACGGTGGTAGAAGCCTTTCAATGGCGGCAACACGTTCATCACCCAATCGAGCCGTTCCGCACGGCCGGCGGCTGGCACGCCAGCCGACCACAATCCCAGCTTCATCGTCTCGGCCACCGTAAGCCCGGGGAAGATGCCGCGGCCCTCCGGCATGAGCGAGATACCGGCCGCCGTGAGCGCTCGCGGCTCTAACGTTTCGATCGGCTTGTCGTCCAGAAAGATCTCGCCTTTGTTGCGCTGTACCAGGCCGAACAGGGTTTTCAGCAGCGTCGACTTGCCGGCACCATTGTGGCCAATCAGGCACAGCACTTCGGCAGGACGCAGGTCGAAGTCGAAGCCTGTAAGCACGGGCCGGCCGCCGTAGCCGACCTCGAGTCCTTTGGTGCGCAGTACCGTGCCTTGAGGGCCGCTCATGCTGGCTGGTCTCCAAAATAGATTGCGGCGAGATGAGGATCCTTGAGGACATGCGCCGGGTCGCCGTCGGCCAGCAGCCTGCCCTGATCGAGAAAGGCGATGCGGTCCGAGATCCCGATGACGATATCGAGGTTGTGTTCGATGATGCAGACCGTGACGCCTTTACTCACTTCAGTGCGCAGCAGGTCGAGAAACAGTTCATAGGAGCCGCGGTCGAGCCCCGATGCGGGCTCGTCGAGTAACCACATCTTTGCGTCGCTGGCCATGATCCGAGCCATGCTGAGGAACTTGCGCTCGGCGTAAGCCAGGTCGACCGCGCGCGTTGCCGCCTTGTCGGAAAGGCCCGTGCGTTCCAGGATGTCGCGCACCCTCTCCATGCGAGCCTTTCGCGCAGTGCTGCCGCCCTGTTGCCAGATCCACGAGCTTGGCTCCATCACTGTCAGCACGTTCTCTTCTACCGTCATGTGGTTGAACAAGCGCAAGTCCTGGAACGTGCGGGCGACACCGAGCCGACCGATCTGGTAGTGCGATTTGCCGACGATCGATTTCCCGTTCCAGATGATGTCGCCCGAATCCGGCGCGAGGTGCCCGGTCATCAGGTTGAAGAGCGTGGTCTTTCCCGCGCCATTGGGGCCGACCAGCGTTGTCACGATGCCGGGGCGCAAGGCCAGCGAGACGTCGTCGGTAACCCTGAGCCCGCCGAAGCTCTTGGTAAGACCGCTGATTCGCAGCAATGCGTCCTCGTTCTCTTGCTTCATCTGCGGTCCCCTTTGCCGGAACCGACGATGCCGCCCGGGCGGAAGACCATCAGCAGCACCATGGCAGTGCCGTAGGCGATCTGCTGGATGGATCCGATCTCGGTTTGCGGCAGGAACCACATATAGCTGAACAGGCTGGGCAGAAGCATAAGAAGCACCGCGCCAACTATCGGCCCCAGCAAGGTTCCCGTGCCGCCGATGATCACCATCGCCATCAACAGCGTCGAAGTATCGAGCATGAAACTTTCGACGTTGATGAAGCCGAGGTAAAACGCGTACAAGGCACCTGCCACCGCCGCGAGTGCCGACGAAATCACCACCGAAAGCGTTTTGATGGCCGCTACATTTTTGCCGAAGGAGTGCGCCGCCGACTCGCTATCCCTGATTGCCTTGAGATTGCGCCCGAAGCTGGAACGCAAGAGAGTGTTGGTGATAAGGATCACCAAGGCCAGGCAACCGGAGGCAAGTAAAAGGAATTGCACCGGGTCCGTCACCGCGTGACCGAAAAGTTCGACGGGCGGTATGCCGATGATGCCGCCGAGCCCGCCGGTAATCGACTTCCACTCCGAAAACACCGTGACGCCCAGCACTTGCAGGCCCAGCGACGCGGCCACGAAATATTCGCCGCGCACCCGCAAGGCCGGCAAGGCCAGAACCAACGACAGCACGGCCGCCACCAGCATGGCGGCGGGCACGGCGAGAAAGATCGATGCACTGCTGTGCAATGCGAAGTAGGCTGCTGAATAGGCACCCACTCCGAAAAAGATCGCGTGCGCGAGGGAGAAGATGCCCGCGTATCCCATGATGAAGTTGAGCGTGATGGCGAGCACACCATTAATGCAGATCAGAGTCGCGAGATTGAGGATGTAAGCGAACATGCGTGGGGCCTCAATGTGCGATCGCGCGGCCGAAGAAACCCGACGGACGGAACAGGATGAAAAGGAACAGGACGATGAAGGTGACGGCCTCGCTCCATTGCGGTTCGAAATACACCAGCGCGAGGTTCTCCGCCATCCCGAGCAGCAGGCCGGCGCAGGCCGCGCCGCGCAGGCTGCCCACTCCGCCGACAATAGTGGCCGCCAGACTGATCAGCATGACGTGGTGACCAATGGCCGGACTGAGGCCTGAACTGGCGGCCGACAGGATCGCCGCCGGCACGACCAGCAGCGAACCAAGCGCGAACACCATCGTGGAAAGGCGACGCGGGCTCAATCCGTACGCACGCACTAGCTCCGGGTTCTCAGACAACGCCCGCAGTCCCATGCCCACATGCGTTCGCATCAGGAAAAATTGAAGGCCACCAAAGAACAGGACCGCCACGACGATGGCAATCCCCGACAGCGGTGAGACGAACAGACCAGGCGAGATTTCGATGCTGCGACTGAGCGGCGTTGTCACCGACACGAAGCTGCGACCGAAAATCACGCCGATGAGGTTCTGCACCACGATTGCCGTGCCGAACGATGCCACGAACAAAGTGAAGAACGAACCTTCGTGCACCTGGATAGGGGCATAGACGAAGCGATCCAGCATTACGCCGAAGAGCACTGCCGCGGCCGTAGCGCCAAGGATCGCGATCGTCCAGTGCACCTGGGCTACCGAAAACACATAGTAGAAAACGTAGGCGGCAATGGTGAATGCCGACCCGTGGGCGAAATGAAAGACTCTGGTCGAGCCGAAGACGAGTGAAAAGCCGACCGCGATCAGCGCGTAGAGCGCCCCCACCTGCAGGCCGTTGATGAGAAGCTGGAGCAGCAGCATGGGGTCAGCGCGTGTTGCGCTATTTCGGGGCGGCGGAACTTACGGTCTTGCCGCCTTTTCCGTCGATCTCGACGATCTGCATCGGAACGACCACGGTGCCGTTTTCGGCAATGGTGACTTTGCCGCCGACGAGGTCGAACGTCCTGGTTTCGATGCGTTGCGCCAGCAGGTTCTCCCCAGTCACCGGCTTTCCTTTTTTCTGCAGTTGGTTCGCCAGTAGGGCAAACGTGCGAACCGCGTTGTAGTAATTGGCGATGTAGGCCGTGGGCATCTTGTTGAACTTGGCCTTGTAATCGTCCACGAATCGCTTCGTCACCGGGTCATTGGAGCTCCAGTCGACGAGTTGCGTCGTGTACATCGCACCGAGCGCCTCTGGCAGTGCGTTGAGTTCCGGAATGGAAAACGCGGAGTAGCTGACCAGCTGCTGCTTGATACCGGCGTCCCGGAACTGTTTGACGATCTGCAGCTCCTGCGAGCCATAGGATGCGACGTACACGACATCCGGATTCGCGGCGCGCACTCGGGCGGCGATGCCGCCGAATTGCTGCGAAGTCGCCGGCACCGAGAGTGCCTCGACCAATTGCCCACCGGCGGACGGCAGCGTCGCTTCCATTTCCTTGCGCACCGACTGGCCCAACGGATCGTCGACGTACACCAGAACGAATCGCTTAAGGTTGCGCTCCTTGACCAGGTACGGAATGATGGCCCGCACTTCGAAGTTTGCAAGCGGGATAACGTTCCAGAAATAGGGACCCAGTTCGGCCAGGTCCGGACCGACGCCGCCGCCATTCACGGCCACTGTCTTGGTGCGCGTTGCGATCGTGGAGATCGCCTTGGACACGCCGGTGAACGCAGACAGTACGTAAGGCACCTTCTGCACATTGACCAGCTTGTTCATGCCGATCACACCTTGCTGCGGCAGGGCTTGGCTGTCCTCGTACTGGATTGAAAGCTTGCCGCCGATGAGATTGTCGGCATTGATGTGATCCCTGGCCAGGTTCGCGCCGGAACTGAAAATGTCACCGTAGGACGCGTTCAGTCCGCTCATCGGAAACAAGGCCCCGATGGTGAGGTCTTCCGCGTGGACGATTGCTGCCGACATGGCGGCGGTCACCAAGGCTGTGGCGAACATCCGTTTAAAAATAGACATGACGTATCTCCAGGTTGTGATCAAAAAAATGCTTGGCACATGCTACGCGCCACGAAACACGGGTGCACGCTTTTCGCGGAAGGCGGCGGTGCCTTCCCGGTAATCGTCCGTGTAGCCCAGGACGCGCTGCGAGGCAATTTCCAAATCCAGTTGCTGCGCCAGGGCATTGCTGCCGGCCGCGTGGATGGCCAACTTCGTGAGACCGAGCGCCCGGGTCGCGGACCGTGCCAGTTGTTCAACCAGCGCCTGGGTCTCCGAGACGAAGACATCGTCGTTCACGCAACGCCATATCAGGCCCCATTCGGCCGCCTTTTCCGCATCCAGCTTCTCGTTGAGCATGCTGAGCCCCAAGGCTCGTGCGGGTCCTATCAGTTGCGGCAGAAATTGGGTCGCTCCGGCGTCTGGCAGGAGGCCGAGCTTGGTGAAGCCCTGAACGAAATAGGCGGACCGGGTCGCGATCACGATATCGCAGGCCAGTGCCAGCGTTGAACCCACTCCGGCGGCGACGCCGTTCAACGCGCACACCACCGGAATCGGCAACGAGCGCAGCTTGAGGATTAAGGGCTTGTAGTAGTTCTCGAGCGATTGACCGAGGTCGCGTGGCTTGCCGTCCGGACTCGGCACGCGGTCCGTTTGATCCTGGCCCGCGCAAAAGGCCCGTCCAGTTCCGGTGAAAACCAGCACCCGCAAGGCAGGGTCGTCCTCGATGCCGGCAATGGCGGCTGCGATCTCCCGGTGCATCCCGTCGTTCAGGCTGTTCAATCGCTCCGGGCGGTTAAACGTGATACGGGCCACGCCCGCGGCATAATCAAACAGGACACCTGAATCACTCATTCTGTCGCGGCTCCTTGTCCGCGCGGATATGCGTTTGCTTCATTTTCGATACTGCGGGACATGTCGCTCTTCTGAAGGTCAGGGTCGTGTTGATTTATCCGGCAATCTCGGCGATGCCGTTGCTCAATACCACCGTGTCACGCTCGACCACGCGCGCCTGGAAGTACGCCTTCCCGAGCTCGCGCCATATTTCCGTACGGATGGTTTCGCCCGGGAACACCGGTGCTGAAAACCGCGCGCCCATGGCCGTCAGGCGTTCCGCGCGGTACTCACAGCAGGTTTTCAACAGAGCGCGACAGGCCACGCCATAGGTACCCAGGCCGTGCAGGATGGGACGCGCGAAGCCTGCCGCCCTGGCAACTTCCGGATCCGCGTGCAACGGATTCATGTCGCCCGATAACCGGTACAGCAACGCCATCTCCGGTCGGGTGATCATGTCGCAGATGTGATCGGCTGGGCGGGCTGGTATCGCGGCTTGCGCCTTGGGTAACACGTCGCTGAGCTGCCCGTTGTCGCTGAATCCACCTTCGGCACGGCAAAACGTGACCTGTTCCACCGCTGCGAGAAGGGTGCCGCTTTGCTTGTCGATAACATCACGCTGCACCACGACCACCGCGCCTTTGCCCGCGCCCTTGTCCGTCACGCTGGCAACCCGCGAGCGCCCGATCACGCTACCGCTGCTGGGCAACGTGTGGTGCAAGCGGATCCTCTGCTCACCGTGAACGACCTTGAGCATGTCGATTCCGGATTCGGGGTGTTTCATCCACAGGCCCGGATGGCCCAGGATCACAGCCATGCTGGGAACGGCCTGCAGCTGCTTTTGGTAGACAAAGCGCAACTCGGCGAGGTCCAACGGGTCCTGTCCGAAGCCCAGACCGAGCGCGTACAGGACCGTCTGATGCTCGGAATAGCGATATTCCTGATCCGGAAACACCCAGTTCTTCAGCCTGAAATAGTCGATGGCCAATGCGCTCTCCGACGAGACAGCCTGTCTGTCAGACCGGATCCCAGCTGAACACGTCCGCGGACCGGTCCAGTGGGAAGAAGCCCGACTTCAATGCGGGCATCGCATGGACCTCGATGCTCTCCGGACTCCAGCCCTCTGAGCGGTGCACCGAGCGCACAGGTCGTGGCTGACTCATCAGGAAGATTTCGTTGTTGCGCACGGCAAACACCTGGGCATTCACTTCCCGCGCCGCGTCGCTTGCCAGGTAAACCGCGAGCGGCGCGATCTTGGCCGGCGTCATCAACTTGATCTTGTCAACGCGCGCTTGCTGTTCTTCGTTCTTGACCGGAATCGAACTGATCATGCGGCTCCATGCAAACGGGGCGATGCAATTCGAGCGCACGTTGAATTTCTGCATATCCAGCGCAATCGACTTGGACAGCGCGGTGATTCCGAGCTTGGCCGCCGAGTAGTTTGCCTGCCCCAGGTTGCCGATCAGCCCGGAGGTCGACGTCATGTGGATCAGCGACCCCGACGCCTGCTCCTTGAACCGAAGCGCCGCTGCCTTGCTCATGTAGAAGGCGCCGTACAGATGCACCATTAGCACCGCGTTCCAGTCCTCGGCGCTCATCTTGTGGAAGAACGCGTCTCGCAGGATGCCGGCATTGTTCACGACGCAGTCGATGCGCCCGAAGTTGTCCACCGCGGCTTCAACGATGCGGGACGCGCCAACCGCTTCCGCAACGCTGTCGGTATTGGCGATTGCCTGTCCGCCGCTCGCCTTGATCTCGTCGACCACCTGCTGCGCCGGGTTGGCGCTGAGACCTTCACCACTGAGCGACGCGCCGATGTCGTTGACGATCACCTTGGCGCCGTCGTGCGCCATCGCCAGCGCGATGTCGCGGCCGATGCCGCCGCCCGCGCCAGTGACGACGACGACCTTGCCATTCACGAATTTCCTGTCCATCACTTTGTCTTCCATGAGTGAGAAAGAGCCGGCGGGTAATCTGCAGCTGCTGTGACCCAGTCTTTTCGCTGCGAAACACGCGGAACGACATGCACGGATGTGTTCGCGCCAATCGTCGGCAAACCAAGAATCGCTGTCAATAGACAATGAAATACTGTTCCGTACAACGAAACAAATAGGTAATTTGAGCTGATGCAGTTCGGATCGTGCTAGGCAGAGTCCGATTGCCATCCAGCGTCGCCGAAGGCATCATCAGCGCTCAATTCAGGAGGCAAACGTTGACGCGGTGGAAATTTACGCGGCGCGGTGTCAGTGCATTTCCGGCATGGCCAAGAGCAACGCGCGCAACGTTCCGACGGGCGAAGCACACAATGATTCCAGCTTTCGGAACTGGGGTCTGTGTCGGTTTGGTGCCGCAGGGGACCGAATGTTTTGAGATGGCCAGGCGTCACACGACGCCGTTCGCAGTCTGTTTGCAGCAGCGTCAGTTCCGCACATGAATGCATCATCCAAACCCTCTTCTCGCAAGGCAAAAGCCCGACCGGCGGACGTGCGAATCGTCCTGCGCGCACCGCAGGCGGCACTTCGAGTTAGGGCGCCCACGGCGCCCCGCAAGCTGATACAACCGATCGAGCGCGGCTTTGCGGTGCTGGAGGCGTTCATGGCAGACGATGCTTGGATGGCTAATCAGGCCATTGCGGCGCGCACCGGTATTCCGAAGGCGACGGTCTCGCGCCTGATGCAGACCTTGACGGGTCTTGGTTATCTGATCCACTCAAAGTCGATGGGGAAATACCGCCTCGCTTCCGCGGTACTGGGACTTGGCTACGCAGCGATGGCCGATGCCGATGTGGTCGCGGTGGCACGGGCGCTAATGCAGTCCTTTGCCGACGATCACGGCGTCTTTGTCGCGCTGGCGGGGCGCGACGGACTCGACATGATCCTTTCCGAGGTTTGTCACAGTTCCTCGGCGCTGGCGACCGTCGGACTGGGTGTGGGCGAGCACATGCCGATAGCGGCCTCGCCACTCGGCTGGGCATTGCTGGCGGGATTGCCGCCGTCTGAACGTGGCTATCTGCTCGATCACATACGCGCCCGTCACACACGCAGTGAATGGATGAGATTGCGCCAGTGCATCTCGGATGCGGTGCATCAAGCCTCGGTCAAGGGATACTGCGCCTCCACCGGCAACTGGGGACCTAACATCAAGACCGTCGCCGTGCCGTTGATCATTCAGGAGCGGTTGCCGATGGCGCTGGTCTGTGCCGCCCTGCCCCGCACCCGGGCCAAGTCGAAACAGGACGAGCAGCTTGGACAAAAACTTGTCAAACTGATGCATCGCGTGCGCGAGCGTACGGAAGTGGCGGGACATGGCTGACGGCGACCCCACGAGTACTCAAACCCTGCAGCGTGCGCTGGGCGTTCTCAAGGCGTTCCACGGAAGTCCCAATCCCTTGACGCATGCGGAACTGGTTCGCCGGACCGGATCTTCCAAAGCCTCCATTTCCCGCATCGCGGCCACGCTGGTCGCGCTGGGTTACCTCGACCGCGCACCGGACGGGGTCCGTTTCCAGCTTGGCGCGCGGGGACTGCGCATTGGCCATCGCTACCTGGTCCACAACCCAGTGGTCCGCGCGGCCAAACCGCTCATGCAGCAACTCGCCGACAGCTGCGACATGTCGGTCGGCTTGGCCGTGGCGGATCAACTGGAGATGGTTTATCTCGAGTATTGCAACAGCAGCAATATCGCCACCCTGCGCCTCGGCGTGGGACGCGCAGTGCCGATGGAGCTCAGCTCGATCGGCCGCGCCTATGTGTGGGCGCAGCCACCCGCGCGACGACAGCGGCTGCTGTTCAACATCATGAAGAGAATTGGAACGAACGGACCGGCTGTGGTGGCGAGGATGGAAACGGCCTTCGACGATCTCGACCGGGACGGCTATTGCATGGCGGTGGGCGAATACCAGCGCGACACCTTTGCGGTGAGCGTACCGGTGGCCTTAGGAAATCCGCCGCTGATCATGGCTTTGAATTGCAGCGCCGTGTTCTATACGATGGACCTTAAAAGGGTCAGGAACGTGGTTGTGCCTTCACTGAAGGAAACCGGCAAACGCTTGAGCGACGCGCTGTCAAGGGTGGACAGCATGCTGTTCTGAAGCAGCGCGTGAATCGATGGGGAAGCAGCACCCTCAAAAAGGCGACCCGCGAGTCTATTGGCTGTCACTTGAAACCTAGCGTAGCGGAAATGAGGCGGGCGTTATGTAAACAGCACGGCGCAATGCACCAGGGACTGGATGTGGGCAGTCACTGCCCGCTGCCCAAACCCTCCCGAAAATAGCCCCGGCCTATCGGCGCGGCAGCAAGGCGCCTACTTGCTGGCCAGCAGCGCTTCAAGCGGCATCAGCGCCGGATCCAGCCGCTCGGCTTCGGCCAGCGCCTCTTCTTTCCATCTCCCGAAAACCGGCAAGAGCGCCTCCTCGCCATTGCCGGCGACGCGCTGCTCCACAAGGGCCACCAGGTCGCGGATCTCGCGGGCCTTGCGCAGGTTGGCCGCCAGGCGATAAAGGCGAGCGCGAACGCGCTGCTGCTGCGCGGCGATGCCGACTGACTCAGCGAAGAGGCTGCGCAAGTCAAGAGCGACTGGCAGCTCGGCGGCAGGCTCTACCACGAGGCATGGTCTTTGCACCCAGCCAAGATGCTGCCGAGCCAAGACGCTGTCGGGAGGACGTTTGGCATCGCCGGCATTCCCCATGGCTTTCGTCACTGCCGGCACTATATGCTGGAGCACTCTTGCGTTTGCCCGTAGCCACAACAACAAGGTTGACGACCAGATGAAGATTTTTATCAGCTCCCTGATCCGCGGATTCGAGCCATTTCGCGAAGCCGCCCGCTCTGCCGTTACTACGCTGCGTCACGAAGCTGTCATGGCGGAAGATTTTGGGGCGCAGCCCAACTCGCCCCAGATCGCATGCCTGCAAGGGGTACGGTCCGCAGATCTCGTTGTGCTGATCCTTGGCGAGCATTACGGTTCAGTGCAGGGTACGTCCAGTGTGTCGCCAACACATGAGGAATTTCTGGAAGCCCGCGACACGAGACCTGTGTTGGCGTTCGTCCAGGAAGGCATAACCCGGGATGCTCAACAGACGAAGTTCGTGTCGGAGGTTCAGGGCTGGCAGCAGGGCTACTTTCGCGGCGGGTTCAAGACCGCGGAAGAGTTAAAGGATCTCGTGACGCGCGCTGTCCACGACTATCAGCTGGCGCACGCGACGGCCCCGCTCGATATCGCGGCACTCACCCGATCGGCCATTGGCCTTTTGCCGTCGCCAGGACGCGGTAACACCATCCAGTCGCCAGCTCTGCTCCTCGCAATCGCCGGTGGCCCAATC
>Ga0134124_10001768_pt1 | contig 17350 bp, 20 predicted proteins | sample KB304_FD_96880 | JGI IMG/M metagenome (GOLD analysis project Ga0134124, IMG submission 96880) | Terrestrial soil microbial communities without Nitrogen fertilizer from Kellogg Biological Station, Michigan, USA - KB3-0-4 | ecosystem: Environmental > Terrestrial > Soil > Unclassified ...
CGCCCCACGTGCATTCGCACTCGGACGCCAAGTAGGACGACCGCTCAGTAGGTAAGGGCCAGCGTCGCCCGCAGGGCCCGGGGCTCGACCGGATGGAAGTGCACGTCGCTGACGCCCGCTGCAGGCTCGCCTTGCAGGCGTGACGCATAGAAGTAGTCGATGTCGCTCGCCTTGCGGTCGAACAGGTTGAATACGTCGACGTAGGCGCGGATCTGCTTCGCCATGGCGTAGCCGACCCGCGCGTTGACCAGCGAAGTGGACTGCGAGCGCACGCTGTTGTCCTCGATGAGCGGGCGCGGCCCGAAGTAGCGCCAGCGCAGCGAGCCGAACCAGCCGTTCAGGCCGTCTACGGTGACTCCTGCGGAGGCCACCGACTCGGGCGCGCCGGGAACGCGGTCCCCCGCCGGGTCGGCGTCCGTGAACCGCGCGCGCGTGAATGCGGCGGTGACATCGAGCGCGATCCAGGGCTTCGGCAGCCACTGCGCGAGCCACTCGAGGCCGGTGCGCTTCGAAGGCCGGCTGGGTTCGGTCGTCCCGGCGTCCCCAACGAAGAGCAGCTCCGAATCCTGCTTCAGCTCCCAGAGCGCGAGCGAAGTGGTGACGTTGCGCATGCGCTGGCTGCGCAGGCCCGCCTCGTAGCCGGTCGTGCGCACCAGCGGGCCCACCTGCTCGGCCGGATCGCCGGTCTTCGGATCGACCATGATGGTGGTGCCGCGCGCGTCGTTGCTATGGAAGCCCCTCCCCCAGTTCAGGTAGTACTCGGTGTTGGCCCAGGGACCGAAGATCGCGGAGAGCTTCGGCGAGACGATCGAGTCGCGCCCGTTTCCGGAGTTCTCCGGAAGGTTGCTTTCGACGTCGAACCGGTAGAAATCGGCGCGCAGGCCGGCGACGGTCCGCAGCCATTTGGTCCACTCGATCATGTTCGAGAAGTACGGCCCCGCGCTCTCGAGCGTCACCCGGTCCTCGCGCGTGGTCGACAGGCGCTCGCGCGCTACCGTGCTGTAGAGCGCGACGGGGTCGATGCGATCGCGGCGCAGCTGAACCCCGAGCGTGTTCAGCATCAAGCGCTCCCCCAGGCGGCCGGACCAGGTCTGGCTCGCCTGCCCGCCGAGCGTGACGCGGCTCTCGGCCTGCTCGAACTGGTCGCCGTTCACCGGGTCGCCGAGGGAGAAGGTGAAGTTGGAGAAGAGGCTGAGCCGCGACTTGATGGCGTAGACGCTGAGCGCGCGGCTCGTGTCGCCCTCGAGGCGGCGCCATTCGCCGGAGAGGCTGTAGCGGCTCGATCTGCCGCCGTCGGTGGGATCGATCGCGCCGAAGCGCCCGATCAAGCCCGCATCGACCGCGCGGCGCGGGATCTGGTCGGTCGCGCTCCAGTCGGCCTTGTACGCCATCCCGGTGAGGGCAAATCCGTTTGCGGCAGCGCCCTGGGCATAGCGCAACACGCCGTTCCACTTGGTGAAGTCGTTCGGGTGGTCCCACGGGCCGTCGTTCCGCAGGTACTCCAGGCCGTAGGTCAGCGCTCCGGATCCGAATTGCGGCGAGCCCGCAAAGAGCGCGCGGCGATAGTCGAAGGCGCCTGCGGTGAATGCGGCGACATTGAAGGGGAGCTTGTCCGCGTACGCTATGCGCGCGGAGCCCGCCGAGGCGAAATCGCCGTCCTCGGCGAAATACGGGCCCTTGTTGTACGTGACGCGCGAGATGAGCTCGGGGATGACGAAGTTGAGGTCGGTGTAACCCTGGCCGTGCGCGTGGGTCGGCATGTTGAGCGGCACGCCGGCGACCCAGGTGGCGAAATCGGTGCCGTGGTCGAGGTTGTAGCCGCGCAGGAAGAACTGGTTCGCCTTGCCGTCGCCGGAGTGCTGGGTGACGATCATCCCGGGCACCGCCTCGACCACCTCGCCCGCCCGCAGCAGCGGGCGCTTCTCGATTCCCTGCCGCGTGACGACGCCCTGGCTCGCCGCGTCGGAGACGCCGAGCGAGTCGTCGTAGCGACCAACCACCTCCACCACTGGCGCGACCAGCTCCTGGGCGTGGCCGGAAAGTACGAACGGAAACAGGGCCGCGGCGAGCGCAAGCCGTTTCATGACGGGTCCTCATCGGAACGTCGTTACCGGTACAACTGGATGTTTACGGCCGACGCGGCGCACCGGATGGCCGGCGAGCGCCCCTCAACACCGACGATCGTCCGATCGTGAGCTACCGCGCGCCGCGCGCCATCTACGCGCCCGACTCGCAGCCGCGCGGCGTACTGGGCCGCCCGCAAGGCGCTTCATCGAGGCCGGACGCGACGGCTCAGGCCCTGCGCGAGCTTGCCTACTGAGCGTCCCCGCGGATGCCCATCTTCGCCAGGACCACCATCGCCTCGGTGCGCGAGGAAACGCCGAGGGCGCGATAGGCGGCGTGGGCGTGCTGCTTGACGGTGTTCTCGGCGATGCTGAGCTGGCGCGCGATCTCGCTGTTGGATAGCCCCTTGGTGACGAGCTTCAGCACGTCCGCCTGGCGCTCGGTGATGCCGAGGTCGGCGAGCGTGATCGGGGTCTTGAGGTGCGGCACGGCGCCGAGCGCCTGCGGCGGCACGTAGGTCCCGCCTTGAAGCACGGTGTGGACCGCTTCCGCGATCACCTTGGGGTTCGAAGTCTTCGGCAGATAGCCCACCGCGCCGGCGTCGAGCGCCGCGCGCACGCTGTCGGAATCCTCGGTCGCGGAGATGATCAGGATGCGCAGCCGCGGCAGCACTTTGAGGAACTGGACCAGCGCGTCGATGCCGGTGCAACTCGGAAGCATTAGATCGAGCAGCACGAGCTGCAGGTCCTTCAGCTGGCGCGCCTTGGAGATGCCGCCGCCGAGGCTGGTCTCGCCGTGGAACTGCGCCTGCGGCGCGACCGACCCCACCACCACGCGCAGGGTTTCGTGGAGGATCGGGTGGTCGTCGACGAGCAGGACATCCATGACAAGGAAAATCCTACCCGGAAAACCGCCGGACCTGAGCCAAACGGCTCGCGGTTCCGCGCCCGACATGCGCGGTTTTGTGACATTTGTCGCAGTGGACTAGCGGACCGGGCCCTCCGAAGGCGTGAACATGCCCCCGTCGAGGATGGTGCGCAGCGCGTCGACCATGGCCTTCGGCCGGAGCGTTTTGGGCACGTAGCTTGCCGCGCCCTCGCTCAGCGCCGCGCGCACGCGCTCATGGTCCTCGTCGGCCGAGATGACCACTACGCGCGCGTTCGGCACCGCCTGGCGAAACTTGACCAGCGCGTCCATGCCGGAGCAGCCCGGCAGCCCGAGGTCGAGCAGCACGAGCTCGAGCCGCTCCAGCCGCCGCGCCTCGCACAAGCCCGCGTCGAGATCGAACTGGCTGTGAAAATCCGCCGTCGGACGCAGCGAGCGCACCATCGCGCGCAGCGTCTCGTGGATGATCGGATGATCGTCGACCAGCAGCACGTCCATGGCCGAAAATGCTAGCCAAAATCGCTCGCCGGACATATACCCGAGTGGGCGCGCCACACAGACGTTTTAAAGTTGTTCTAGAACGCAAGCCGGCTGTCAGCCGCGGCTATCCGAACCTGCCGGTGATGTAATCCTCGGTCTGCTTCTTCTTCGGCTTGATGAAGAGATCGTCGGTGCCGCCGTACTCGATCAGCTCGCCGAGGTACATGTAGGCAGTGAAGTCCGAGACGCGCGCCGCCTGCTGCATGTTGTGCGTGACGATCACCACCGTGTAGTCGGACTTGAGCTCGTGGATCAGCTCCTCGATCTTCGCCGTGGAGATCGGATCGAGCGCCGAGCAGGGCTCGTCGAGCAGCAGCACCTCGGGCTTGATGGCGATGCCGCGCGCGATGCACAGGCGCTGCTGCTGGCCGCCGGACAGGCTGTCGCCGCTCTGGCGGAGCTTGCCCTTCACCTCGTCCCACAGCGCGGCGCGCATCAGGGCCCACTCCACGCGGTCGTCCATGTCGCGCATCGGCAGGTTCTCGAACAGGCGCACGCCGAACGCGATGTTGTCGTAGATCGACATCGGAAACGGCGTCGGCTTCTGGAACACCATGCCGATGCGCGCCCGGATCAGCGACACGTCCTGCCGCGACGTGAGCAGGTTCTCGCCGTCCATGATGATCTCGCCCTCGGCGCGCTGCTCGGGGTAGAGGGCGTACATCTTGTTGAGGGTGCGCAGCAGGGTCGACTTGCCGCAGCCCGAAGGCCCGATGAAGGCGGTGACCATGCGCTCCGGGATGTCCATGCTGATGTTCTTCAGCGCATGGAAGCTCCCGTAGTAGAACTGCAGGTTGCGCACCTGGAGCTTCGGGCGCGCAGAGACTGGGTTCATCAGTTCCGCCATGGCGGCTAGCCCGTTTTCCTGAAAGCAAGCCGGGCGACGATGTTGAGCGCCAGCACCGCAAGCGTGATCAGCGCCGCGCCGCCCCAGGCGAGACGGTGCCAATCCGCGTACGGGCTCATCGCGAACTGGAAGATCACCACCGGCAGGTTCGCCAGCGGCTGGTTCATGTCCACCGACCAGAACTGATTGTTGAGCGAGGTGAAGAGCAGCGGCGCGGTCTCGCCGCTGATGCGTGCGACGGCGAGCAGGATGCCGGTGACGATTCCGGTGCGCGCCGCCTGGTAGGTGACGAGCGTGATCACCTTCCACGTCGGGCAACCCAGCGCGAAGGCCGCCTCGCGCAGGCTGTTGGGCACGAGCTTCAGCATGTCGTCGGTCGTGCGCACTACGACCGGCACCACCAGCAATCCGAGCGCGACCGATCCCGCCCAACCCGAGAAATGGCCCACGCGAGCGACGTAGATCGAATAGACGAACAGGCCGATCACGATGGACGGCGCGGACAGCAGCACGTCGTTCAGGAAACGCGTCGCCGACGCGAGCCATCCCGAGCGCCCATATTCGGCGCAGTACGTGCCGGCGAGGATGCCGACCGGCGTGCCGATGAGCGTGCCCGAAGCCACCATGATGAGGCTGCCGACGATCGCGTTGGCGAGGCCGCCGTCGGCGCCCGGCGGGGGCGTCATCTGCGTGTACAGCGACGCCCGGGAGAGCGCGCTGCCGCCTTCGTAGAGCAGCGTGGCCAGGATCCAGACGAGCCACAACAGGCCGAAGGCGAGCGCCGCGCCCGACACGGCAAGCATCGCGGCGTTGGTGCGCTTGCGGGCGCGGTAGGTGGCGTTGGCGGCGTTGATCGCGCTCATGGGCCCTCGGGCAGCCGGGTCAGGTGCGGGTCCCCTCGCGCCGCGCCAGCCGCGACAGCAGCAGCTTGGAGACCCCGAGCACCACCGTGGTGATGGCGAACAGGATCAGCCCCAGCTCGATCAGCGCGGCGAAATAGAGGTCGCCGACGGCCTCGGTGAACTCGTTGGCGAGCGCCGAGGCGATGCTGGTGCCCGGCGCCATCAGCGAAGCCGAAAGGCGGTGGGCGTTTCCGATCACGAAGGTCACCGCCATGGTTTCGCCCAGCGCACGGCCGAGGCCCAGCATGATGCCGCCGACGACGCCGACCTTGGTGTAGGGCAGCACCACGCGCCACACCACTTCCCAGGTCGTGCCGCCTAGCGCATAGGCGGATTCCTTCAGCATCGGCGGCACCAGCTCGAACACGTCGCGCATCACCGCCGTGATGAACGGGATCACCATGATCGAGAGGATGAGGCCCGCGGTGAGCATGCCGATGCCGAGCGGCGGGCCTTCGAACAGGGGCGCGATTCCCGGGACGGCGCCGAGCGTCGCGATGAGGTGCGGCTGCAGGTAAGTCTGGAAGAGGGGCGCGAACACGAACAGGCCCCACATCCCGTAGATGATGGAGGGAATCGCCGCCAGCAGCTCGATCGCGGTCCCGAGCGGCCGCTTGAGCCACGTCGGCGAGAGCTCCGTGAGAAAGAGCGCAATGCCGAAGCTCACCGGCACGCCGATCAATAAAGCGATGAACGAAGTGAGGAGAGTCCCGTAGATCGGCACGAGCGCGCCGAAGCTCTCCTTGACCGGGTCCCAGGCGTCGCTCCAGAGGAAGGCGACGCCGTTTCGCTCCAGCGAGAGCATGCTGCCCGCGACCAGCGATATCAGGATTGCGCCCAGGATGCCGAACACGAGCAGCGCGAACAGGCGCGTCAGCCATTCGAAGGCCCGGTCCTTCCAGCGTCCCCGGCCGGGCCGGGCTGGTGGCGTGACGCCATTGCGCGGCACGGTCACGGCGATGTCGTAGTCGGCTGGCAAGCCGGGAACCGCGCTCATCCGGGAAAATCCCCCCGCGGATTCTAAATAAAAAGCGGGCGGACGCGGCCACCCGCGGTTTCATCATTTTCGCGTCAGTACAGCGGCTTGCCGGCGGCATCCTTGATCTGCTGCTTCCACGCCGCCTGGATGAGGGAGACCACGGTGTCGGGTATCGGCACGTAGTCGAGCTCGCTCGCCATCGCATCGCCGTTCTTGAACGCCCAATCGAAGAACTTGAGGACTTCCTTCGCCAGGTCGGGCTTCTCCTGCTGCCTGTGCATCAGGATGAAGGAGGCTCCGGTCATCGGCCAGCTGCTCCTCCCGGCCTGGTCGGTCAGCACGAGGTACATGCCCGGCGCCTTGGCCCAGTCCGCGCCCGCGGCCGCCGCCTTGAACGTGTCCTCACCCGGCGCGACGACCTGATTGTCGCGGTTGACGATCTTCGCCACCGCCAGCTTGTTCTGCTTGGCGTACGCGTATTCCACGTAGCCGATGGCTCCGTCGATCCGCTGCACGTAGGACGCGACGCCCTCGTTGCCTTTTCCGCCGACGCCGGCGGGCCACGCCACCGAAGTGCCCTCGCCGACCTTGCTTTTCCACTCGTCGCTGACTTTCGAAAGATAGTTCGCGAAGATGAAGGTCGTGCCTGATCCGTCGGACCTGTGGACCACCGAAATGGCCTGGTCCGGAAGCTTGACGCCGGGGTTCTGCTTGGCGATCACCGCATCGTTCCACTTCTTGATCTTGCCGAGATAAATGTCCGCGATTTGCGGACCCGTGAGCGTGATCGCGCCGGAAGCCACGCCCTTGAGGTTATAGACCATGACGTCGCCGCCCATGATCGCGGGGAACTGCATCAGGCCGTTTTTCTCCAGCTCTTCGGGCTTCATCGGCATGTCGGAGGCACCGAACTGGACCGTCTTCGCGGTGATCTGCTTGATGCCGCCGCCTGAACCGATCGATTGGTAGTTCATCCCGATGCCGGTTTGTTTTTTGTAGGCATCCGCCCACTTGGCATAGATCGGATAAGGAAAGGTGGCGCCGGCGCCCGTAATGTCCGCGGCGAGCGCCGTGACGGAGACGAGCACCGCTGCCGCAGCGGCGAGCGCGCCGGAGCGTCTGACGGAGTACATATCCTTGAAACCCCCGGGAATTGAGATGGAATGCACTTCGGTGCGGGACGATAGCCGGACAAGATTGCCGTTTCATGACAAGTCGGTGCGGCGCCAGGCGCTTTTTGTCGGGCAAAAGGATCACTCGAAAAAGAGATATCCACAAAAGTTGTGGATAACTTGCGCACGGCACGCGTGCGGGCAAAACGCGTGCGTCTCAAAGACGGCCCCGCCTAAATTTTAGGCACCGAATTCTTCAGTTGGAGCGCGGACTTGGACGAAAGAATCGGCCTGCATGGCGTGGTTCGCGGAGCAACTAGGCGGAGCCCAAAAACTGCGGCAAAGTACACGCATGACACCGACGAACATAGACCAGGCGCGGGCAGCCCATTTCGCGCTGGAGCAGTTCTTCGCCGACCATCCGAAGGGCAAGCTCAACGCCGATGCCCTCGGCGACGTTCAAGCGCTCTGCCGGGCCGCGGAAAGCGTGGTCGCCGATACCGAGTGCCGCAGAGCCATTCGCAACATCGAAAATTACAGCGAGTTGCTCACCGCTCGCGATCCCGCCGAGCGCGGCGTGGATTTCGTCCGCCTGCGCGTCCAGAATGCGCTCGCCTCGTTCCGCAGCAAGCTGAAGTCGATCGAGGCGGGCGAAGCCACGCTCGGCGTCTAAACACCCGGGGGCCTAGGCCCCTTCGTGACAAGCCCTAGCTCGCAGTGCCCCGACGCTGGCGCAGCAGCCTTCTTGTATACCAGTCCTGCCAGGCTTGGTTCAGCTTCTCGGCCAGGTCCTCGCGCTCGACGAGATTCATCAGGCGGATGGGATCGGCTCCCGACCTGTAGGCCTCGCGCGCGGGATGATCCTCCGGCAGTTCATAGAGAATCGCTTGAATCGCAGCCCTTGCGCCATCGTCATGGGCCTCGTTTGATCTCGCCATGCCGCGCCCCCAAGCCTTTTATGTGACCGCCAAGTAACTAAGTTACTCGTGGACTCCGGGCGCAGGGTTTCACATTGGCGTATTGCAGATTTGTGACAAGTCGCTCGCCCTTTCAAGGACGCGTCGGGAGTCCCTCGAGACCCGCGGTTTCCGGCTGTCCGGTCATGAGGTTGGCGTTCTGCAGCGCCTGACCGGCCGCGCCCTTGCCGAGATTGTCGATGGCGCCGAGAGCCACGACGAGGCCGGTGCGCGGGTTGATCGCGTAGGAGAGAAAGGCGAAATTGGATCCGGTCGCCCAGCCAGTGTGCGGACCGGCGCCGCCTTGCATTTGCGTCAGGCGGATGAAAGGCTCGTTCGCGTAGAGCGCGGCGGCGGCTTCGCACAGCTGTTCTGAAGTCACGCCATTGCGCGGCCGCGCATAGCAAGTCGCGAGCAGCCCGCGCGACATCGGCGCGAGATGCGGCGTGAACGCGACGCTCGCTTTCGCGCCGGCGAGCTGCGCGAGCGCGGTTTCGATTTCCGGCGCGTGCGGGTGCGAAGCGAGGCCGTAGGCGAACAGATCCTCGTTGGTTTCGGCGTAGCCGAACGCGCTCGCGCCGCCGCGCCCGGCACCGGTCACGCCGCTCTTCGCGTCGATGACGACGCCTTCGAGCTCGATCAAGCGCGCTTGCGCAAGCGGCGCGAGCGCGAGCAGCGCCGCCGCCGGATAGCAGCCCGGATTCGCGAGGCGCGCCGCGCGCGCGATCTGCGCCCGCTGCCCGGGCAGCTCGGTCAGCCCGTAGGTCCAGCCGTCGACGAAGCGATGGTCGCCGCCGACGTCCACGACCTTGACCTTCTGCGCCAGGCGCGAAAGCGGATCGCGCGACTTGCCCGTGGGCAACGAGACGAAAAGCAGCTCGAGCGCGGGGAGCTGCTGCGGCTCAAAGGGCTGGATGACGAGCGCGCCTTCGTCGCGCCCCGCGAGCCAGGGAAAGCGCTGCGCGAGCGTCTGCCCCGCGCTCGACTCGCCCGCGACATAGGCGAGCTCGAAAGTGGGATGACCCGCCACCAGGCGCAGCAGCTCGCCTCCGCCGTAGCCGCTCACGCCGACGATGCCGATGCGCGCCACTCAGCCCTCCTCGCGGCTCTCGCGGAACTGCGGCAGCCCGTCGCCGAGCTTGATCCATTCGAGCTTGCGGCTCACTCGCGTGTGGTCGGCCGGCGCCATCCGGTTCGGGTCGTCGAGGCTGCAGGTGGTGAGGTCGATCTCGTCGCGCGCGCCGTCGAGCTCGAAAGCAAGCTGGGTGCCGCACTCGGGGCAGAAGCTGCGCGTGGCCTTTTCGCTCGACCTGAACCTCGCCGGCTCTCTGGCGAAGCGCAATTGCGAACGCGGCACGCTGAACCAGGCGACGAACGGCGCGCCGCTCGTGCGCCGGCAGATCGAGCAATGGCAGTTGGTGCGGTTGAACGCCGGCCCGCGCGCCTCGTATCGCACCCGCCCGCAGAAGCAGCCTCCGGTCAGCATCGGATCCTCGCTATTGGCGGGATGGTACAGCGCCGGCGCGCGCCGCATCGCACTCGCCGCACGACCCGCTCGGATGCAGGAAGACTGTCTCGTCGCGGCGCAGCCGATCGAGCGCGGCCGACACGATGTCGCGCGAGCGCGCAAGCCGCGCCTCGGCGTGACCAACCCGGCCGCGGCGCTGCCGGCCCTCGGCTTCCAGCCACGCGTCGAGCAGGCGGAAGTTTTCGCAGCAATGGTCGGTCTCGCCGTATTCGTAGCGCCTCGGCCGTCCGTCCAGCAAGACGGTCGCGTGCTTGGGCTGCCGGTAGCGCACGCCGGCGATGTGCTCGGCGACGTGGATCGTCGTGTCGGCGTCGTGCCCGACCCCGAGCAGCAGCACCTGGCCGTCGAGCTCGTAGACCCGCCCGGGCGGGCTGTCGAGGCCGTGCGGCACATCGACCGGATGCGCCAGCGTGATTCGCCCCGCGTGCGGGCCGATTGCCGCGAAGGCATGGGGGCTGTCGCTGCGCAGGACGCCCGGCATGCGCCAGAAGCGGTCGGCGAGCACGCCGACCGCCCGGCACGGCATCGTGCTGGGATCGAACGGCGTGTCGTCGTCGTCCGCCATGCTCGGCATGACGAGCGTTCCGCTCTCGCCAAGCGCCGCGCGCAGCGCTTCGACGAAGCCCTGGGGCCCGCCCTCCACCGGCACGATCCTCGAGAACGCCGCATGGACCAGCAGCACGCCTCCGCGCTCAACGCCGAGCGTGTCTAGTTGGCGCACGAGTTCGTCCATCGTCAACGCTCTACCGTGAAACAAGCGCCTCTTCAATGAAGCGCGCTACCGACTCGATTAGGATCTCGCGCGGGTACGCGTTGTTGCCGGCCAGCAGCTTCGCCGACGGATGATCGCTGCGATTGAAGGGCAGCGCGATCGCCCAATGGTCTGCATCGGCGTAGGCGAGCAAGGTGCTTCTCGGAAGTATGGCGTCGTATGCCAGCACCTGGCCGTCGTTGCGTGGATCGATGCTGCTCAATTCGTTGTAGAACGGCGCCAATAGTGGATTAACGCCGTTCCTTACTGGAAGGGCGACCACGGAAAAATACCTGATTCGTTCGTCCGTCGTGGGTGCGACCAGGGCGGCGATACGCTCCACGCGCGACAAGCTATCTACGCCGCCGCGATCTCCCGGTGGACACGTCGGCCATGGAACGCGGGACGCTATGCTGCGATAGAGCCCGCCGAGTTCATCGGCCAACGGGCTGCCGTTCACGGCGCCGGCGACCGATACGATTGCCCGCACCCGGGCGCGCCAGGGTGCCAGAGGATACTTCTGCAGGGCGACCAAAATATCGGCGATGCCCTTCGAGTAGCCCACCAGCACGACGTTGTCCCCGAGCGTCGCCAATACCTCGTTCAGACGCTGGTCGATGAGTACCGCGTTTGCCTCGGAAGACGAGCGCCCGGAAACAACCAGCGGCTGTGCCGTGTATCCCAGGGTTTTCAAATGGTCGTACGCATCGGAAAACGGCGATCCCAAATGGCTGACGCACTCCCCAAAGATTCCCGTCACGAAGACAAAATGCAGAGGAATCTTCGCGGCGCCAATGCTCACCGGTCGCTGATCGGCGTCCGGTTCGTCCGCCAGGCGGACGAGGGCTTGATCACAGGGCCGGTCGTCGGGAAATGACGGCCCATGAGCGGCTGTCAGCTCGCAAAAGATGCCTCGAAACCGCGCCCGTCCGTCGGCAACGTCCGATAGACGCACCGGGCGAGCGATCTCCGCCGACATGTGTTCTATGTCCCGGCGCCGTTCCGAGGCGCAGGACGACAGCAGGCTCAGGCTGGCAATAAGAACCAGCGTTTTCCCATGCGAAAGCATCGTCGGAGATTCTTGTCGGCCAAGACTACCGCTTCTTATGCAACCGGGCGCCGCGCAGCTACATCGCTTACGGAACCCTCTTCAGCTCGTTTATCTCCAAGTCCGAAAATCGACAGGTCAACGCTGGAGGCACACCAACCGCCATCGGCGAGACATCAACGAGTTGCGCAGACAACAGCTCGCGCGAACGCCCGCCTCGACGCCCGGCACGCCGAGCTGTCGGATCAGTTGGCTTCTCGTCACCCGAAGGTCATGTTGCACGTGTAGCGGGAGCCGCGCAAAGTGAAACCGATCCGTGCCCAGAGCGCCCTAACGTGCCTCCCTTCGACGCAACATCCGGAAACAGTTTCACCTACTCGAAAGGATCGCACCATGAGAAAGATCGCAGCCGTTCTTCTGGCGGGCTTTGCCCTGTCGGCGTCCGCCTATGACTTCAGCAGGGGCGCCGTCGCCAACCCGCAGAGCTGCCCCGCCGGCACGGAGGCCAGCGTAAACTACAAGTGGCAGGACGGCCACCTGGTGCGCGACGGCTGGGTGTGCGAGGTTACTTCGAGCAACTGAGGTTTCTTCGCTCGCGCCTCGCGGGCTGGCGCAAAACCCGAGGCGCGAGCCGCGCTCCTTGTTTCCCTCGACACGTTCAATCACTGACGGAGGCCTGATGAGCAAGACAGCGCTGATCGTCGGCGCGGGCAGCGGCTTGAGCGGCTCGCTCGCGCGGCTTTTGCGCAAGGAAGGCATGCAGGTCGCTCTCGCCGCGCGCGGTGTCGACAAGCTGCGGCAATTCGATGCGATGAAGCTCGCCTGCGACGCGACCGACCGCGGTCAGGTGGAAGCGGCCTTCGCGGCGGTGGAGACGCAATGGGGCGTGCCCGACCTCGTCGTCTACAACGCGAGCTTCCGCACGCGCGGTGCGCTCGCCGAGCTGGATCCGGACGACGTGAAGCGAAGCATCGAAGTGACGGCGTACGGCGCTTTCCTGGTCGCTCAGGCCGCAGCGAAGCGCATGCTCGCGCAAGGCTCGGGCGCGATCTTTTTCACCGGTGCGTCGGCGAGCATCAAGGGCTATGCCAACTCGGCGCCCTTTGCCATGGGCAAGTTCGCCCTGCGCGGGCTTGCGCAGAGCATGGCGCGCGAGCTTGCTCCCAAGGGAGTCCACGTCGCGCATTTCGTGATCGACGGGGCGATCGGCCGGGACGAAAGCGACTCGCGGCTGGACCCCGACGAGATCGCCCGCACGTACCTGAACGTGTTCCGCCAGCAGCGCAGTGCGTGGAGCTGGGAGGTCGAGCTGCGCCCCTGGGTCGAGCGCTTCTGACCAACAACTATGCCGCGGCGCACTTCTTGACCCGAACGGACTGAAAGGAGGACACGAACCATGAGATTCCTGTCGATGATCCGGGTCGACGAGCGGCGCGTCCAGGCGCCGAGCGAGGAGCTGATGCGCGACATGGGCAAGCTCATCGAGGAGATGACCCGCGCGGGCGTGCTGGTCAGCACCGCCGGGCTGCGCCCGACTGCGGAGGGCGTGCGCATACGCCTGCGCGGCGGCAGGCTTTCGACCACCGACGGGCCGTTTGCCGAGACGAAGGAAGTGATCGGCGGCTTTGCGATCCTCGAGGCGAGCTCCATGCCCGAGGCGATCGAGCTCACCAAGCGCTTCCTGCGGGTCCACGGCGACGAATGGGACATCGAGTGCGAACTGCGCCCGCTGGACGGGCCCGAGTTCGGCCGCCGAGCGTAGGGCCCTGGCAGTCGCGTTGTACCATTGCAGTCGAACCTGCCAGGAGCACTCCCATGGACATCAACGAGGAAAAGCCCGAAACCCCCGAACGCCTGGACGCAATCGCCGAGCGCCTGGCGTTCAAATCGCGCTTCGTCATGCTGTTCGGGGAGATCAACCACGCAGTGGCACGCGCTACGTGCACACGCCTCATCGCGTTGGCGGAGGACGCCGAGACCCCGATCACCGTGCTGATCTCGTCGCCGGGCGGCCACGTCGAATCGGGCGATGCGATCCACGACGTCATCCGCTTCGTGCGCGCGCCGGTCACCACCGTGGGCACCGGGTGGGTGGCGAGCGCCGGCACGCACGTGTTCCTCGCCGCGCCCAAGGAGCGGCGCGTGTGCCTGCCGAACACGCGCTTCATGATCCACCAGCCGGGCGGCGGCGCCGGCGGCCCCGCGACCGACATCGCCATCCAGGCGAAGGAAATCCTGCGCACGCGCGAGCGCATCGCCAAGGTGATCGCCAGGCAGACCGGACAGGCGCTGCCGAAGGTGCTCGCCGACATGGAGCGCGACTTCTGGATGAGCGCCGAAGAGGCGATCCAGTACGGCCTGGTGTCGAAGATCATCGAGACGTCGCGCGAGCTCGGCTAGCCGGGATCGTCCCAGGAGCCCGTGGCGGCGAGCTGCGGCGCCTGCACCGGCGAGGACCAGCGCAAGGGCGAGGCGCGCTCGAGCAAGCGGCCCTCCTCGACCCTGAATCTGAACAGCCGCTGCGCGCCGGCGAAGGCGGCGAGCTCCGGAGCGTCCCAAAGCACTTCGGCCTCGCCGGTGAGCGAGAGCAAGTCGCCGGAGTCGAAGTCGACGAACAGCAGCGCGGCGCGCGGATTGAGCAGCAGGTTGCCGAAGGTGTTGAAGAGGAAATTGCCGCCGAAGTCCGGCGCGCTCAGCACCGAGCGGCCGGCCTCCAGGGCGGCGCGCACGAAGCCGGGCTTGCCGCCGCGGTGCGACACGTCGACGCCTTCCACCGGATTGCCGGCGCCCGCACCGGGCGCCGCCGTGGCGATGAAGAAGGTGTCCGCGCGCCGAACGAGTGCCTGCGCCCGCTCGGACAGGACTTGCGATTCGGCCTGAACCGGCTGCGACGCAGCCGGAGCGCGAGAAAGCAGGCTGCGCGCCTGGATGTACTTCGGGCAGTTGCCGAAGCTCTGCTCGACCCGCACCTCGAATCCCGCCTGGTACAAGCGCGTTACCGTGCCGTTGGCGCGGTTTCGCCGGCGGCTCTCGAACTCGATGCCGAGCAGGCCCAGCGGAGCGCCGGCGGTGAGATTCGACGCCAGCGGGTCGCCGTGCGCCGGCAAGGCGTTCACCCGCAATGTGCGCGCATCGGGCGAGGCCATGAAGCCTGAGTCGCCAGTCAGCATCGAAGCCCATGGACGGCCGTGCGCGTCGACGCTGCCGACGAAGACCAGCGGCTGCGCCGCGAAGAATTCGCGGTGCTGGTCCGGCATGAAATCGCGGATCATCATGCGACCCGCGCGCTCGATCCGCTCGCGCATGCCGGCGCGCGCCTGCAGCGCCTGCTCGCCGGCGTGAAAGGGTGACCCCGGTGGGGTAGCCATGCGCACAGCATGATTCATGCGCCGCCTGGAATAAATGGCCAGAAGAGCAATAAACTCATCCGGTCTTCGGAGTAATCTTGGCCATGGACAAGCTGCGCGCGATGCAGACCTTCGTGCGCATCGTCGAGCGCGGCAGCCTGACCGCCGCGGCCCGCGATGCGAACGCCTCGCTGCCCGCCGTAGTGCGCGCACTCGCCGCGCTGGAAGCGGCGCTCGACGTGCGGCTGCTCAACCGCACCACGCGCCGCATCGCGCTCACCGACGAAGGCCGCGAGTACTACGAGCGCTGCCGCCGCCTGCTCGCCGAGGTCGACGACGCCGAGGCCGCGCTCCGGGCGCGCCGCGCGTCGCCGCGCGGGCGTCTGCGTGTCACGGCTCCGGTGATGTTCGGGCGCCTGCACGTCGCACCGGTCGCGAATGCCTTCGTCGCCCGGCACGCGGGCGTGCAGCTGGAGCTCGTCCTGCTCGATCGCGTGGTCGACCTGCTCGAGGAGGGCATCGACGTCGCCGTGCGCATCGCCCACCTGCCCGACTCGTCGCTCGTGGCGATTGGCGTAGGACAGACGCGCCGCGTGGTCTGCGCGAGCCCGGCCTACCTGCGCCGCGCGGGAACGCCGCGCTCGCCGGCCGAGCTTGCCGGGCATCGCTGCGTGAGCTTCGGTGGTCTCGGTCCGGACCATGAATGGCATTTCGAACGCGAACGGGTGGCGGTCAGCGCCGTGCTCGCCTCCAACCAGATCGACGCCGCGCTCGATGCCTGCGTGGCGGGCCTGGGCCTAGGGCGGTTCCTGTGCTACCAGGTTCAGCGCCACCTCGATGCTGGCAGGCTCAAGCGCGTGCTCGCCGAGTTCGAGCCGCCGCCATTGCCGATCCACGTCATCTACCCGCACTCGCGGCTTCTCTCCGCCAACTTGCGCGCCTTCGTCGACTGGGCGGTGCCGCGCCTGCGCAAGCACACGGCGTAAGGATCGCTCGAGCGCCCTGCGGTGCGGCTTGCACGAGCCCGACGCATGCTGGCGCTCATAGGCCGTTCCCCCAGCATGCATGCGCCATGCGCATGCTGACAATGCCGAAAGATCGTTTGAGCGCGTGCGCGGCGGCGGCCACAATTCGCGTTCGATCGCTCGCCGGAACGCAACTCCATGAACGCCGTCGCCGCCGCCCGCCCATCCCCCGCCCTTTCGCCGCTCGGCGCGCTGTTCGTCGTGCTCTGGAGCAGCGCGTGGATCGCCGGAAAGATCGGACTGCCCTATGCAGGCCCGTTCACACTGCTCTTGATCCGATTCGCCGCCGCCGGAGCAGTGATGCTGGCCATCGCCCTCGCCACCGGCGCGCCGTGGCCCGCCAACCTCGCCGCCTACGGCCACCTCGCCGTTACGGGCGTGCTGATCCAGGGCTTGGCGCTCGGCTTCGCCTACTTCGGTTTGCAGCACGGCGTAAGCGCCGGCATGTCCGCGCTCGTGAACGCCCTGGCGCCGCTGTTCACGGCGCTCGGCGCGGTCCCGCTCCTCGGCGAGCGCGTCCGCCCGCGCCAGTGGCTGGGGCTCGCGGCAGGACTGATCGGCGTCGCTTTCGTCGTCATCGACCGGATCTCGCTCGGCGCGGCGACCTGGCACGCCTACGCCGCAACCTTTGCGGCGCTAGCAGCCCTGGTCTGCGGCACGCTTTACCAGAAGAAGTACTGCAGCACGATGGATCTGCGCACCGGGGCGCTGGTGCAGCTCGCCGCCGCGGGAGCGGTGGTGCTCGTGCCGGCATTGCGGCTCGAGGGCCTGGAGGTCGAATGGAGCTGGACGCTGATCTTCGCCTCCTCGTGGCTCTCGCTGGTCAACTCGATCGCCGCGTTCAGCCTCTTGTACATGATGCTCCGCACTGGCGAAGCAAGCCGCGTGTCGGCGCTGTTCTATCTCACCGTACCGGTCACGGCGTTGATGGGCTTCGCCGCGTTTCACGAAACGCTGAGCGCGGTCGCGCTCGTGGGGTTCGCCATCACGGTGGGCGGCGTTTACTTCGGCACGCGGTAGCTGACCCACGTGCCGAACTCGCGGACCATATCCGCGGGCTCGCGCGCCCAGGAGAAGTGACGCCTCCAGGGCTTGTGCGCGAGCACGCCGGTGACCTCCATGCGCGTAACCTGCAAGGACGGCGCCTTGGCAAGCAGCTGCTCGCGCGCTCCGAGCGGAGCGACCGGGTCACCGTGCACGCTCAACGAAAGGATCGGCACGCAGAGCGTGCGCAGCGCGCTCTCGTAATCGAATTGCGAGCCCTCCGGCTGGTAGCGCCCGTGCTGAACGACTCGGCCCCAGTCACGCATCAGCCGCCGCGGCTGGTCGCCGCCGAATCCCAGGCGAGTACCTGGGTACCACGGCA
>Ga0134124_10001771_pt1 | contig 17345 bp, 14 predicted proteins | sample KB304_FD_96880 | JGI IMG/M metagenome (GOLD analysis project Ga0134124, IMG submission 96880) | Terrestrial soil microbial communities without Nitrogen fertilizer from Kellogg Biological Station, Michigan, USA - KB3-0-4 | ecosystem: Environmental > Terrestrial > Soil > Unclassified ...
CTATCATCCTCAAGGCGCTCGCGAAGGATGTCGATGCCCGCTACCAATCAGCCGGAGCTTTGCTGGAGGATCTGCGGAGGCTCCGGGAAGCGCTACAGGGAAGCGGTAATGATACGCGTCCGCTGACTCCCCAACCGAGCCTGGCTCGGTCAACGGCCGCGGCAACACTATCGAGCGGCATTCGAAGAGTTCCAGTCAGGGTCAAGGTGGGAGTTGGGGTCGTGGCGCTGTTGATGTTTGGCGCATGGTCCGCGTTCCGAATCTGGCATAGCTCTCCGAATCAACCGTCCGCCGAAGCGAGGAACTGGTACGACCGCGGCGTTCTCCACATGCGCGAAGGCACCTTTTACCAGGCGAGCAAGGAGTTGGAGCAGGCTGTCCGCACTGATGATGGATTCGCGCTCGCCCACGCCCGACTGGCCGCGGCGTATGTAGAGATAGACAACGCCGATAAGGCAATGGAAGAACTGGTCCACGCCCTTTCGCTTGTTTCCAATCGATCGGTGCTCACGAGCCAGGACGCCGCGTATCTGGACGCCGTCGCGGCTACAGTAAGGCGTGAGTTTCCAAAGGCGATTGAGCACTATCGTCAGCTTACGAACGAAGCGCCGGATCAGGATAAGGCTAGCGCTTATGTGGATCTTGGGCGCGCATATGAAAGAAGTGAGGACATCGACAAGGCGCAAGAATACTATTTGGAGGCGACCAAGAAGGACCCTCAATCCGCGGCAGCTTTTCTTCGGCTCGCGATCTTATACGGCCGTCGTCAGGATACGAAGGCGGACGAGGCATTCGCTCGAGCCGAAAGAATCTTTGGAATCATGAGCAATCAGGAAGGCGTGGCAGAAGTCTCCTACCAGCGTGGAGTAATCCTGGCCAAGATCAAGAAACTGCCCGAGGCCAGAGCCTTGTTGGAAGAGGCGCTTCAAAGGGCACAGAATCTTCCCGACAATAAATACCAGCTTCTAAAGACTCAGCTTCAATTGAGTGGCGTGTACTCCAACGCCGGGGATACCGAACGAGCGACGAAGGTTGCAACCGAAGCCATTGAATTAGCCCAGAAGAACCGAATACAGAACCTCGCAACCAATGGGTTGATAGAACTCGGCTACGTGTTTCTGTCGCGCGGAGAATTCAAAGATGCCCGCCGGTACTTTCAACAAGCACTCGATTTCGCCCAGCGCGACAAGGCTCGTAGCGCGGAGGCGAGGGCTATGCGAGCGCTTGGCAGCTTGAATCAGCAAGAGGGTAACACAGATGAAGCAATATCTTTGCTGGACCAGGCTCAGAAATTCTATGAGGCCGCCGGCTATCGAAAAGAGGCTTCCAGCGCGCTGCTTCTGCTGGGCCGCGCTTATCGCGACAAAGGCGATTATGAAGCCGCGATGAACAACTTTGATCAAACCCTTCGGCTTGCTACCGAACTCGCCGATCCAGCCCAGATCGCCGCCACGCACCAGAGCATCGCCTTCCTCCGTGGCAGCGAGCAGGAAAGATATCCTGAGGCGCTTCCACATCTCGACGAGAGCTACAAGATTGATGAATCGCTAGGTGCGAAAAACGATATGGGGTATGTTCAGATGATGCGTGGCGCGTTCCTCTGGCGGCTGGGACGCTATCAGGAAGCCCGAGATGCTCTGGATCTGGCGTTCAAGATAGCGAGTCAGCCTAACGCGAACCTGAAGACTGTCCTTGCCTGGGTGCACCTGACAAATTCTCAAATGGCTTTAAGCGAGCGGCGTTTCGACGAGGCGAAAATAAAGGCTCAGCAAGCGCTCGACCTGTCGGAGAAGGACTACCGCGATGTCGCGCTTCAGGCAAAATACAGTCAGGGCCTGGCGCAGGCGTTATCGGGCGCGGCGCAACAGGCGAGGAAGCCATGCGAGGAAGCCGTCGCAATGGCCAGGGAGGTGAAGAGCCCACGACTGCTCTCGAGCGCACTTTTGGCGCTCGCCGAAATATTGCTGCTGGGGAACGACGCGCAGCGCGCTTTGGCGACTGCCCGGGAGGCAGAAAAAATGTTCGCGCACGCGGGCCAGCAAGATTCAGAGTGGCGAGCATTACTGCTAGCGGCGCGCGCCAGTCAGCTCGCCGGCAACAAATCAGCCGCGCATGACTATGCCAACCGCGCTGACGGCTTGTGCGCCGGACTGCAGCAAATGTGGGGCGCCGAAGCATATGCCGGCTACTTGCGGAGACCTGACATCGAGACCTGTCGCCGGCAGATAGCTCAAATACTCGATCGCAGCAAATGAATGAAATCCAAACTAAAAGGAGACAAAACAATGATGCCCGTAACTCAGATGCCCACCTACGGTACCAACCAATCGCCCGCCCTGTACTTCGGTACTAGTGAAGGAGACCCCGGCGGCGGCTCGGCAGGCGGCGGCAAAAAGCCCAAGCCATCCAAAACGGGATCGGGCAAGAAAACAAAAGCCCCGAAGAAAGGCGCCAAGAAAAAATAGTTTAATAGCATCCGTCCTGACTTTTTCAGCGGCTTGAATGTTCAGAGATATCGGTAGTGGGGTATTAGCGTGTTGCCGGCGAGCAGTCCTCTGCGTCCCCTGCGCCCTCCGCGGTTTTTCCTGCTCAGTGGCTCGGAATCAACCGCAGAGGACGCAGAGGAGAAACGCGAATGTGAGCGAGCAGCACACTATCACCCCACTACCGAGATATCCGGCCGCAGGAAACAGTCATCTTCCGGAGCGGGCGAGAACCTGCCGGGTTAGTATTCCCGAAGCCGCGCTCTATTGTAGCTTGCATACCGCAGACTAGTAGACGAGCGTATCGACCGCACCGTAAACAAGACCGGTTCGCGCGGCCGGCGATTGTAGAGTGTTCAGCCGTTGGGGACACCTGCTTCACGGCCGCGCCTCATCCGCTCGGCGAACAAATCTATGGCTGGACAGGAAGAAGAAATCGGCACAAGAGCGAGGCTCAAGTCAGCCGCGAACTCATTGCGTAGCCATTCCGCTAAGGCGATGCGGCTTGCAGACTTTCTGAAGGCATTCGATAAGGGCGGGAGACTCTTGAGAGAGGAACGTCTAAGAATAGTCGACCAGGCACTCTTGCTGATCGAAATGAACTACGTGCACCTTCCCCTCAAGCGCGCAATGCACGCCATCGATCCAATCCAGCGCCTCAGGCTGCTGAAGTTCCGTCTTTTGGAAATGAAGGAGAGCGACCTGCCCAATGAAATGCAATTCCACAGGCGCATGCTCGAAATCTTCTCATCAACTCGCGATCTTCATACGCTGTACTTATTGCCCGCGCCCTTCAAAGAGCATGTCGCCTATCTGCCATTTCTCATCGAGCAATATTTCGAACGCGACAAAAATCACGAAAGAGTCGAGAAGTTCCTTATCTCGCGCCTGGTCCCCAACTACTACGAGTCGATTCCCAATGCCGGGCCCGAAGTGCTCTGTTTCCAACCCGGCGTCGAAGTCCTCTACTGGAACGGCGTTCCCATCAAGAGAGCAATCGAAATAAACGGCGAAACGCAAGCCGGCAGCAACGTCGAAGCACGGTTTGCGCGCGGGCTTGATAATCTGACGATCCGACCGCTCGAGACGTCGATGCCGCCCGACGAAGCGTGGGTGAACCTCACTTACCGAACCGAGAATGGAAAGACCTTCACACTTGCACAGGAGTGGCTGGTCTACAAAACCGGCGAGGATGGCTCGCCGTCCGTGGCATCAGAGCACACCAAGAAAAAGCGAGCCGCGATCGACATCAAGAAAACCAAGATCAATCAGGTGAGGAGAGCCTTCTTCGAGCGGCGTAACGTGCCGGTCCGCAAGTCACTTCGGCACTTCCTGTATGCCGAGACCAGAACCGTAGACGGCAAAGACCTCGGGTACATCCGCCTCTTCAGCTTCGACGTGGATGAGCCGGACGACTTCGTAAAAGACTTTGCCCAGGTGATCACGTCTGAAGGATTCCCCCAGGAGGGACTGATCATCGACGTGCGCGGCAACGGAGGCGGAAAGATCAGGGCAGGCGAACGCTTGCTTCAGTTGTTTACCCCGCGAAACATAAAGCCGGAGCGATTTGAGTTCATCAATACGCCCCTGAACCTCGAGATTTGCCGCAGGGCGCCGGAGGATTGGAATCTCTCGCGGTGGGTTGACTCCATTGCCGAAGCGGTGGTCACCGGAGCAACTTATTCTACCGGCTTCCCGCTTACCTCTGAGGAGTCCTGCAACGCGATGGGGCAGATGTATTACGGCCCGGTCATATTAATTACCGATGCATTGTCCTATAGCACGACGGATATTTTTGCCGCCGGGTTCCAGGACAATGAGATCGGCGAGGTCCTCGGCACGAGCGACAATACGGGAGCCGGCGGTGCAAACAATTGGTGGTACGACGACTTGATGACGGCGATTGGTAAGCATCCTCACTCCGTATTCAAACCGCTACCGCGCGGCGCCGACATGGTAGTCGCGCTTCGCCGCAGCATACGCGTTGGCAGGCACGCCGGAAGACCTCTTGAAGAACTCGGGATCGTCCCGGACGAACGCCACTATATGACTCGGGCGGACGTGCTTGGGACAAATGAGGATTTGACCAAACGTGCTGCAAAGATACTGGCAAAGAAGCCCGCATACCGACTTTCGGTTGAACATTTTTCAGGGAAAGACGGCGCTCGCTGGATAGTTGTCAACCTCTGCTCAAAGGTCGAGCCGAGCGACAATAAGAAAAAGATCTCGCGGTTGGATGTCTATTTGAATGGCCGTCCTTACAAATCTGTCGACGCAAGGGAAGGCTCGATGCGCGACAGAAGAATAACGCTGGGCGGCGGCCACAAAGGTAAGACTGAGCTCAGTCTTGAAGCCTATGACGGAAAGAATGATCTGGTTGCGGCCTACAAACGCTCCGTCTGACCTGGGAGCGCAGGCCTCCCTGCCTGCCTGTTCTCCACGCAAGAACCCACCAGAAACCAAACGCAGACTGTGCAACCAGGCAGGAAAGGATGTCTGCGCTCCCTGGAACTACACATAAGACCCGCCGGTCACCAACACACAATGTCCAGTCACATAATCAGCCAGCGGTGACGCGAGAAACAAAACCGGCCCCGCAGCTTCATCCGGAGTCCCCGCCCGTCCAAGTGGAATAAACTGCGCGGCCATCTGACGCATCTGGTCGGGAATGCCCAGCTCGACCTGCTTGCCCGCGCGCTCGATCGTCTCGTGCTTCTCCTTAGCCTGAGTAAGCCGAGTATCGATGAAGCCATAAGCCACCGCGTTGACGTTGATGTTGAACCGGCCCCACTCTTTTGCCATGGTCTTTGTGACCCCGACGATGCCCATCTTGCCCGCGGAATAATTGACCTGCCCGGGATTCCCCGCAACCCCGGAGGTCGATGAAACATTGACGATCTTTCGATGCACTCGTTTGCCTTCAGCGATTTCCTGTTTGGCCGCCTCGCGCATGTAAGGCGTGGCCGCGCGGATGATTCGAAAAGGCGCAGTGAGGTGAACGTCAATCATCGCGTACCACTGCTCGTCGGTCATGTTTTGTATGACCGCGTCCCAGGTGTAACCGGCGTTGTTGACGATGATATCAATTCCGCCGAAGGACTCCGCGCAGGTCTTGACCAATCTATCGGGAAACTCAACGTCGGTGACGCTGCCCGCGGCTACGACAGCCTTGCCGCCCGCCGCGTTGATCTCATCAGCAGTAGTCTGAGCAACCTCCGCATCAATGTCGTTGATCACCACTGAAGCGCCGTGCTCGGCGAAGAGCTTTCCTATGCTGCGGCCGATGCCGCGACCCGATCCGGTAACGATTGCCGACTTGCCTTGAAGCAGTCTGTAGTCAGTCATCTTTGATTCCTCTCTAAGTAACTATGTAATACAAATTCCCCCATCAACGGGTATCACCACGCCGTTCACATAAGCGCCCGCGCGTGAGGCAAGGTAAATCGCGACTCCCGCCATGTCCTCGGGCGAGCCTATCCGCCCAAGCGGGCAGTCCGCCTCGATCTTATCCTTGTAGGTTTCCAGCAACCACTTCGTCATCTGGCTCGGGAACGGGCCGGGAGCGACGGCGTTCACGGTTATGTTGCTCGGCCCGAGTTTCACCGCGAGCACGCGAGTCAAATGATGAACCGCCGCTTTGCTTGGAGCATAAGCGTAGTTCTCAACCATCGGAACTTTGAGCCCGTCGATCGAGCCGATGTTGATCACTCTACCTGGATCATCCGGTGTTGCAGCCTTCTCGAGCATCGGCACCAGGTCTCTCGTAAGAAAGAACAGCGCCTTGACGTTAGTGTCCATCACTTTGTCAAAGCCCGCTTCGGGATAATCGGCCAGCGACGCGCCCCACGCAGCGCCTGCGTTGTTCACCAGGATGTGCAACGCCTCTTCTTTTGCCGATAACTCTCGAACCAGATGCGCACATCCGTCGCCTGTCGAAACATCGGCCGGAATTGAATAGCACGAACCGAAGGCCGAGAGTTCTTTCGCTACCTGGTCACAGACCTCAGCCTTGCGCGATGAAATGTAGACTTTCGCGCCCGCCTGAACGTATCCTCGCGCGATCATCAACCCAATGCCTCGCGAGCCTCCGGTTATCAGAGCGACTTTTCCCTTGATCGAAAACAGTTCCTGAACATTCATTGCCAGATCTGTCATTGAGTTTTCCTCTTAGAGTTTTATGCCGGCGGTGCGATTGCTCATCAACCGCGCCCCCTCGGTCATCACACGATGAACGAGCGACTGTACCAGTTCTTTGTAGCTGGTGCCATCTCGCGCTTCTCACCATAACCTTACTCTTGACGCCCGGGGTCCGGCTGGGCTTAAATGCAAAGGCCGAAGGATGGCCCCTTCGTTTCAAATCAAACTTGAATCTGTGGTACCTCTGTCATGCCGATTTATGAATATCTGCTAATGGCGAGCGACGCTGTGTTGATTCTCGGCGGCGCTACTATGTATTGGTTCTCACCCAGGATCAGACGCAACTGGGTATTTGGCTACGGCTCACCGCGGTCGATGATAAACGACAACGCCTGGCAATCCGCGAATCGCTTCGCCGGTTCGGCGCTTGCGCTGCTGACGCTCGCGGCGATGCTTATTCAGGTGAGTCTGTGGCCTATGATCGGATCAAATGATATGGCCCAGGCGCTTGCGACCGCCTCGATCCTGGCGCTTCCGTTCCTGGTAATGTTCCTGACCGAGCGATACCTGGCGCGCGTTTTTAGAAACTGACGCAACCAGGATAGACCTGTACGGGCGGCCCTCCTTAGAAACCATCCGACTCTGCGAGCTTTGCGGTCCTTTGCGAGCTTTGCGCAAGGAATCCGCTCGAGAAAGAGAGATACGTTGAACGCAAAGCTCGCAAAGTACCACAAAGCTCGCAAAGCGGTTTCTTCACGCTATCGGCTCGTTAAGACGAGTTCGGTGACTCCGTGGCCGCCCCTCACTGGTGAACCCTGTCGCATTTCTAAGAGGGGCGGCCACGGAGGGCCGCCCCTACATGTCTAACGAAACACCACGCGAACACGACCGCTGAACTCGCGCGGATACCCGAAGTGAGTTCCTTCGAACGGGTTTCCAAAATTGTAAGCGAAGCCCCGATCCGCAAGGTTCAACACATCAAACTGCACGCGCAAACCAATCCGTTCATTTCTGAACAGCTCGGCTCCGGCTGAAGCGCCAAGCACCGCCCACGGCTTTACTCGCTCGCGCCCGAAATCCACAAGGTCTGCCCCGGGAGCCGACTTCAATTCTTCCAATCGATCGGGATCAATCTCCAGGGGCACTCCGCTTTCGTACCGGCCCGACAGTGCGGCCCACACGCCGGTCTTCGCGTGCCTATACATCACCTCAAAAGCCGCAACGTTGCGTTCGTCGTGGTCGGGTATGAATCTCGTGCCCGGCCCGATCTCGATCACATCATCTGTAAGAAACAATCCTCCGTTGATCGGACCGGTTTGGAGTATGCGCTGGTTGGTGTAGCTCAAATAGGCCGACCAGCCGCGTTTCTCCGGCACGTCTAACCTGACATCAAGGCCGCGCGCGAATCCCCTGTCAACGCTGTTCGGGAAAATCACCGTAGTCGAGAAGAACACGTTAGGATCATCATAGTTCCGAAAGTGACGCCACCAGTAAACCGCATCGAGTTTGAGCCAGCCGCCAACGTCTTGAGCGAACCCCGCCTCATAAGCAGAGGTCCTCTCCGACCGAACGTTAGCGCCCCCGCCGGTCGCCGCTTGAAACGGCGACAACGCCCGCGCCTGCTCCGAATCGGCCAGGAGCAGGTTCTCGATCTGAGGCGGCATGAACAATCGATTGAATGAGCCGCGGATTGCAGTTCTGGTCTTTGGTATGAAGTACACCGCGCCGGCTCTCGGGCTGAACTGCTGCTCGGAGACCAACAGGCTGGAGTGATCGTATCTCAGACCCGCGTTGACTGTGAGATTAACAACCGGCGCAAAAGTATCCTGCACGTAAGCCGAAGCCTGGCCGCGCGTTTTGCGATCTCGAAACACAAACGGATTTGACCTGTCGAACGCCAGCGCAGCTTCGCTTACTCCCTCTTCTCTTGCGGCTTCGCGATCAGTGACCGCAAACGTAAAGAACTCAGCCGGGGTGATTCGAGTAGCTTCGGCTCCGGCTTTTAGCGAATGACGGCCAACGGCGTGAGTCACCGAAGCCAGCAGCCCAAGCCTCGTGTGACTGCGGTCCTGCGCGGCAAACAGAGGCGTGTCCAGAGCGCTTCCTATCAACTCCGCTTCACGAAAGCTATGAAAGAAAGCAACGTTACTGACCGTGTGTTGGGAGAAAGCTCGCTGCCAGCTTATGGACTCTCTGTTGTCCATCAACTCTTGCCGCTGATGCTGACCCGCCAGCTCTTGTCCCTCGTTGTTTGGCACTCGAAAACTCGAACCGTTAACCGAGAGATTCAAGATCAGAATGTCATCGCCGGTCGGATGCCAGTCCGTTCGCAGGTTGAGCCTCGCCGCGCCGCCCCGGTTATTGAAGTTTCGAGGATCGACCGGATCGAGATAACGATTACTCTTGCTGGCAGAACCGGCGACAAAGAAGCCGGCCGACTTCCCTCCTCCGCCGACGCTAGCCGAAAGCTCGCGAGCGTTGAAGCTGCCGCCGCTGAGCTCCAGACTGCCCGCCAGCGGCTTGCCTATGCCGGAGATCGGTTGAATGGTCACGACCGCGCCGGACTTGCCGCCGAATTCGGCGGGCAGGTTTCCTGTCAGAACATTCATCGAACTGATCATTTCGGTATCGAGCCCACTGGCCATTGTCGAGTCGAAGCGATCGGCTACGGGCACTCCGTCTACGACAAACAATATCCCGTCGTCGACGCCTCGAATGTGCAACAGCCCGTTGTTTTGGCTTGTCCAGCCGGGCAGAGTAGAAATGATTTGCTGAACGCTGCGCACTGTGCCGGGCGAGCGCCGGATAGACGTTTCATTGAGATCCTGTTCGCTGCTGACCGAATCCCTCTCGATCAATCCTGATTCGGCTTCGACAGTGATCGTCTCCTGAGTCCCCGGCACCTCGAGCTTCACCTCAACCTCGACGGGTATGTTCGACCGCACGGTAATCTTTCGCGACGTCCGCTGAAACCTGGGTGCTTCAGTGACGACCTCGTAATCATCGAAGGGAACGTTATTGAATCCAGCGACGCCATGATCATCGGTCGTAGCCGATTGTTTGTAACCGGAGATCCTGTTTGAGAGCGTCACGGTCGCGCCTGCGACAACGTCTGCTGATGGATCAGTGACGGTGATTCTGACAGTGCCAATCTGAATCTGCGCGGATGGTCTTGCTACCGTGACTGGTGAGAAAAAACTCGCTAATAGAACCCAGCATACTAGCCGCGCCACTACTAGATTGATGCTTCGATCGTATCGAAGGAGCTTCATGCGGCCCGCTAACGTTTCAATCACTGCTTCGATTATAGTCACGAGCCCGGCGCGAAAAAAGGCCGTGCCCGAATCCCACCAACGCAGAGACTGGAAAAAGTAAAACGTTCGTAGTCCGGCCTTCAGGCGGAAGTTCGTAATCCTGCGTAAACCAAGATACAAACTTCCGCCTGAAGGCCGAACTACGAACGTCTTACAGTCTTTGAATCGTTGGGTCGGATCGATCTCCGCGGCTACTTCGCAAAGTAGCCACGTCTTGTTCTGACTCTCGCGCCGGGAAGGTTGATGGCGACACCGATCTTTCGCCACTGTCCGTCCTTGCGCAGCGTTTTGGGCGTGTAAGCTATGCTATATAGCGAGTGCAGCTCGGCGGCTACCTGTTTGTAGACCCCTTCAAGGTCTTCCGCTCGCTCGGCCTTGAACAATGCGGCGCCCGTTTGGTCCGCCATCATCTCGAGCTGCTTGCGCGCAGTTGCGTAAGCATCGTGGCCGCTGCGTCCCTGTCTTCCAATAGTCTCGTATTCGGTGTCAAAGTAAATCGGATAGATCGTAGCATCGGCCTCTTCGACTCGCGCGAGCAGTTCGTCAAACCCGTGCTTCGGCGTGTAGTCGGAGTCGTCCGGGTGATCGAGCGAGTTGTCAACGCCATCAGTCATGACGACCACTGCCTTGCGCGTCCCGCCGGCCTCATCCAGCAAGTTCATCGTCGCCCACATCGCGTCGTAGTAAGCCGTGCCCGAGTGCCTGTTCTTGATATCGTCGATGCGATCGTTGAGCAGCTTATGATTGGTCGTGAAATTCGAGATGACAAAGAAGCGTCTGGTGAATGCCGCCACCGCTATGTTGTCGTCGGGCTTAAGCGAATCGACAAATTTCTGGGCCGCCTTCTTGATGATCTTCATCTTGTGAGAAGTGCTCCCGCTGAGATCGAGAAGCAGAACGATGTTGAGCGGGGCGCTGACTTGTTCAAAGTGAAACAGCTCCTGAGAAACGCCGTCTTCATAGACGACGAAGTCTTCCTTCCGCAGCGCCGGCAGCGTCTTGCCGTTTGCGTCGGTCACCTTGACGTTGAGGCTGACCAGACGGGCCTCGAGCTTGAGCATCTCTCCACTTGGGACGGCGCCGTCCCCGACCGCCGATGGTTGGGGTTCGGGCGCTACTTCTGAAGCTGCGCTCAAGGCTTTCGCTCCAGGCGCGATGGAGCCAGGCGCGATGGAGCCAGTCGCGCCGCCGGTGTCGAAGCTTCTGCCGGAAGATATGGTGTGAGAAATCCCGTCGCGTAGAAGGGTGATGTTCCCGCGCCCGCTGCGAGCGATGATTGTCGAGCCTCCCAGTCCGATCCTCGCGTCCAACGCGTGGCGATCGGGCTTACCAAACGGCGTGGAAGGAATCCTCGATTCAATGCTTCCGTCAATCGTTCTAAGCGAGAGATCCGAGTTTGAATCTGGCGGAAGATTCAATTTGATAGCGCCGGATTCAGTTTCAACCGATAGGCCGGCGACGGCTCCGCTGACCACCACGCTTCCGGCACGTGCTCTCAAGCTGAGATGTGCGGATGCGGGGACATACACCGTCAGAGCGATACTCGGGTCTCCGGCTGCGATCCGAATCTTCAGAGTGTCCGCCGAGGTTCGCTCAAACAGGACGCGAGATGAGAGCCGTGTGCTGTCGATCTGACCGGCAGATGCGATAACTCTTGCCTCGCGGCGATCCCAGGTCTGAACATCGGTTGGTCCGTCGATGTTTTCAACGGAGATCATCGAGAGATTTTCAGAGAAGTCACGCTGTAGCGTCGATACGCTATCGGCGTACCCGCGATAGGCGAGTGTTGGCAATGTGCAAATCAGAATCGCAACCAGCGCTCGACCTGTCATTGTTATTGGCTTCATGAGCTTATTGGCCTCACGGCACTTCGTTATTAATACGGGTCGAGCGTCCAGGCCGGGTGCAAGTTTTCCAAAACCAATTTCGTTCGCGGTGTCCTAGTTTGATTTGGAGTGCGGCGGCAAGGTACTCCGCGACTGCCGCTTTCACTCCCGTCGATTCTATCACCTGCCAAAGCGGCGTCGCGGAGTACCTTGCCGCCGCACTCCAAATTAAGACAGTGCCCAATTTCGTTCTAATCCGGTACGCGCCTGTATCAAAAGCTCTGCCGCGGGCAGCGCAAGGCTCTTCGCGGGTCTCTTTTCTACGAACGACAGGTCGGCAGATGCCACGCTCATTACCCGATTACAGGAATGGTGATTGCTCACAACAGCATAAAGCAGAAGGCTATGGAATTAATCGCGGCAATATCTGTCGGTCTCGTCGTCATTGCCTTTGCGGCCGGCATAAGCTGGCTCGCGCTCAGGGTGTTTTTCTTTGCCTTGAGTCGCGGTCTAAGGCCAGCGCCCGAGCGGGAGGCCGTCGACGAGCGAACGGAATTGATCGAAGACGTTGGCAGGCTCCGTGGCCTTGCGACTCAGTAACGAGAGGTAACGAGACGCGAGGCGTCGCGGGCCAACGGCCTGCGCCCACACAGGTCAGGAGGTAACAGACAATGAGAGTGAGTGAAATCATGACCACAAATCCGGCGTGCTGTATTCCGTCCGATACCGCCCAGACGGCGGCCATCATCATGAGAGACGAGGATACCGGCATCGTGCCAGTTGTGGAGAATAAAGGAAGTCGCAAACTGGTCGGGGTCGTCACGGACCGCGATCTCTGTATCGGGGTTATTGCCGAGCGGCCGCAGACAACCGACGGCGGTCTTGATCCGACAAATGCGCCTATCGAGCAGTTCATGACCGCTCAGGTCGTGACCTGTAGCACCGACCGCGATCTGGAAGACGTGCTCGCCCTGATGAGAGAGAATCAGGTGCGGCGTGTTTTAGTAGTCGATCAAAAGAACGAAATCCAGGGCGTGGTTTCGTTTTCTGATCTGATGATGCGTGGCGCTATTCCGAAAGGCGAGACGCGTCAGACGCTCAAGAGCATTTCAATGCCGACTGGTGAAGCAAGCAAGCCTCGCGCCGAATCGGCTGACGCGGCTTCGAAGACGAAGTAAGACTTAACAAACAAGACAACGGAGGTGAGTAATCATGAAGAAGCTAGTGCCTGTTGCTCTCATCGCGATCGGATTGTTTTTTGTCGGCTGCAGCTCGCAAGCCGTGGACGACTCTGTCGTCACTGCCAAGGTGAAGGGCGAACTTGCCACCGACAAACAGACGAGCGCAATAAAGATAGGCGTTGATACGGTAGGAGGCGTGGTAACCCTATCCGGCACCGTTCCGACGGACACCGAAAAGAGCAAAGCCGAGGCGCTCGCCAAAAAGACCGACGGTGTGAAGCGCGTCGTGAATAAGATCTCGGTTGATCCGAACTCACTGGGCGCGACGAACATCGGAGACAAGGCTGGCGAAGCAGCGAAGAACGTTGGCGGAGCTATTAGCGATGAAGCTATCCTCGCGACGGTGAAGGCCAAGCTGATCGCTGACGGCATCACCGGCACCAACATCGACGTCAACAACGGAAACGTGGTTCTAAAAGGACAAGTCGATAACCCGCAAAAGAAAGCTAAAGCGGAAGACCTCGCCAAAGGAACCAACGGCGTCCGGGATGTGCGAAATCAGTTGACGGTAAAGAGCGCATCATCCTCGTAATCGACCGGGTAGTGCACAAGCGAATGCGCTAGTCCTGTATGGGCGGTCCTCCGTGGCCGCCCCTTAGTGAGCAAGCGCTTTCTGAGGAGGGGCGGCCACGGAGGACCGCCCGTACAGGAGTGCCCTTCATCGCTATCGAAACCTTTGTTACATGCAACTAGCGAGGTTCATACCGCCACCTTCCGGTGAGCAATGAGCCGCAGCAAACCGTTGATCGCCAGGTGGAGCAGAACGTAAACAACCAGCGCGATCACATAAGAAAGCCTTAATTGGAATCGGCCGCTCGATGGGTCGACAAGCAGGCCGCGGAACGGCGCCAGCAAAGGACGGTTCAACGCTTCGATGAACCGGTTGAAGGAATTCGATTCGCGGGCGCCAAGCAAGTCGAGCACAATCTCGAGCGTGATCAGACCGTAAATCAAGTAGAAGATGTAATCGACCACTTGAGAGACACGCGCGACGAGGCGCGCGCGTTCGACTTCCGTTTCGGTCTCAACCACCTCGGCAAATGCCTTGCGCTTAAACCCCTCGCCGACCACGGCGGCGTTATGTTTGTCGCGCTCGTCCAGCCGGTCCGCCTCTCGCGCAATCTCTGCGTGAACTCCGCGTCGCGCCTCCTGTTTTACGGCTTCGTGTTCGGCGATACGCTGCGATTCGTCGATAGCGAGTTTCTCGTCCTCGAGTAACATTGACCACCTCCTGGTAGCGGATCAGTTTGAGGTTCAGAGTTCGAAGTTCAGAGTTCAGAGTTCAAGCTTTAGCTTGCTGCTTTCAATGCACAGGAGCAAGCTAAAGCTTGAACTCTGAACTCTGAACCTCAAACAAAGAATGCGGAGCAATAAGGCAAGGCCGGTGCCATCGATTTCGTTGTGATTCACGAAGGTCAGAGTATGGTTTCGTATTGATCAGGAACACATTGTGTACCGTCACTCGCGCCAAGCGTGTGCGCGAATCGAACATCAGAGAATTGTGTCCGATTCATGGTGAGCTACGTAATTGACTCCAGAATCAATGGCTAGAAGTCTGCGGCAAATCCGGTCCTCACGTTTCACAACCGGCACACCGGTTGCGCAAGGACTGGCGTAGAGATGCGAACCGGTCGTGTTACGGTTCGCAACCAAGGGAGAGAAGCGTGAAAGACGGTATGACCAAAAAGGCTCTGCTGGTCGTCGACGATGACGTCGAGTGGACTGATCTGCTCAGGGTCTTCTTCTCTAACAAGTACGCAGTATCTGTCGCGAACCACGCAGATCAGGCAATCGAGGCCATTCGGCGGGAGGCGCCTCACGTAATAATTCTGGACCTGATAATGCCGTCGGTAGATGGTTTCGGATTGATGCATCGGATGAAGGATATCCTGCCGAAGACGGTTCCGACTGTTCTAACTACGGGATGGGGAGGTTCGGATCTCAAGGAGAGCGCCGAATCCGTCGGCTGCGTTGCGGTGCTCTCGAAGCCCGTTTCATTGACGGAATTGGAAACGTTGGTTTCATCACTAATGGACGGATCATACAACGGGGGCTCGCAGATTGGTCCCGAAACAAGCGTGAACGCTGCCCGAAACACGGGAATCGATAATCGCAATTACGAACGGTAGAAGTACGAGTGCCTGAGGAGGTCGTGTGCCGATCAGTCCGGCAGATACTTTGCCAGCCGATCCAGCAGCGCTTCAATATCAACCGGCTTAGTCACGTAGTCCACCCATCCGGCTGTTTCCACAAAACGCTCAATGTATTCCACGTCATGCGCCGAAAGAGCGATGATCGGAACGCTGTTCATCGCCGCGTCTTCTTTGATTCTCTTTGTGGCGCTGAAGCCATCAATGCCCGGCAAAGAGAGGTCCATCAAAATAATGTCGGGCTTTGAACTAAGCGCACACTCGATTGCCTGCGCGCCATCGGCGGCTTCGATTACTTCATATCCTTCGATTTCCAACAGCTTCTTTAGTCCGGTGCGGCTGTCTTCGAAATCATCAACCAATAGCACGCGTTTATGAGAGTTCATTTGAGTTCCTGACTTGCTCGCGCCTATGCCGGCATTGTAACACCGAATGCGCCCCGACCAAGACGATCGCCGGCGATCGGAAGAACTTTCACCTAACCAGCAATCAGATGTTCGTCCGACGGGCTGGCAGGTTGTCGTCCTCCCACAAAGAGCCGGCGTATACATATGGGTCACATACACGAGGCAATCGTGTCTTCTTTTAGGCCGCGGTTTAACTTCGGCATCCACAAACCCTGCTTCTATCTGAGCGTCTGAGGTGGTACATCGGTTGCCTGAACAGACGTGACGAAGCTCTTTGTTCCGTCGGCAGTAAAGCTTAAACGCGCGGAAAACAAAAGAACCGGTGCAGCCTCTTTGCGAGAAACGCGTGCCGGCAAGCTAGTCAGAGAGTTGGGCGAAGCAATGGGCGCACTGGCATCAGGCAGTTCGTGGGCGGGTAACAATGTAATGCTATTGCTCTGTGATGCAGCCGGCAAAGTTCAAGCAGTAAGCTCGGGAGCGGGCATAGAAGTCATTTCCGGTATCAACGCCGGAGAAATGCTTGGCGTGAACTCGGCGGTGAACCAGTGGTTCCTGGAGCGCATGCAGGAAGCAGGCGAACTGGCGGATTACTCCGCTGAAGCCGATCTGGATTTGGAAGATGGAGAGAGACACGTGTTCGTAAGACTCGACAGACTGAAGTGCGAGAATGAACTTTATCGATATGCGCTGCAGTTGTGTCCGGACCAGGCGGCGAGACCCGCACGCGAGCTGCCCAGGATAGAAGACGGCGATTCGGTAGTCACCCGAAAGCAATGGCACGAAATAAAGAACCATGTGGGCGCCTTACGGTTGTACGCCACTTTCCTCAAACGGCGAATGCCGGAAGGAGATGAGCGAGAAATAGTAGACAAGGTGCTCCAGGGAATCAATACGTTGATTGGCTATCTTGATCGCATTCGAAGAGGAGAACCTTAGATGAAGAAGCAGCAGAACGTCCTTGTCATCGACGACGAAGAACAGATGTTGGACTCACTACGGCTGAATCTTCAACAGACGGGTTATTCGGTTACCACAGCCTCGAGCGGAGCTGAAGGCATCGCGCTCTACGACGCTGGCGACTTCAATCTCGTCCTCTGCGATCTGCAACTGCCCGACATCCCGGGCCTTGAAGTGCTGCGAAGGCTGAAAGAAAAGGATCCCGCTACTGAGGTAATTATCATCAGCGCCTATGGATCGATCGAAAACGCAGTCGAAGCCACGAAGGGCGGCGCGTTTCACTTCGTCGAGAAGCCCTTCGAGTTTGATGAGCTGCAACTGCTGATCGATCGCGCCATCGAGCGCCAGGAGCTGATCGAAGAAAGCGAGGGGCTTCGCCGCACTCTTCGCGACCGAACTACCTACAGCAACATCATCGGGCGCTCAAAGAAAATGCAAACCATTTACGAGATGATCGAAGCGGTCGCAAAGAGCGACGCGAACATCTTGATTGTGGGCGAATCAGGGACCGGCAAAGAGCTGATCGCAAACGCGGTCCATTACAACTCGCATAGATCGAAGGGCAGGTTCGTGAAGGTGAATTGCTCCGCCTTGCCGAAAGAACTGATCGAGTCTGAGTTGTTCGGGCACACAAAAGGCGCGTTCACCGGCGCGGCTCGCGACAAGGAGGGACTGATCGCGAGCGCCAACGGCGGCTCACTGCTTCTGGATGAAATTGCCGAGATGCCTCTCGAATTGCAGCCCAAGCTACTGCGCGCGCTGCAGGAGCGCGTCTACTATCGGCTGGGCAGCGAGCAGCCCATAGAAGTCGATTTTCGATTGATCTGCTC
>Ga0134124_10001774_pt1:2500-17338 | contig 17338 bp, 17 predicted proteins | sample KB304_FD_96880 | JGI IMG/M metagenome (GOLD analysis project Ga0134124, IMG submission 96880) | Terrestrial soil microbial communities without Nitrogen fertilizer from Kellogg Biological Station, Michigan, USA - KB3-0-4 | ecosystem: Environmental > Terrestrial > Soil > Unclassified ...
CTTCAAGTACCAAGCCGGCGTGGAAACACAGCCGGTGGCCGGGGTAATGACCTAGGGTATGGTAAAAACCTTGAAGATTTTGCAATGGGCAATCCGCAGCCAAATCCTAAGTCTTTTTTGATATGGATGCAGTTCAGAGACTAGACGGTGGTGGGGAAGCGAAAAAACCGCTGAAAAATCGACGTTTTTTTCCTTCCTTAAGGTATAGTCCACGCCTTTGTGAAAGCAAAGGAACTACGTGCTAATTAGTGACGCGCATGAATGGATTAACGAGATTCCTACTGTCCCTATCTACTATCTAGCGAAACCACAGCCAAGGGAACGGGCTTGGCAAAATCAGCGGGGAAAGAAGACCCTGAACTTACGTCAAGACGTACGGGGTCAACAGCGGGGGCGATTTATTCGCTTGAGACCTGCTAGTCGAAAAAGGACTTGGTTTTTTGACCAAAGGGCATTAAATCGAAAAATGGGCGGTTTTTTGCCAGTGTGAGTATCCTTTCGGCGAGACAACCTGGAACGGGGGAGCCTAAGTCATTTTGATATGGTAATCCCGTGGCGAGCTAGCTGCCCAGCTAGCCGTCGTAACGCGCGGTAAGGTGTCGGCTGCGAATAAAAAACACTGTGTTTTTTCTTTCGCGGCTTAAGGGACGTGCTAGACCCATGCGAAAGCATGCCATTTATTGGAGCGCTCACACCGCAAAGATATTTGGGGCCTTTAGGCTGGTATATGAGTTCTCAGGAAGTTCATTAGAAGAAGAGAGTGACTCCTCCTTTGAACTCAGCTCGGTTGAGCTTGACTCTAGTTTGGCATTGTGAAAAGACATAGGGGGTGTAGAATAAGTGGGAGAGGCAACTCGCAAGTGAAATACCACTACCCTTATCGTTTTTTTACTTATTTGATCGAGTAGGATTGGGAGCAATCCCATCTTCTTGACTCAAGTGCTCCTTTAGGGGCATGACCTACGTCAAAGACATGGTCAGATGGGGAGTTTGGCTGGGGCGGCACATCTGTTAAAGAATAACGCAGGTGTCCTAAGGGCAACTCATGGAGAACAGAAATCTCCAGTAGAACAAAAGGGTAAAAGTTGCCTTGATTTTGATTTTCAGTGTGAATACAAACCATGAAAGTGTGGCCTATCGATCCTTTAATTGCTGAGAGTTTCAGCTTAGAGGTGTCAGAAAAGTTACCACAGGGATTAACTGTAACAAATTCGAATGGCAGTTCGCTGCTTGGAGAAAATAGTGGACATTTGGCCGTCGTCGTCATCGCCGCAAAGGTTGTCGCGTCTATGTTGCTTGGCCGCATTGCCCTCGCAAGATTCTAGTCTGTGTCCGCACACGCCTGTTTGCATAAAATTTCATGAAGGATTTTCCAACATGGATGACTTTGTCGAAAATGGCGTTTGCGCAAAGATGTGAATAAAAATTGCATGTTTTTTCCAAGTCTCGACTTCAATTGAATTAGCTTTCATAGTCCCAGTCGACTGGCAGCAAAGTGGTAGCTGCTATTACTCTCAGTCGGCTAGTCTCCGTACTTGCTGTGGTGGCAAGTATATTGAGGCAACACACCTGGTTGCTGGGAAATCCTGTCAAGTCAGTGGTACCAAGCGTCCCAAGGTAACACCTTGGCGTGAAGGCTGTAAGAGGCAGCCGGGTCATAATCCACTTGAATAAGGACGATCAGCAGGCGACAAGGCAAAAATCCCAAGGATTTTGGCTGCGCGTCTCGACGGCTGGTAAGGTGTGCCCTTTTTTTTCAAAAGGGTAAGGTACAGCCTACTCCCACCCGAAAGGGTGCAGTTGGGATAAAAAACTCACCATTTTGAATCCAACTGGTCCGCTTGAAGGCAAGAGGAAATGCTTGCGAATTAGGATGGTAGAAAGGAACTGGCTTGTGGCAGCCAAGCGTTCATGTTGCTATCGAGCGCTAAAAAGTACTTGAAAAAACAAGTGCTAGTCGATGATGCTTACAACGGCGACACCGTCAAATTGCGGGGAAGCCCTTAAGCTCTTGCTACCACCTTGCGGGCGAAAGCTCGCAACGGAACCCCAGGGAAACCTGGAAAAACATTCATTTTCTTTTGAATGGGGCATGGTAAAAACGCAAGAGATTGGGTAATCCGCAGCCAAGTCCTAAAGCCCTGAGAAAAAACGCTGTTTTTTTCGAACGGGCCATGGATGCAGTTCACAGACTAAATGGTGGTGGGCGCTATGGAAAAAACGTTGAATTTAAAATCGACGGTATTTTCAAAGCGCTTAAGATATAGTCGATCCCTCTCGAAATGAGAAGTCCGCTAGAGGAAGGGGCAAAAACGCATCATTTTTTGCCTTGGAGAGCTAGCGGAGGCTGGGAATTCCAGCTGGAATAAATGTCATAGCGACGTTGCTTTTTGATCCTTCGATGTCGGCTCTTCCTATCATATTGAAGCAGAATTCAATAAGTGTTGGATTGTTCACCCACTAAAAAACCTCTATTGGTGGGAATAGCTGGGCTTTTTCCATTGTCATTATGAGTGATTTGAAAAAAAGCTATGCCAGCTAGTCGACTTGCCGATCTCGGGACGAGTGGCAAGCGGCGAGACAACCTGGTACGGGGAAGGCTAAGTCTTTTTGGAAAAAAGATATGCTAATCCCGTGGCGAGCTCTTTCGAGCCGTCGTAACGCGCGGAAAGGTGTCGGTTGCTTAAAAAACATCGTTTTTTTCGCGGCTTAAGGGACGTGCTAATCCCACGCGAAAGCGTGCTTTCAGATCAAGCTCTCGTCCAGCAAAGTCTGAAAGGGCCGCAACCACGGAGGAAATGCCGTGGCAAGGCCGGTATAAATGAATAGGGAACGTGAGCTGGGTTTAGACCGTCGTGAGACAGGTTAGTTTTACCCTACTGATGGAGTATTTTCTCAATAGTAATTCAACTTAGTACGAGAGGAACCGTTGAATCGCATCATTGGTATTTGCGGTTGGTTGAGCAGCCAGTGCCGCGAAGCTAACATGCGTAGGATTACAGCTGAACGCCTCTAAGTTGGAATCCATGCTAGAAGAGAAGAAAAATAGTGCTCTTTTTTAGCACATAGTTGGACCTAGACGATATTCCTTTGGGAACATGGCCATCAAGGGCGGATTTTAACTAGGGGGGAAGTCCTCTTGTTTATGCTGCCTGAAAGAAAATGCATGAAAAAAAGAGCGGAGATTTCATGCAGACGACATGGGTGCAAAAGCGGGTGCTGTACGCAGTAGAGTAGCCTTGTTGCTACGATCTGCTGAGGCTCATCCCGACTTTTCTTGATCTGAGACGATTGCTACTTTATTGTGTACTATCGGTCGAATTCGAGTTGGGGTCGCGAAGGCTGTCTCTTTTCCAAAAAGAAGGACTTGTTGAGTTGGCGGTGTTGGAAAAGGCTCTAATAAAAAAGAGTTGATTTCGACAAGTCGATTTGACTTGGTTTTTTTTGAAAAAAGACAAGTTCCTTTCGACTTGGGTCGGATTCGACTTCATTAGATTGAAGTGTTTTCGATTCGAGTTCGATTGGACTTTTCTTTTTTCGAAAAAAAGAAGTCGTATTCGCGACTTGGACTTGGATTCGATCGATTGGAAAGGAAGGAAAGAGGGGATCAGTGTTGTGTCTTTTTTCAAAAAGACTTGACCCCCCCCCATTTCCCTCCCCACCGCAGGTTTTGTGCGGGCTCCATTTCCAGGATGGGTGGGGGGGTGGCTGCCGGTGTGATATTGCTACTTTATAGATGGACATGGGAGTGGAAGTTGACATTTTATGACCGGGGAAGGCAAAGGGACTTCAGAAGACTTGGAGAGAGTATTAATTTGGAAATCTGAGAAAACTCAAAAGCGAGTAGGATTTTGACTTGGGGGAAACAAGCTGATTTTTGAAGGAAAAACCATGCCCAGGACATTGGAGGGTTGTGACGACTGCCAGGAGTGATTTTTTTTGAATTCTGAGCTCAAAAGCAAGTAGGATTTCTGAATTCTGAAGACTGAGAACAAGAAGGATTCTGAAAGGGGGGTTTTCAAGAAAAACTGTTTTTCCCAAAAACCTTGCCCAGGGGTATGTATGTGACTCTGCCTGGAGTGTTTTTTTTTTGATTTCGGGGAAAACGTCTTAAGGATTCTGGTTTTTTGGTCTGGGAAAACGAGGATTCTGGTTTCTGAAGTAGGAAAACAGGTGGTTTTAAGAACTCAGTGGTTTTTGAACTTTTTCCTAAAACCTGTTCCAAGGTACTGGGAGTTGTAGGGCATAGGTTTTTTTTGAAATCTAGAAAAAATGGTTTTTTCCCCAAAACGGCCATGGGTATTGATCCTTGTGTGGGGCAGTAGCAGGATTTTGAGTTTAGAAGACAAGTGGTTTTTTGAAGTCAGAAAACATTTTGGCTTTGGAAACCAAGTGAGTTTTTGGACTTGGAAAACAAGTGGGTTTTAGAACTCGGGAAAACTGGCAGTTTTGGAAATAAGTGGTTTTTTGAACTTGGGAACCAGGCAGTTTTTTGAACTGAAGAAAACATGTGGTTTTTTGACCTGGGAATCAGGCAGTTTTTTGAACTGAAGAAAACATGTGGTTTTTGGAACTTGGGAATCAGGCAGTTTTTTGAACTGAAGAAAACATGTGGTTTTTGGAACTGAAGAAAACGGGCAGCTTTTAGAACTGAAGAAAACAGGTGGTTTTTGGAACTGAAGAAAACGGGCAGCTTTTAGAACTGAAGAAAACAGGTGGTTTTTGGAACTGAAGAACTGAAGAAATCATTGCTATTTTATCTCAAGGGAGCAAAACCCCCTATTTTCTTGTTTGAAGGTGGGTAAATCCCCACCATTTTCCCCAAGCTGGGCCAATTCCCAGCTTTTTTCCAATTTGGAATTCCTAGGCAACTTGGACTCGGGGGTTTTTCTAACCCATATACTTGGCCTTTTCTTATGACTCGAAATCCTAGTGTTTTTTTCTTGCTTGAATATCTTGGGTTTTTTTTCCAAGGTTTTTTTTTTGACTTTGAAATCCTAGTGTTTTTTTCTTGCTTGAATACCTTGGGTTTTTTTCCAAGGTTTTTTTCTGACTTCAAGGGTTTTTTCCCAAGGTTTTTTTCTGACTTCAAGGGTTTTTTCCTTGGGTTTTTTTGTTGCCACGCCTTTTTTGCGCTGAAAACTACAGCACCCGGTATTCCCATCTAGTCTCCTACGACAGTACTGACCGGGCCAGCACTAGGTTATCTTCGCAGATCGGACGGGATGCGGAGCTTTCTAGTGTGTATGGCCGTAGCTGTTAGGGGAGGTGAGTTGGAGCGGGGGTGTTTTCCGTAGGCCACCAATGGTAGTAGCGGCGATACTAGGGGTGGTACTAGAACCACTTGGGGGGTTCGTGGTTCGATTGTGGCGCCTTAATAAAGTGGTATTTGGGCGTTTTGAGAGAGTTTTTGCGGGGGGTCTGGCGCGGTCAAAAATCAACATTTCGGGACGTTACTGGGCTCGATCGATAGCTCTCTGAGAGGGCTATCTGGAGGTATGCACGCGCCAGCGAGAGCTTTTAAACTCGTGAAAAGCGCCGCGATAAACGATAATCGCCCAACTTTGAACGGCTATAAAACGATGAGGAACGCGAGTTAGGCAAAACAAACGACGCGGGGCATGTCTACTAGGGTTCCTGTATCATTCCCAATCATAATATCGAAACTTGTGTTTTTGTCATTTTTGGCGAAAAAAATCATTTGAGGTTTTGATACAAGTTGTCCAGGCATGAGCTAGGAAACGATGATCCTACATGGGAAAAACCAAGTGGGCAGTAACTTGTGTATTTTGAGCTCCTGAATCGAATGGTGGCCTTGGCGAAGCCGTAGCTCTTCTAGATCTCTCGGAATCCTCGAAAATGTCATTGATCACCATCGTTTTCCGGGTTCGTCGAATGAGCATGAGAGCTTTGGAGATAAGATTGTAGCCATGGATAGTCCTCCTCGAGAGCTCTCGATAGAGTCCATTGTCGCCCGAAATGGTCAACTTTGAGGTACTGAAATGCATCACTAACGGCGCAGCCCCTGTTACAAATGGTCAGGTGGGCTGGTCAGTACTGGGGAGGGACGGTCCGACAAAAAAGCAACGTACAGAAGAGTTTAGGGTACCTATCGAAAGCTCTCGTTTTGCTGATTCCGGAGAGCATAAGCGCGTCTAATTGGGTCGAGAACTGCACGCACAGTGACTCTAAAACGGTCACTATATATCATTAATAAACATTTTTTAAAAAGTAGATACATGGAAAGATAGCCTGAATCGAGAGCTTTCGATAGAGTCCCATAGCGTCGCAAATGGTCGAGTTTAGGGTGATCCGTACTGTACTTGCCCAGAGATCCCCTTACAAGCGGACGACCTGTCACACCCATCAAGTGCCCAGCCAGTACAAGGTAGTTATGTTGCACTTCAAAATCATCGTACCAAGACGCAACTAGGTGCGTTCGAAAGCTCTCGACTCGCTGATTCCGGCATGCCTAAGCGCTCCTCTGGGTGTTGAGAGCTGCGTTCACAATTCGCCGGAAACGGTGGACCATCATCGTTTGTCCGCACTATTTCTATCAATAATACAACTTTATAAGAAATCACACACACCACCAGATAGCCCGTTTCGAGAGCTATCGATAGAGCCTAATAACTCTGTGATACGTCAAGTATCAAGGGGGGCCGTAGTGTAAGCCCAGGATCCTGGGGACTTTGAAAAATTTAGGCAGAGTTTCAGTCAAACGTGTTTTACGCAAGCACGGGAGACATGGTCACCCTAAGATTGCGCATGCATGCAGGCCCCATACGGACTTATCTCAGGCCCAAAAAAGATTGCGGGGTCATAGTGTATTTTTCTCGAGATATAGTCCCTCAAAGTCGGATTTTGGCGAAATCGTAGTGTTAATTCCTCCGGGTAGTGCATTTGCTTCCTGCACGGTCCAGTGTAAATTCCAATAGCTGGGCCGAATAACGGCGTCCATTTCAAGGTGGTGCTACCCTTGTGGAGGGGGCAGTCCGGTGTGGGCTGTCTGAGCAAGCGGCGAGCGGGGGTGGGTCTGGGTGTCTACCAGGTAGCCTTTCGCGAGTGAAGTGCGAGATTGGGCTCTGCCCACCGCATGGAGCAATGCTGTGTTAGCTGATCACTTCCATGAGAAAGAGGCATCATCTAGTAGTGTCCCTTGCTCGGAATTAAACTCATCTTGAACAGGGGGGTCTTTTTTCGAAAAAAATTTCATGGTAGGGGGGGGGATTTTTTTCGAAAAATTGTAAATCCTGTCACAGGGCGGATGAGTCCCTATTCGAGTAAGCATAGGACTAGGGAGGAAGGGCTTTCTATTCGTGAAGAATCCAGGTGGGGGGAGGGATTTGGATCTAGGACTGCCCCGGGGCCCTATAGGGAAAGATGTCTTTTTCTCGCCAGGGTCCAGCTCGCATTTGGGGGCGGCCCATTCCCTCTTCGGAGGTGCTCTTTTTGTGCTTTTTGTACAGGAGGGGGCGGTGTTGTGTTGGCGGAGTCTGTTTGGTGTGGTGAGTGAGAATGCTGCCCTTTTTTTTGAAAAAGAGGGTGTCTTTTCACTGTGGGGTTGGCGGGTAGGATTCGTGTTTTTCCAGGCTGTGATGTGAGGGCATAGTTTTCCGGGAAACCGGGGGGCTAGGAGCACCGGGCCGCTCCAGTGAGGTGCCACATAGGCATTGATCCCAAAAGGGTCAGAAAAACATGGGTTTTATTCGTCCTTCATGGTGGGGGGACATTTTTTCAATTTTGGGAAAAGGGGGGTATTTTTTGCCCACGGTGTAAAAATGAGGGTTTTTCTCGCATTAGTGCACCGGTCGTGTTGCAACTGCCCCATTTATGGGTCATTGCTCCACTGCTTGCGCCAGGCAGTTTTTTTGCAGGGGGCGGGAGAATGCTGTGGTTTTAAAAACAGGGTATTTTTCGTTCTGGGACCGAAAGGCACATCGTGGATTTTACAGACTCCTGTACTGTAATGCGCACAGCCGGGGCCAAAAAGCCCTACGATCTGTGCCCCTCTTTCAGTCGAGTCAAATTCATTGGTGGGTAGCTGTTCCCCCAGGGCGGCAGGTATTTTGTTTTTTGGAATTCAGGGCATTTTTTGCCTTTTGTAGGGAATGTCCAAAGATGCACGTCGTCTTTGCAAGAATGCCGTTTGAAAAAACTGGCCTATTTTTGTTCTGCAGTGGAGCCGATGTTTTCGACTTCTTTTTCGTTTCAGAGGAGGGCCGGGTGTGTGGGTCGGGGTCCTTTTTTCGCGAAAGGGGATGAGGAGATGAGGCCATTTTCCTGCACGGGGGCGGTCGTTGGAAAGGGGGGTATTTTTTTGCGAGGCCAGAGTTCTTGAAAGGGGGGTATTTTTTGCGCGGCGGGGGGCAAACGATGGTGCCGGGGGCGGGGTGTTGTAAATCATTTGAATTTGCAAAATCCCAAGCTCTAATCCATCACCTGTCTTCAGTCGTGTAAGGGGTGCTCTTTTTTTTTCTTGGCTCTTTCCGCGTTGAAAAGGTGCTCTTTTTCTTAGCGGCCGTTTCCGTGTTTGAGGGTGGTTCTTTGATCTGATTCCTCCTAGTGGGAAAAGGCCTCGATTTTGCAGTCGGGTCGACGATGGCGAAAAATCGAGCCGTAAATTGACAGTGACTACTGCGCCCAAAAATAGTGCCTTTTTTCTTCAACCAGTATTTTGGCTTTTCCTTTGCATTTAGATTTCAACCGGGGTACTGACGGGGAACGGAGTGGGTCGCCGTTGGTTGCTTGAGAGGTAAGAGGCCCTTTAAAAAAACCCGAGATTTGCGTTAGTATGCTTCATGCGAACGCGTCTCTACCATTGATTGTGAAAATCCCTAGCTTTTACCCAGCGTCCGAGACTGTTGGAAAGGTAGTCGTTTTTTTGCAATAGGACGTCAAACCGTGTGTCGGGAAAAAGCCGCTGAAAAGCGCACCTTTTTTCGAAGCGGCACATGCGCATGCCCTGAAAGGACTTAGCACTCCTATGAGGGATCGGCTCTGACTTGTAAAAACCCACTATTTTTTTCCAATGGATTGAGGATGTTGCGCCATTGAGCTTGGGGACGACACGTTTAGGCGCTAGGAGAGGCCGGCCTTTTTTCGAAAGGTGCCGGCGCCGGAAAGTATGGTGTACATTGATACCTTTTGGGTACAATTAAATCATGCACATTTTCCACGGTGGGAACGGGCGGGCAGTTAGCGTACGCGTTACCTCTCAGCCTTCCTCGAACCACCACCGATGAAGTTCTTTTGGAGGATTCCGGGTTTCGGCCCGTTTAAAATCCAATAGCAATTTCAAAGTAAACACAAGGCGGCTATCGACGGGAAATCGTGGTCTTTTTCTTCTTTTGGGAAAAAAAGGCCATGTTTTTTCACTCGGCTCCGTTGTCCTGCGCAATCTTGACAAAGGCCAACGGGGAATGCCAGTGCCTTTATGGCAAAACCCAACCCTTTTTGCTTGAACGATTTTTCGTCGGGCGCTTTTTTGGGAAAACAGCCCTCTTTTTTTCAAAAAGAGATCTTTTTTCCAAGAAAGAACCCGCGATTTTTCTCAAAGCTACCTGGTTGATCCTGCCAGTAGTCATATGCTTGTCTAAAAGATTAAGCCATGCATGTCTAAGTATAAGCTGAATTATACAAGTGAAACTGCGAATGGCTCATTAAATCAGTTATAATTTATTTGATAGTACCCTTTACTACTTGGATAACCGTGGTAATTCTAGAGCTAATACATGCACAAAAAATCCTGACCTTTATGGAAGGGATGCAGTTATTAGATACAAAACCAACCCGGGCAACCGGTCCCTTGGTGATTCATGATAACCTTGCAAATCGCACGGCCTTGCGCTGGCGATGGGTCATTCAAATTTCTGCCCTATCAACTTTCGACGGTAGGATAGAGGCCTACCGTGGTGATAACGGGTAACGGGGAATTAGGGTTCGATTCCGGAGAGGGGGCATGAGAAATGGCCACCACATCCAAGGAAGGCAGCAGGCGCGCAAATTACCCAATCCTGATACAGGGAGGTAGTGACAATAAATAACGATGCAAGACCTTATGGTTTTTGCAATTGGAATGAGTACAATTTAAATCCCTTAACGAGGAACAATTGGAGGGCAAGTCTGGTGAGAAAAAAAAGCAGTTAAATGCTTTGCTGACGCCAGCAACAGCGGGGTCGAAAAAGGCGTCTTTTTTTTCGAAAAAGATGCGTTTTTTTGGCTTGTGACCGCTAGTCGAGATATCCCTTTTGAGAAAAATGGGGCGGATATCCGGCGAGACAACCTGGATCGGGGAAGGCTAAGTCTTTTTTATCAAGAAAAAGATATGCTAATCCCGAGCAGAGCGACCCTAGAGTGATCTTGGGAAGCCTGTGTAGAGCACGGTAAGGTGTCGGTCGCGAAATTCAAAAGGATTTAAAAAACCCTTGGTTTCTTTCGCGGCTTAAGGGACGTGCCATCCCCTCTTGAAAAAGAGCGACTGACAATAGCGCCCATTTCGCAAAGGTCGGTCGGGATCAAAAATCATGCGATTTTCGATCCGGTTGGAAAAAGACGGGCTTTTTAATCCCTGCTTTTCCAAAAGAGGCCAGCAGCCGCGGTAATTCCAGCTCCAATAGCGTATATTAAAGTTGTTGCAGTTAAAAAGCTCGTAGTTGAATTTCAAGGACCTTTTGCGGTCGCCCACTGCTCCCTTGCGGACAGTGTGCTTGCGGCCGCGGGCCCTTTTTTTGCTGGAAAGCCGGCTCTTCCCGCAAGGGCGGGGCCGGATTTTGACCAGCACTTTTACTTTGAAAAAATTAGAGTGTTCAAAGCAGGCTGTTTACAGCTTGAATATCTTAGCATGGAATAATAGAATAGGACTTTGGTTCTATTTTGTTGGTTTCTAGGACTAGAGTAATGATTAATAGGGATAGTTGGGGGCATTAGTATTTAATTGTCAGAGGTGAAATTCTTGGATTTAGGAAAGACTAACTTCTGCGAAAGCATTTGCCAAGGATGTTTTCATTAATCAAGGACGAAAGTTAAGGGATCGAAGACGATTAGATACCGTCGTAGTCTTAACCATAAACGATGCCGACCAGGGATCGGACGCTGTAGTTTTTTAAATGACTCGTCCGGCACCTTTTGAGAAATCAAAGTCTTTGGGTTCTGGGGGGAGTATGGTCGCAAGGCTGAAACTTAAAGGAATTGACGGAAGGGCACCACCAGGAGTGGATTATGCGGCTTAATTTGACTCAACACGGGGAAACTCACCAGGTTAACATTGTTTGGGCCTGGAATAGTGGGCAAAATCAAAGGGATTTTTTAAATCCTCGAGATTTTGAACTGCTAGTGCTTGCATTCACTCATGCGGAAGAAGTCTTCCATGTTTGGGCGTGAGGGGCAAAAATCGATGGTTTTTTAAATCGGCGTTTTTTTGCCTTTGCAAGTGCGACACCAGCTGGTACAGGGGACGCCTCTTTGGAAAAAACGTCGTTTTTTTTCCAAAAGGCCAATCCTGTGGCGAGCTCGAGTAGCGTCGAGCCGTCGCAACGCGCGCAAAGCGGTGGGCCGAGAAAAAACATGCGTGTTTTTCTTGGCTTAAGGTACGTGCTAATCCCACTCGAAAGAGTGCCGATATCTCAAGGGCCAAACGACCAAAGGATATCGGGAACCCGTCGATTTAAATCGATCAAGAAAAAGGAGGAAATGCCTTTTTTCGAAAAAAGGGGTTCGGTATATTTGCCAGACAAAGTAAGGATTGACAGATTGAAAGCTCTTTCTTGATTCTTTGGGTGGTGGTGCATGGCCGTTCTTAGTTCGTGGATTGATTTGTCTGGTTAATTCCGATAACGAACGAGACCTTAACCTACTAGTTGGCTGCGCTTGGGAAATTCCCAGGTTTTTGCGGCCTCTTAGCGGGACAGCTGGCGTTTAGCCAGAGGAAGTTTGAGGCAATAACAGGTCTGTGATGCCCTTAGATGTTCTGGGCCGCACGCGTGCTACACTGATGAAATCACCAAGTTTTTGGCTTGCCTTGGATTTATTCATGGCAGATTTCCTTGTCCGAAAGGACCGGGTAATCTTTTGAAATTTCATCGTGACGGGGATTGACCTTTGTAATTATCGGTCATGAACGAGGAATTCCTAGTAAGTGTGGGTCATCAGCCCGCGCTGATTACGTCCCTGCCCTTGATTACAAGGGGCAAACAGTGGCTTTGAAAAAAGCTGCTAGTCGACGATCCTCTTCGCCGGCAACACTGTCAAATTGCGGGAAACTCCTAAAGCTTTGAGTACCAAGTTGAATCCGAAAGGATTTGATGGCCAGGGTAATGACCTCGGGTATGGTAAAAACCTCAAAGATATTGCAATGGACGATCCGCAGCCAAGTCCTAAGTCATGTTTGATATGGATGCAGTTCAACGACTAAATGGCAGTGGGCATTTTCCCAAAAATGCTTAAGATATAGTCTGACCCCTTGTGAAAGCAAGGCATTTTGGGAGGAAAGTCAATGAACGAGGATCAATTCTCATTGACCGGAGAGCCCAGAATGGCGACAAAAAAGAATTCAAAGGAAAAATGGACCGGTGTATATTAAATGGTCGCTTTTCTCAAAAGCAGCCACTTGCTCTCGCAACAAGGTATCTTTGGTTGCCTTTGCGCGTAGTGAGACAAGGCGGGGGGAATGGTTGCAGACTTGGAACCCAGTCTTGGTATTTATCGGACCATACCTTTCCGATGCAATTCTTTCGACTTTGGTTTTGCTGGCTCGACTCTAGGCATATATATAAGTGACTCGGCTCGTGGCACCCCAGTGGTTGTGTTGCAAAGGTGCGACACTTGGGTGTGTCCTTGCTGGGAATGAACTTCCTATGCGTGGCGACGACGAGTGAAAGGACGTGAATCATGGCGTGACGCTTCTTCTTATTCCAGTTGAAGGCGATCTGCGTGTTACCGCGGGAGTCATCTCGAACATGAGATCTTCTGCAGGGGGAAGCGCGCAGTTGCTGAAGGCTTCGGAATTCGCGAGAGGGACAGTCACTTCCTTGAAAGTCACGGCGTTCATTCGTCTTCTGAGCTCTTGCCAGTCACTTTGAAGTATTCAACTGACGATGCAATGATCATCATGTCGGCTTGCTGGCATGGACCCGTTCCTTCGGGTCCTTTTGTATCCTTAGCCTTGAAGCTAGAGTGACTCCTACCATCGTTTGTCGAGGATTCGTTGTTGTACACACCGCCCGTCGCTACTACCGATTGGATGGCTTAGTGAGGTCTTTGGATTGCGAGGCAATTGCAGCAATGTGAATGCCCTGCGAGAAATTGATCAAACTTGGTCATCTAGAGGAAGTAAAAGTCGTAACAAGGTTTCCGTAGGTGAACCTGCGGAAGGATCATTATTTGATCTGAATTGGCGGCATTTGAAAAATGCAGCCTTTTTGCTTTGTGAACTGTCTTGTACTGTTGTTTTTTTTAATAGTTGCTTTTTTTCTTCGGAAAAAAAATAAAGACAACTTTCAGCAATGGATCTCTTGGCTCTTGCATCGATGAAGAACGCAGCGAAATGCGATACGTAATGTGAATTGCAGAACCGTGACTCATCGAAATTTTGAACGCACATTGCACCTGGTGGCATTCCGCCAGGTATGCTTGTTTGAGGGTCTGTTTATTCTCTCTTTTTTAAAAATCGCAAGGTTTTTGGAAAAGGACTTGGCTTCGTGGGACTCGTCGTCTCACTTGGCTTGAATTCAGACCGTGGTCTCAGAAAATTCCTTTCGAATTAGACATATCCATATCAGCCAACTCGTTGGTCGCCTTGGGTAGCTCGACGTCGAAAATAAGTGGAATTTTTGCCAGATCCCAGCGGCAAAAAACAGCAGTTTTTTTACCAAAGGACCTCAAATCAAGCAAGGCTACCCGCTGAACTTAAGCATATTAATAAGCGGAGGAAAAGAAACTAACAAGGATTCCCCGAGTAATGGCGAATGAAACGGGAAAAGCCCAAATTTAAAATCTCTGCCGCGAGGCAGCGAGTTGTAATTTGTAAAACGGGCCCTTGGGTTCGGCGCCTTGGTAAAAAGTCCACTGGAATGTGGCGGTCTTCGGGCCAAAGTCATAGAGGGTGAAAACCCCGTGAATTACCTCGGCTGCTCCGGACTCAGTGCAGGGCCTGTTTAAAGAGTCGGATTGTTTGGGAATGCAATCCAAAATGGGTGGTAAACTCCATCCAAGGCTAAATATCCGCAAGAGACCGATAGCGAACAAGTACCGTGAGGGAAAGATGAAAAGAACTCTGAAGAGAGGGTTCAATAGTACGTGAAATTGCTGAAAGGGAAACGCTTGAATCGATTGTTGCAATTGGCGGACTTGTCTGCTTTTTGCAAGTCAGCAGCAGTTTCGGCCGGCAGAGAAGCGGCTCGAGAAGGTAGCCCCCTTTCGGGGGGGTCTTATAGCTCGGGCAGTGCGATGCTGGGCGAGACTGAGGACTGCCGCGCATTTCGGGGCTGTTTTTGGAAAATGGCGGGTTTTTTCTCTTTGCGCTTGGCTTGCCAAGACCTGGGGAATAAAACCGTCGTATTTTCAAGGACCCCTTTGCGCGAAGGTTGCTGACAAAATGGATTTAAACGACCCGTCTTGAAACACGGACCAAGGAGTGCAACAAATATGCGAGTCGTAGGGTGACAAACCTGAAGGCGCAATGAAAGTGGAAGAATAGGACCTTTTTCGGAAGGGCACTATTGCCCGGCCTTGCGGCTACTGCCAAAGGGTCTGAGGTAGAGCATATTTGCTGCGACCCGAAAGATGGTGAACTATGCCTGCATAGGGCGAAGCCAGAGGAAACTCTGGTGGAGGCTCGTA
>Ga0134124_10001775_pt1 | contig 17337 bp, 18 predicted proteins | sample KB304_FD_96880 | JGI IMG/M metagenome (GOLD analysis project Ga0134124, IMG submission 96880) | Terrestrial soil microbial communities without Nitrogen fertilizer from Kellogg Biological Station, Michigan, USA - KB3-0-4 | ecosystem: Environmental > Terrestrial > Soil > Unclassified ...
CGGGTTGGTCATCGTGTGCCTGCTGCTGGCCACGGTCATCCTGTTCCTGTCCTGGCTGGCCGGGAGCCTGGACGTGGTGGCCCTCGGCTCGGTCCTCGGGCTGTGGGGACTGTGCGCGGCCGGATGGGCGATTCTGGGGCGGCCCGGGGTCGACTGGACGGTGCCGACGCGCCGGCTGCTCGCCGACTGCGCTCGGTCCGAGCCCCTTGGGGAGCCGGCGGCCAGCGTTCGGCACCCTGACACGGCGACGGAAACATTGCGAGCACGGAAGGTAACAGGAATAGCTTCCGAATGACCGGGTAGGCATCCTGGCATGGGTGCGACGAGTGAAAACGGCCGGCGACCCGGTTCTGGTGGTTTGTTTGACACTCTCGCCGCTGGTCTGGAGCAGGCGGAGCGCGAGCAGACCCTCAATTTGATCAGGCAGCGCCTTTTCGCGGACAGGGCGGCGGCGGCCGCCGGGCAGCGGGAGCGACAGGTCGATGTGGGCACCCGCACCCGCGCGCGCCGCCGCCGCGACACCGCCGACGGCTCCGCTCCGGCTCGCGGTCACGCTGCTTCTTCTGGCGGCCGCGCCCAACCCGACCAGCCAGAACGCGAAAGCTGACGGAACGGAAGAGCCGGTCGCGGCCTGAGCCTGACCGGCGGTCCCGGCGTCCCGGAGCTGGAGAAGGGCGGCCCGAAAAGGCCGGCGGAGGGGCCTGTTGGGTGTCGTTGAGAAGATTGAGTCTTTTCCGGCGTCGTCGCCGACCAGGGCTGGGAGCCTGTGGTCTCAGGGCGGCTGGAAAAGGCTCATAGGGCGTTTTCCGTCATCCCCCGCCGGCCAGCGTCGACCGGTGGATCCTCGGTGCTGTGGGAAAGGCTCATCGTAAGGCCCGGCCCCGAGAGCAGAAAATCCCGCGGAGAGCTCGACCGGAATTCCTGTAGGAGATCCGCGTCGCGTAAGTCCTCGTTCGCTTCGCGGTAGCCGAGGAATCCGCCGCCCGCGTGTTCACGCCTTCGTGGCGAGCGGCCCGTACGGACGTCCGAAGAGTCGGCGCGGTGCTGGCCGGCGGCTCAGCGGATCGGCGCCCAGCCAGGCGAGTGCGCCCCCAGCGAGCTGGGTGGGCGGTCGTAGTCGCGGCTCGCGTCGCCGACGAGGCCGGGCGCGGCGATGTAGGACAGCTGGCCGAACTCGCTGCGCATCGTGCGCCGGAACGGCTCGACGTCGGTATCCGTCAGCTCGCGCAGGCCAAGGGTGTCCCGGCGGCCCAGCCCGGTGAGCCAGCGGCTCGTCTGCGCGAGCGAGAGGCGGACTTGCCAGCTGCCGCCGCTCTGCTCCCGGCGAGCGAGCGCAGCCAGTACGCCGTAGGCGGCGAACTGGCCGGTCGCGTGACTCAGCGCCCATACGGGCAGCGGGACCGGGCGGTCCTCGCCGCGTGCCTGGGCGGTTTCCATCGCGACGCCGGAGGCTGTCTGCACCAGCCCGTCGAAGCCGCGCAGTCCGCTCCACGGCCCGAGCCGGCCGTAGGCGCTGATCGTCACGCAGACGATGCCTGGGCGCAGCCTCGCCACCTCCTCCGGCCCGAACCCGAGCCGCTCCAGTGCCTTCGGGCGGCTTGCCTGGATCACGACGTCCGCCGTGGCGATCAGTTCCCGCAGCCGGCGGGCGTCCGTGGCCAGGCGCAGGTTGAGGAAGGCACCGCGCTTGCCGAAGCTGGTGTCGATCATCAGTGCCTGGCTGTCCGGCAGGTGTGCCGCGCCAACCCGCAGCACATCCGCCCCGAACGAAGCGAGAGCCCGGCCGCAGACGGGCCCGGCGACCACCCGCGTCAGATCCAGCACCCGCAGCCCGGCTGCCGGCCGCGCCGGCGAGGCCACCGCCTGCGCCTGCGCGGACAGCGCCTGCGCCGGCAGGCCGGGTGCCCTCGTCCCGCGCGGCCGGGCCACCGCCGACGGTCCGCTCGGCGGCTCACCCTGATCGACCTGCTCGATCTCGATCAACGGCAGCCCGGCGACCGCTTGCCCGGCCGGGTGGCTCCACCATTCCCGCTCGCCGCGGGCCAGCGCGGCGCACATGCCCATCGAGCGCAGCTCGGCCTCGAGACCCACCGCGTCGTGCCGCGAGATGGCTGCGGCGATCGCGGGCCGCTCGGCATGGGTGCCAAGCAGCTCGAGCACACCCGAGCGCAGGTGCGGCAGGCCCAGGTACACGTGGATCCAGCGTCCGTCGGCGGTCTGGTAGTAGTCGGAAAGCGGGTCTGACGGGCTCGGCGCGGGCTGTCCGCCGATTCGCAGCAGCCGCTCGCCGCGGAACGCGGCGGCGGCGTGCCGGGTGTCCACGGTGACGGGCAGGCAGTCATCCCCCGACCGTGCCGCCCACAGCAGCGCGGCGCCGTGTGCGGCGGCGGCGACGGCGACCGTCGCGGCCGTCGTCACCCGATAGAGGCTCGGCAGCACGTCCGTCGGCCCGGTCACGGTCAGGCGTGCCGCGGCCCGCGCGTCCCCGATCAGCCGCGCGAACTCGGTGGTGATCCCGGCGCGCTCGCGCCTCTCGTCCCCGCCCGGCTCCGCGCGAGCCCCGTCCGCCGCGCTAGAGCTGATCGCCGTGGCGGCGCTGGCCGTGACCGCGTCCGCCAGGACCGCGGCGGCGTCCACGGACCTGCCCCGTGGAGTGTGATCCTTGGGTCGCGTTGGGTCGTGTGACTGGTCTGCCATGTCTCCGTCCGTCTTGACACCCGTGAGTTGCTCCCGGCCCCCGCGAAGTCCGATGCGCAACGTGCCCGATCTGCGACTCTCAGCATCGCATTGCGGATCGGTGGCCACCGTGACGCCCCAGTCGGCGCCGCTCTGACGTGGAATGGCGCGTCTCGCGCCCGTCCCGTGGGTCCGACCGGAGCGCCGGACAACCGCAGCCCGGTTCCCTATCCTCGGGGCATGGCTCGTTACGACTACCGCTGCCGGGTCTGCGACTCCTCGTTCGAGGTCAGCCGTGGCATCACCGAGGACGCACCGACGGCCGGGGTGCCCTGCCCCGCCGGGCACCTGGAAACCTCGCGCGTCTTCTCGGCAGTCGCTGTCAGCTGTGGCGTGTCCGTGCCGGCAGGCGCCGCCGCGCCGGTCGGCGGCGGTGGCGGCTGCTGCGGCGGAGCCTGCGGCTGCGGCTGACCCAGGTCCGGCCGCGGTCCCAGCGGACGTCCAGACGTCCATATGCCCAGACGCCCAGGCGTCCTGGCGGCAGCCTGAACGGATTGGTCGCCCGGCAGCGCCACGGCGCGCTCGGCGCGATCTTCGGCTCGCCGCGGGCCCGGCGCGAGGACCGCGCCGGGATCGCGCGATCGGTCGAGCTGATGCGTCTGGTCGGGCTGGAGTACCGGCTGCACGAGCTCTCCTCGTCACTGTCCTATGGCGAGCAGCGCCGCCTCGAGATCGCCCGGGCGCTGGCGACGGAGCCGAAGCTGCTGCTGCTCGACGAGCCCGCCGCCGGCACCAACCCGTCCGAGAAGCTGGAGCTCGCCGGCCTGATCCGGCGGATCTCCGAGACCGGCGTCTCGGTGCTGCTCATCGAGCACGACATGCGGCTCGTCATGTCCGTCGCGGCCAGCGTCGTCGTGCTGAACTTCGGTCAGGTCATCGCGCACGGGACACCTGCCGAGGTACAGCGTGACCCGGCGGTCATCGAGGCGTATCTGGGCGCCCAGACCACTGAGACCCAGAACGGCGTGCCGGCCGCCGCGCCCGCAACCGGGAAGGACCTGGCCTGATGCTGCTGGAGCTTGTCGACGTCGAGGTCGCGTACGGCGCCGTCACGGCGCTGCGCGGCGTGCGGCTGACGGTCGATGCCGGGGAGATTGTCACCCTGCTCGGCGCGAACGGCGCGGGCAAGACGACGACGCTGCGTACTGTCTCCGGTTTGCTGCGGCCGCGCGCCGGTGAGGTGCTGCTCGACGGCGAACCGCTGTCAAGGATCCCCGCGCACCAGCTGATCCGGCGCGGGGTGGCGCACTCGCCGGAGGGCCGGCGGATCTTCCCGTCGATGTCGGTCCGAGAGAACCTGCTCATGGGCGCCTTCCACGACCGCAGGCACGTCTCCCAGGACCTGGAGCAGGTCTTCGGCTTCTTCCCCCGGCTCAAGGAGCGGATCTCGCAGTCGGGCGGCACGCTGTCCGGCGGCGAGCAGCAGATGCTGGCGATCGGGCGGGCGCTGATGGGCCGGCCGCGGCTGCTGCTGCTCGACGAGCCGTCGATGGGACTCGCGCCGCTGATCGTCCAGACGATCTTCGAGGTGATCGCGCAGATCAACGCCACCGGCGTCGCCGTCCTGCTCGTCGAGCAGAACGCCGCCCAGGCGCTGAAGATCGCCAACCGGGGCTACGTGCTGGAGACCGGCCAGGTCGCGCTCGACGGCCCGGCCGGCGAGCTGCTGGCGGACGACCGGATCCGTCAGGCCTACCTGGGCGAGGACGTCGGAGCCCCCACCGGCACCGAGGCCGCCGCGTCGTCCTGACGAGGCCGGTCGGGCGTAGGTCCGCCGGAACGAGCCGGCGCCCGGCCAACCCTTTCGTCGAGAGTGGATGGCTCCCGGCGCCAGTCCCGGCCGTCGCCCTGTCCGCGCCGAAGCGGCGGACGCTCGGGACGATCAGCAGGACCGCCAGGACGATGAGCGGTATTCAGCCTGATCGCCGCCGGGCGCGGCGTCGCGCTCATCCCGCGGCTGGCCGGTCTGTGCTCGACCGACCGGGTGGTACTGCGGCCGCTGGCGGACCCGCCGATGCGCCGGCTCGCGGTGGCGTTGCGGCGCGGCTCCGCGGCGGCGCCGCATCTGGCGCCGGTGGTGCGTGCCCTGGTGGACGCCGCCCGGGCCGCCGAGGCTGAGCCGCCACTGCTGCCCGGCTTCAGTACGCGATTCGATGACATCCGCGTGCTGGCCGGACGCTCCTCGTAGGTTAGACACTCTACGTGACCGGGCGGGCGTGAATCGAGGAAACCACCGCCGTCCGGGCGGGCTGACCTTGACCGGCTCGCCAGGCGCGAGATGATGTCCGGCGGGGAGTGGGAGCTGGGGAATCGGGGGTCTCGGCGCGTTGTCTCCACGAGGAAACCGCGGAACGGCCATGGTAGGTTCCCGAACCTTTGTGAACACGGACAGTAGCCGGTTGTCCTGTTGGACGACCTCGCCGGCCAATGAATGGCTGGGACGTTCAGCAAACGGAGTGCCCTGCGTCGCCGCGGGTACGACGGTCGCCGGCTCCTGACGGACCGCCACATCGCACGTTCTGAATACTCGATCAAGAAACAGGGAACGTCATGCATCCGACGGTGGAGCGTTTTCAGGAGCGCCTGCGCGAGCTGGGCGGCGCAGGCGTTGCCCGCGAGCTGCCGAACAGTTCGCATACCGCGAACGAGGCCGCGGAGGCGCTCGGCACCTCAGTCGGCCAGATTGTGAAGAGCCTCGTCTTCCTGGCCGGGGACAAGCCCGTGATGGTGCTGGCATCGGGCGTGAACCAGGTCGACACCGACAAGGTCGCCGCGCTGGTCGGCGCGCCGGTCGGCCGCGCGGGCGCGCGGACGGTCCGGGAGACCACCGGCTACTCCATCGGCGGGGTCCCGCCCGTCGCGCACGCCACTGAGATGCGCATTCTTCTCGACCGCGACCTGCTCGCCCATGCCGAGTTGTGGGCCGCCGCCGGAACGCCCAACGCCGTCTTCCCGACCAACCCGGACGAGCTTGTCGCCATCACCCACGGCGAATGGGCCGACGTCCGCCACGAGTTCTAGGACCTGGACCGGCCAACTCCGGCCCGCATTCCGGCTGGCGGCACTCGGTTTTACGCCGCCCGCCGGCCGGCGCCATTTCCGGCTTCGCCCGTTGTCGGGCACTCGACAGCGCCCGGCCCCGATCGTCCAGCGACGGTACGCTTCCCGCCGATTTGCCAGGCCGCGCAGCACGGTGGCCGGGCACTTCAGGCGGCTGGCGCGCGGCGAGTGGCGCCGGGGGCGAGGGAGGCCTAAGCGTGGCACACCTACGGGATCGGCCGGGCTACCCGCACGGCTGGCTGAGCGAGCCGAGCTACACCCTGCGTGCCGACGCGGAAACGGCGGAACCCTCGGCCCCCTGGCAACTCGACGACTGGTCCGCCGAAACCTGGGACGCGGCCGACAGCACACCGCCCGAATAAGGCGGGCACCCCGCTACCCGCCGGCCCCGCCTAGAACCTGGTCGAGGTAGTCGTTGGTGAGAACTCCGGCGGGGTCGCTGGCGGCGCGGACGGCCAGGAAGTCGTCGAACTTCGGGTAGCGGGGGCGCAGGGTCGCCGCGGTCTGGGTGTGCAGCTTCCCCCAGTGCGGGCGGCCGCCGGCCGCGGTCATGATGGTCTCTACCAGCGCGAAGTACTTCTCGTGCGGGCTGCCGGCATCGACGTGCACCGCGATATACCCCGTCTCGCGGCCGTATGCCGTCGACAGCCAGATCTCGTCCGCCGCGGCGACGCGGACCTCCACCGGGAACGAGATCCGCAGGTCCGAGCGCTCCAGCGCGGCCGTCATCTCGCGCAGCGCGCCGACGAGCTCGGACCGGGGCAGCGCGTACTCCATCTCCTTGAAGCGGACCCGGCGTTCCGACGTGAAGACCTTGTAGGAAAGGTCGGTGAAGGTACGCCCGCCGAGCGCCCGTGAGCTGATCCTGGCCGCCGGTTCGATGGCCCGCGGAACATGCCGGCCGGTGGCGACTATCATTCCGAAAACCCGGTTGGAGAGGAATTCGTCGTCGAACCAGCCGCGGATTTTCCCGAGCGGTTCGAGCTCGCCTTGGCCGGCGGACAGAGCAACTCTTGTGTTGCGTTTCGTCAGTGTCCGGTCGGTGTGCGGGAACCAGTAGAACTCGGCGTGGTCGACGCCGTCGGCGAACTCGTCGAAACCGTCGAGCAGGTCCGACAGCCGGGCCGAGCCCTCCTCGGCCCGCAGCGCGAACAGCGGCACCGCCTGCAGCGTCACCGACGTGACGACCCCGACGGCGCCGAGCCCGACCCGGGCGGCCGCGAACAGGTCCGCGTGGTCATGCGGTGAGCACAGCACGATCTCGCCGTCGCCCCGGACCAGCTCGAACGCCCGCACCTGGGTCGCCAGGCCACCGAACCGGGCGCCGGTGCCGTGGGTGCCGGTGGCCAGTGCTCCGGCGATCGTCGGCCGCTCGATGTCGCCGAGATTGGTCAGCGCGAGGCCCGCCTCGGCGAGCAGCCGGTTGAGCCGGCTCAGCGTCATCCCGGCGCCGACGGTCACCAGCCCGGTGCCCGCGTCCAGGGCGAGCAGGTCGGCACACCGGTCCAGGACCAGCTGGGTGGTCGCCACGCCGTCGGGCCGGCCGATGGCGGTGAACGAATGCCCGCTGCCGATCGGGCGCAGCCGGGAACCGCTCGCGACGGCCTTGCGTACCAGGGCGGCGACCTCGTCGGCGTCCGCCGGGTGCGCGACCTCGGCCGGCGTCGCCGTCTGGTTGCCAGCCCAGTTGGCCCACCCGGCCCGGTGTCGCCGTCGGGTCGTCGACGCAGGCGGCGAGTCGGCGAGTCCGTCAACCGATCGTGCACGCCGCCAGCCGGCGGAAGAGCCCACTGATCACCTCCGAGCGTCGCACCTAGTCTGGACGCCCCCCCGGGAGCGGCCGAGCGGGGCCGGCGCGGGCCCCGGCCAATCCCGGCTGACCGGCCGAGATCGGCCCCGGCTTAGGCCTGGCTGTCACGTAATGATCCCGCCAAGGTGTGGAGCGGCGCCGTCCCCATCTTGTCGTATCCACCTACCGAGGCGAGGGCCAGGCATTCTGATCTCGCGACGAGATCATTGGTGTCCGTGGCGTCCGCGGTGCGGCATGTCGACACGGGGGTGTGCGGTACGTCACTATGATCCGGCGCGGCCACCGGCCTTCGGCCCGGCGGCTGGGCGCGGAGGAAACGGGGCGCCGTGGCGGTCACCGGAACGGCGGCAACCGGCAGCAGTCTCGGCCTGCTGGCCGAGCTGGCGCGGGGACGGGTGGGCGACGAGTCCCTGCTCTACTTCGCCGACCAGCTCTGGACCGCGAACCAGCTCGCCGGGCGGGCGGCCCGGCTGTCCGGCGGGCTGCGGTCCGCCGGCCTGCGCCCGGGTGACCGGGTGGTGGTCTGCATGGCCAACTGCCCGGAGGTCGGGATCACGTACACCGCGGCCTGGCGGGCCGGCGCCGTCGTCACGCCGGTGCTGTTCCTGCTCAGCGAGGCGGAGCTACGCCATGTGCTGACCGACAGCGGTGCCCGGTTCGTCGTGACGACCCCGGACTTCCTGACCAAGGTGCTGCGCGCGGCGGCCGGCGTGCCGACCGTCGCCGCCGTCCTGGTAGCCGGTCCCGGGGACCCTGGCCCTGCCGTGGATCTCGCTCATGCCGTGGAACTAGCGCGCGCTGGGGAGGCAAGCGCCGGCGGGGTGCCGCCGGTGCGCGACTTCGCCGAGTTCGAGGACGCACCGGAAGCGGGCCTCGTCGACACCCCGTCCACCGACCTGGCCGCGTTGCTGTACACCGGCGGCACCACCGGCCGCGCCAAGGGCGTGATGCTCACCCACGACGCGCTGTCGGCGGCGGCCCTTGCGGCACAGACCGCCCAGGACGAGGACTTCGCCGACGAGGACGGCCGGGTGGTCGGCCTGTCGCCGCTGCCGCTGTCGCACGTGTACGGCCTGGCCATCAGCGTCATGGGCCTGCACGCCACCAGGCCGGGCACCGGCGTCCTGATGCGCTGGTTCGACCCGGTCGGCTTCCTGACGCTGGTCGCCAGGCACGGGGTGCGGACGAGCGCCCTCGTCCCGATGATGGTGCGGCTCCTGCTCGACTCGCCGGTGGAGGACTACGACACGTCCACGCTGCGCGTGGTCGTCAGCGGCAGCGCGCCGCTGCCCCGGGAGAGCCTTATGGAATGGCGGCGCCGGCTGCCGCACACCGTGCTCGCGGAGGGCTACGGCTGCACCGAGGCGGCGGCGATCGTCACGGCGACGCCACGCCGAGCCCCACGCCTCGGCAGCGTCGGGAAGCCCGTGGCCGGCGTCGAGGTGCGCATCGAGCGCCCCGACGGCTCGGCGGCGGACGCCGGCGCCGAGGGCGAGATCTGCCTGCGCGGGCCGTCGCTGATGAGCGGCTACTGGCACGCGCCCGTCGAGACGGCGCGGGTGCTGCGCGGCGGCTGGCTGCACACCGGCGACATCGGGACGCTCGACGAGGACGGCTATCTGCGCGTGGTCGACAGGATCAAGGACGTCATCATCCGTGGCGGGTTCAACGTCTACCCGCGCGACGTCGAGGATGTCCTGCTCACTCATCCCGAGGTCGTCGGCTGCGGGGTCGTCGGGCGGCCGGACCCGGTGCACGGCGAGGAGGTCGTCGCGTTCGTCCAGCTCGCGCCGGGGGCGTCGGTGACGCCGACCGACCTGGTCACGTTCGCCCGGGAGCGGATCTCGGCCGTCAAGTACCCGCGTGAGGTGCGCGTCGTCGACGCCATCCCCGTCACCAGCGTGCTGAAGACCGACCGCAAGGCGCTGCGCGCGCTGCTCGCCGGCTGACGGCCAGCGTCGCGCCGTAGCGGGTGCCGGAGCCGTGTCGCCCGCCGACGGGCGACGCGGCTCGCGGCGGGTATTCGATCAATGGATGGACGGTTCTGGCACTGCTGTCGGTACCGCGATCGTGTCGGCTTTCTTACTCTTCGGCCGGCCTTGTTTGTCGCGAAGCCGACACGATGCGTGGCGTGTCGGCTGAAATCGTTGCGCCGCTCAATCCTCTGAACGTAAAAATCTATATTCGTTCCGACATCTCACCCTACGGACATACCTACCGTGTGAAGATCTGCTCCGGCCGTGCCCCAAGATGGCGATGGCCGCTTCGCCGCAATCCGGTGATTCAACCGGGTAGCCGGAGTCGGGAGGCATCTGTCCGCGGTGGGGAGAGCGTGATCTGGGTGAGTGAGTACAGGGGGCAGACCGCGTTGGTCACGGGTGCCTCATCGGGCATCGGGCTGGCGCTGGCCGACGGGTTCGCCAGCCGCGGCGCAGACGTCGTGATCGCGGCGCTGCCCAACGAGAAGCTTCCGGCGGCGGCCGCCTGGCTGCGCCGCCACTCCGTGACCGTGCACGAGGTCCCGATCGACCTCTCCGCCGAGGACGGCCCCGACATGCTCGCCAAGCGGGTCGCCGAACTCGGGCTGACGATCGACATATTGGTCAACAACGCCGGCTTCGGCCAGCACGGCTACTACCACGAGCTCGACCAGGAGCTGCACCACCGCGAGGTGATGCTGCTGTGCGCGGCCGTCGAACGGATGACGCGCATCTTCCTGCCCGGCATGCTCGAGCGTGACCGTGGCACGCTGATCAACCTCAGCTCGGTGCAGGCCTTCCAGGCCGTGCCGCACATGGCCGTCTACGGCGCGGCCAAGGCCTTCGTGCTGTCGTTCACGACCGCGCTGTGGGCCGAGTACCACGGCCGCGGCGTGAAGATCATGACGCTGTGCCCGGCCCAGACCGACACCGACTTCTTCGAGGGACTCGGCTACGAGGTCGCGACCGGCGGCCGGCTGCGGACCCCGGACGAGGTCGTCGCCACGGCCTTCCGCGGCCTGAAGCGCGGCGCGCCGTACGCGATCGACGGCTGGCGGCACCGCCTCGCCGCGAACGCGCCACGTTTCCTGCCCCGCGGCCTGGTCGCCCGCATCACCCAGAAGGTGCTGCACCCGTCGAAGATGACGCGCCCCGCGAAGCCCGCCCGTCAGCTCCCGGCGCCCGCCACCGAGGCCGCCCGCCCGGCCGCCTGAACCCGGCGATCCGGCACCGCCGGGCGCGGCGCCGGCGCCCTGAGGTCTGCCGCGAGCTCGGCGAGCAGTTCGTACGAGCGGACGCGGTCGGCGTGCGCGTGCAAGTTCGTCGTGACCATCAGCTCGTCGGCGCCGGTCGCGTCGAGCAGCTCCTGCAGGCCGCGGCGGACCGTCTCCGGCGAGCCGACGACGTGCGAGGCGGTCGCCTGGCGCGCGATGCCGCGCTCCAGGTCGGTCCACGGATACACGGCGGCCTCCTCAGGCATCGGGTACGCCTGCGGCCGGCCGCTGCGCAGCCGCCGCCGGACGGTTGCCACGGCCTGGCGGATCGTGTTCCGTGGGATGCGCGTCCGCGCGATCCTGGGATCTACGCTGGCGTCGGGCAGTCGCGGCTTACCGACGTCCTGGATGTGTCGTAGCGGATCCGCCCCGGGAGGCGATGGTGACGACGGCTCTGCCGGAGGACAGCTGGCTGCGCCAACTGCGTCCGCAGCCGGCGCGGGTGACGGCGGCGGAGTATGAGGCTCTGGCGGAGGATCTCGCTCGGGCGATCGAGATCGTCGACGGATACATCGTCTTCTGCGAAGCGCCGACTCCGGACCACCAGACTGCCGGCCGGCGCCTCGCCAACCTGCTCGAACGTCACGCCCGCACCGCGGTGAAGTCGGGCCGGTACGGCTGTCTGACGGTCAACAACGACGTCGACCTGCGCCTACAGGACATCCCGCTACTCAACCGCCGACCGGACGTCATCCTCTACCGCTGTCTCGACCGCGACCGCGGTGAACGACTCCGCGCGGAGCACGCGCTACTCGTGGTCGAGATCGTCTCGCCCGGCTCGGAAACCCAGGACACCACCGACAAGCTTGGCGAGTACGCCCGCGCGGGCATCCCGCACTACTGGATCACCCGGCTCGACAACGACGGCGTCACCAGCATCGAACGGTACGCTCTCGACCGCGCCAGCATGCTCTACAAACACCTCGGAACCCTCATGAAGGACGAGGCTGGCGGCCCGCCTGAGATCGCCAACCCCATCCCCATCGTGATCGATTGGGACGAACTGAACTTCTAGTCACGCCCGGGTAGAAGCGGTCGCACAGCCAGGGGAGTATCGGGTCTGGCCGCGAGGTAGGCGGGTTCGTAGGTGAACTCGGGCTCGGAGGCGGCGCCGCGCTGCTCAACCCGACCGACCACGACGCCGTAGCGGACGACCAGCAGGGTGCGCGCGACCATCAGCGCATCGCCCGTGCGGCGAGAGCGGCGAGCACCGCGGCCTCGGCCTCGGTGACCGTACGTGCAGTCAGATCCAGGCTCAGGTCCAGAGCGCCGAGCACCCGAAACAGGGGCGCGAGGCTTGCCGCCGGGTGGCCGGTCTCGAAGCGGGCCAGCCAGGCGCGGGAGACCCCTGCCCGGGCGGCGAGGCCCTCCTGCGACAGGCCCTGCTTCTTCCGGGCGTCACGTACCTCCGTGCCGAGCTGACGGGCATTAGTGATGTTGGCCATCGCGGCATCCTGTCCACGCAGGTAGGCAGCCCTGATTTGCCTTCGTTCGTAGACAATTTGCGATGTCCATGAGCGTGGACAACACGGCGCCTGGTCAGTCGGACAGGGTGCGGGCGAGGAAGGCGAGCTGAGTGGGGAGTTGGCGGCGCCAGAAGCCGAAGTCGTGGCAGCCCACCGGGAAGCCGCGCTCGGCGGCGCCGAGCTGGGTGGCCAGCTCGTGGGCGGGGCGGCTGAACGGATCCGCGTTGCCGCAGTCGATCCGGTAGGTCACCCCGCGGGCTGGGCCGACGCCGAGGACGCGGTTCGCGGCGAAGTCGGCGGCCGAGTCGAACGCGCCGGGGGCCGCGTCCCGGTAGCCATCCCAGACCGCCGGGCTGCTCGCGGCCACCGCGACCACCCTGTCCGGATGACGGCGGGCCAGCAGCAGCCCGCCGTAGCCGCCCATCGACCAGCCGAGCACGGCGAACCGGTCGACGCGCATCCCCTGCGCCGCGAGCCGGGGCAGCACCTCGTCGAGCAGCATCTTCTCGGGGTCGTCGCCGTCCGCGCGCCGATGCCAGTACGTCTCGCCGCCGTCGACCGCCGCCAACGCGAAGGGTGCTATGCCCGCGGCCGTCGCCGCGGCCAGGTACGCCGGAGCCGCGAGCCCCGCCGCGAGGTCGCGCGCCGAGCCACCACGGCCGTGCAGCACCAGGCACAGCGGCAACCGCACACCACTGGCTCCGGTCCCCCTCCGGCCGCCGGCTGCTCCGGCGCCGCCGACCGGAGGCGGCGCGTAACCGGGCGGGTAAGCGACGACCAGGCTGACGTCGCGACCTCGGGCGGCGCTGCGGAAGGTCGTGGTGGTGACCGGTCCCTCGCTCACGCCCGTAGGCGGGGTACCCGGGGCGCCGCAGCCCTCCATCGCTCGGATCAGCCTTGGCCGCCCCGGCAGCCAGCCCTCGTAGACCGCACCGCTGGCGGCCGCCGCGAGCCCGGCGACGCCGAGGACGGCCCCCGCGCCCGCGACCAGCACCCGCCGCCGGCTCGGCCGGCCCTCCTCGGCCCGCAGCCGCTCTTGGAGACTCGGCAGCCGCGGCGGCACCCCGGTCGATCCGCTCGCGGGCGGCCCGCCGTCAGCCTCGCGCTCGTCAGCGGTACCGTCGGCGCTGTGCTCGCGTGCGACACCGCGGGCCGTGCGGGCACCATGGGCCGTGCGGGCACCATCGGCCGCAGGGGCACCATCGGCCGTGCGTCCGCCGGCGGCCCCACCGGCCGGGTGCTCGCGGGCGGCACCCTTGAGTGGGTGGGTGTCGTCCGGGCCCCCGGTCCCGCCGACGGCACGCGGCGTGGATCTCTGCTCCGGCCCCAGCCCCGATCTCATGCTCCGGATGCTCCCATTCCGTTCGACGCCGAATGCTTGCTTCCCACCGAGTCCGCCTGGATACCAGGCCCGACGGGTCGCGTCGGCGACCGACATCTTTCCGACGCGGAACTCCTCGCCTGGGTCGATGGCGAGCCGGCCCGGGGCGGGCTAACGTGCCCGGGACGGTGATCGGGAGCAACAGCGGTCCCAGAGACAGCGATCGGGAGGAAGCCGGGATGGGTGCCTACCGGGAGGCCTACCAGCGCGCGCTGGAGCGGCCGGAGGAGTTCTGGGCCGAGGCCGCCCGGGCGATCGACTGGGTGCGCCCACCGGAGCGCGTGCTCGACGTGTCGCGTCCGCCGTTCTACCGCTGGTTCCCGGACGCCGAGCTGAACACCAGCGCGAACGCCCTGGACCGGCACGTCGCGAACGGCCGCGGCGACGCCGTCGCGCTGATCTACGACTCGCCCGTCACCGGCACCCTGCGCCGGTTCAGCTATGCCGAGCTGTGCGACGAGGTGGCCCGCGCCGCCGGCGCCTTCGCGGCGCTCGGTGTCGGGCGCGGCGACCGGGTCATCGTGTACCTGCCGATGATCCCCGAGGCGGTCGTCACGATGCTCGCCTGCGCGCGGCTCGGCGCGGTCCACTCGGTCGTCTTCGGCGGCTTCGCCCCGGGGGAGCTCGCCGCCAGGATCGACGACGCCCGCCCGAAGCTCGTCGTCAGCGCGTCCTGCGGCATCGAGCCGACCCGCCTCGTGCCGTACAAGCCGATGCTCGACGAGGCGCTGCGCCTCGCCAGTCACCCGCCGGCGCGGACGCTGATCGTCCAGCGGGAGCAGCAGCGCTGCGAGCTTGTTGAGGGCCGCGACCACGACTGGGCGGACGTCGTGCCCGGCGCGACCCCGGCCGGCCCGGTCACCGTCCGCGCCACCGACCCGCTTTACATCCTCTACACGTCCGGCACCACCGGCCGGCCGAAGGGGATCGTCCGGGACAACGGCGGCCATGCCGTGGCGATGACCTGGACGATGGCCAACATCTACGACGTCGGCCCGGGGGAGACCATCTTCACCGCCTCCGACATCGGCTGGGCCGTCGGCCACTCGTACACCGTCTACGGGCCGTTGCTGGCCGGCGCGACGTCCGTCCTCTACGAGGGCAAGCCGGTCGGCACTCCGGATGCCGGCGCCTTCTGGCGGGTCGTCGCCGAGCACGGCGTGAAGGTCGTCTTCACCGCGCCGACCGCTATCCGCGCCATCAAGAAGGAGGACGCCGCCGGGGAGCTGCTGGCCAAGTACGACGCCGCCGCCTCGCTGCGCGCCCTGTATCTAGCTGGCGAGCGCCTGGACCCGGCTACCTACGAGTGGGCGACGAGCAGGCTTGGCGTCCCCGTCGTCGACAACTGGTGGCAGACCGAGACGGGCTGGCCGATCGCCGCCAACCCGCTCGGGCTGGAACGCCTGCCAGCCAAGGCAGGCTCCCCGTCGGTGCCGATGCCCGGCTACGACGTGCGCATCCTCGACCCGGCGCTGGCGCCGGACGCCGTCGAGCTGCCCGCCCGGACGGAGGGGGCGATCGCGATCCGGCTACCGATGCCGCCCGGCACGCTGCCGTCGCTGTGGGGTGACGACGAGCGCTACGTCTCGTCGTACCTGTCCCAGTACCCCGGCTACTACCTGACCGGCGACGGCGGCTACGCAGACGAGGATGGCTACCTGTTCGTCCTCGGCCGGACCGACGACGTCATCAACGTCGCCGGCCACCGGCTGTCCACCGGTGAGATGGAGGCGGTGCTGGCCGCCCACCCGGCGGTCGCCGAGTGCGCCGTCGTCGGCGTCGCCGACGCGTTCAAGGGCCAGGTGCCGCGAGGGCTGGTGGTCCTCAAGAGCGGGGTGACGATCGACCCGGCGGTGCTCGGCGCAGAGCTGGTCGCCCGGGTGCGCGCCCAGATCGGGCCGGTGGCCGCGTTCAAGCGGGTCGACGTCGTGGCGGCGCTCCCGAAGACCCGGTCGGGCAAGATCCTGCGCCGCACGATGCGGGAGATCGCCGACGGCCGGTCGCCCGCCGTCCCGTCGACGATCGAGGACGCGACCGTCCTCGACGCGCTGCGGGGAGTCCTGACCGCCGCCGGGGCCGAGCTGGCGGCCGGTGAGTAGGCCCGGGGGATCTGGGGCGGGCCGGCGTCAGTCGGCCGCGGCGAGGTAGTCCTCGGCGAGCTCGTCGAGGTCGTCGAGGGGGTAGCCGAGCCTGGCGCGGACGCGGCGGCGGCCGACCAGCAGCAGGTCCAGGAGGAACTCCGGCACGTCGGCGTTCTCGCAGCGGTGGTAGCCCATGGTGAACCAGGTATGCGCGTCGGCGAGGAGCCCCTGCGCCTCCAGCGACTCCGCGACGGCGGCGTAGAAATCCGGGTCCTGGCTGCGGGCGGCCTTCAGCTCCTTGAGCAGGGGCGCGGCCTCCTCGAGCTGACTGGTGCGCAGCAGCGCGTCGTGCAGCCAGACCCGCGGGTCGATCGTCTGCGCGCCGCCGTCGGCGATCGCGTCCCGGTAGCAGCGGATGGCCGAGTCCCAGTCGCCGGCCAGGCCGTGCTGCCCGCCCGCGTCGACCAGCAGCGACGCCCGGTTGACCTCGCCGCCGTGCAGCTCGCGCCGCCCGGCCAGCTCCTCGAACCGGGTGGCCGCGGCGTCGTGCCGCCCATCCCCGGCGGCCTTGATCACAATGTCGTCAACGTCGTCGTCGGTGAGCATGCCCCATTCTCGCGACGATCGCCCGGACGCCCGGCACCGGCACCAGCACACGTCCCATCCGGCACCGCGGCTGTCCGGTCCGCCCGCTTTGTCCCTTGGCACGCCCGCCCGTCAAAGCCGCTCCTGGAGATCTACGTAGATCCCATCTACGTAGCTGGGATCTACCTTTCATGGCGTGTGTGGCGTGGGACGGGAGCACGGACGAGGGGACCAAGGGTGCGGGTGGCCGAAAGGCGAAGGCCGGGGCGGCGGCCCCGAGAGTTGGGGCTGGCCGCCCCGGCCTTCGCCGGGCCTGGTGGTGGGTTATGAGCGGCTGCTGCGGGCCATCTTGATGGTCTTCTCCAGCTGGTCTCGGTCGACCTCGGCGACGCGGCCGTTGGAGGAGACGGTCGGGATGTGGCCGCCGTTTAGGACCAGGTCGGTGGTGTGCCGCAGGCCCATGTCCTTCTGCTCGACGTCGAGGATGGCCTCCTCGACCCGGTACAGCTTCTCGATCTTGGCGACGCGCGCCTCGACCTGCGCGGCCACGACCCGCAGGCGCCGCTCGGCCCGGGCGAGCTTGCGCTCCAGCCGGCGGTCGCGCCAGGTCGGCAGCGGGTCGTCGCGCTCCATCGGGTCGTGCAGGAACAGCTCGACGGCAAAACCGATCAAGGGGATCAGGCCCTGCATGAGGACGCCAGAGCTACTGGTGCTCGCGGAGCCGCCACCGAGCCGGACCGCGACCCCAGCGATCATCATCGCGATGAAGATGATCGCCGCGAGCCACAGCGCCAGGGCCGAGGACTTCGAGTCGACCAGCTGCGGGCGGACGTCCGGGTCGATGGTCAGCTTGTCGCTGTCCGCGGCGGACAGGAAACCGCGCTGTGCTCGGGCCATGATCGAGCCCTTGACGGCGTGGCGAGCGTGAAGCCGGCGAAGAACACCGCGAGACCCAGAACACCGCC
>Ga0134124_10001776_pt1 | contig 17336 bp, 17 predicted proteins | sample KB304_FD_96880 | JGI IMG/M metagenome (GOLD analysis project Ga0134124, IMG submission 96880) | Terrestrial soil microbial communities without Nitrogen fertilizer from Kellogg Biological Station, Michigan, USA - KB3-0-4 | ecosystem: Environmental > Terrestrial > Soil > Unclassified ...
CTGCGCCCGCAACGCCGCTTCAAACTCATCCAGGAGTTTATGGCGAAACCAGCTGAAGAACGTACCGTTGCCGAAGCCGTCGCGGCACTCGGCCAGCAGGATCATCACCCCGCCGTCCTTAAGTGCCTGGGCGGCATATTCCATCGACTTGTGGGCCTGAATGAGGTTGATGTCCTTGGGGAAGCCGCCGCAGGAGGCAATCGCCAGATCCCCTTTTTCCGCCAGTGGATAGGCGAATCTCTCCCGGTAAAACCGGCATCCCTCCTCGTGCGCCAGGAGCCAGTCGCCGGCGAACGCGGCAATGATGCGCTTGTCGGAGCCCAGCACCGTATTAAGGATAAAATCCGGCTCCGCCATGGCGCACCCTTCGACCATCGCCCGGTGAACAGGATTCCCTTCCAGGTTGCCGGTGACCGCCAACGGATTCTTGCCGCTCCCGTCGCCCGGATTGAGTACGGCAAAGTGACTGGCCATGCAGGCCTTTCGGCTGGCGATGCCCGGAAGGACGCTCTTGCGCCCTCCGCCGAAACCGGCAAAGTAATGAAAGCCGATCGTGCCGGTCAGAATCAGGCGATCAGCCTCTACCGCCCTGCGGTTGATGCTGACCTTGATGCCGTTTGAGGTCGTACCGATTACGGTCAACGCGTCATGATCGTCGCAGTCGTGATCTGCAACGCGTATCCGGCCATGGAGCGGACCGAGGATCCTCTGGTGTTCGTGCTCGGTCTGTTTGCGATGAATGCCGAGGGCGATCAGAATCTCGATGTCGCCATCTTTAATCCCCCGGCTGGTCAGACGATCTACCAGAAGCGGAAGGTATATCTCACTGCCTGTGTATCGGGTGATGTCGGATGTAATGATCACCACCTTCTCCCCAGGCATGAAGGAAGAAAGAAAGGGCCGGCAGGAGTCGAGCGCGGTTTCGATTATGTCAGCGGGAGATTCATCTACGACAATCGGCGGGGGTGCGACCACTCCCGCCAGGCGTTCCGGCGGGAGGTCGAGGGCAAATGAGGTTGAGCCGTATTTCAGATTCATCCGAGGCGGGTCCGGTTATATCCAGGCATCGCCGCCATCATATTCATAATCCGCTCCCCTGGTTTTGGGAGTAACCCTGAATTTTGCTTCGCGGGCAAGCCGCTTCACACGATCGGCTGCGGTCTCCCCCAAGTCCGAAAGCTTACCGCGCAGTTCACGACCCGGCGCCGGGGCCAGCAGCAGAGCGGCAGCGGCACCGATGACAGCTCCGGAAACAAAGGCAATCACAGCAGCGGCGGCATTATCATTGTTGGTGGACATGAAAATCTCCTTTAGTAAGTTAGAAATTATTTTCTGCGGTTTCTTGCAGAAAAAAAAACCGTTAACGCACTTATCCTGTTTTATCAGGGCGTGGTATCAATCAAGTGAAAACAGGCCCTATTTCTAGCACAGAGCACGGGCGGAATCAAAGCAAAATTCGCTGCCCGCCCCGGCCCGGGCAAGCAACGAAGTGGAGTCACCTCAACCCGTGCTTGTCGAGCAGATCGTTGAAACTCTGCTGCATCAGCGGCTTTGTGAGGTAATCATCGCATCCTCCCTGCATCAAGGCATCAAACATGTCGTCGGGGGAACTGCTGCCCGTCACCATAAAAACGGTTGCCCGCGCGCCGCAAGCAGCCTCCATTTCTCTGATTTTTTTAAGTGTTTCATGGCCATCCATACCAGGCATGAATATATCCATGCAAATCAGGTCAAAATAGGCATCAGTCCCGAGAACATCTTCAACCAGCTTCAAAGCATCCTCTCCACTTTTGGCACATACAACGGTAGCGCGCCCTTCGAGGAAAATTGCCAGCAATTCACGGTTCATTTCCACATCATCGACAATCAAGGCTTTCATGCGCCTTCCTCCAGTATACTTGATCGGTAATTTTGTTGTTCAAGCTGATGTTGTTGTATGAAGGACTGTTCTATCTCTTGAGCTTTTAAAGAGAGAGGGGTCATCGCAAGGTAACGAAAGCCTCCTTCAATGCTGTTCTCTATCACGCTTGCCGGCCCTTTGCGTTCTTCACGAATAATATCGCTTGTTATTCCGAGGGTTATATTAACTCCTTCGTAAAGCGATTTTTTTACATTTATCTTCGGATTGCACCGTTCATGGGTTCTTGAACGAACTTCCTGGGTCCGTTCCGTAATTACGGCGCGCCTCTTGGCAAACTCCTTCAGATCAACGGTACCTTTCCGTGCTTCGGCGAACTCTGCCACAAAAATCTTCAATTCGTTAAACAAGTTATTGAGCTCTTCAAGGTCGCCATAGTGAACGCCGGCAACCACTCGGGTACGAAGCGATGTTCGCCCCCCGAGATTGCCGCATTCAATTCCGGCCAGCGCAAAATACTCACCTCCGGTCAGCCCCCCCTTGTTGACGGTTATCGCGCCCAGACACTTGATCTGGGAACTTCGAATCTCGATATCCACCGTCACATCACCGGCGCATTCTATCAATGCGTCATTAATGAAGTTGGCGGTTATTGAACCGCCGCATGTAATCGTCCCGGTTCCCCGCCCACTCATGCCGCTGAAGGAAATATCTCCATCCGACTCGATTGTGCAGACCCCGATATTCCCGCTTATTTTGATACCATTGGTCGCTTTTACAAAAAAACCATCCAGCACATCCCCCTTTACCTCGACAAATCCATTGAAAGCGATGTTCCCGACCTTGAAATCAACATCACCCCTGATCTCATAGATATCCTCGACTGAAATCGCGTTTTCCCGCAAACAGACGCGCCCGGTACCCAAGGCAAAAACATTCCTTCCATCGTCACTCAACCTGACATTTTGCCCGATCTCAAGCTTGACCGGAACCCCTGGAAGTGGCGGAATTTTTTTTCCGGTCACTGTTCTGCCCGGCGTTCCGGAACCGGGGGGGGTAATCGTCGCAACCAGGTCTCCTACTTCGACATTCAGGAACGATTGCACGTTTCGAAAATCTACGTTTTTGGCAATCCCTTCATCCGGTTCCGGTTCCGCAAGGTCATCGGCAACGCCCAGGATAATTTGCCCGTTCTCGCCGGGAATCATTTGAATCCCCCGCAACAGTAACAGGCGGTTAACAGCCTTGCCGCTCACCGCGGAATTAAGAAGAGTGGCCTCAGCCTCCGGGATTATTTCCTCCGTAATCTTGAACTGCGCCAGATGCCCCTGAAGTTCGGATTTCGTGAGAGGTGTTCCGCCAATTGTGGACGGCTCGTAGATGCAGTAACATTCCAAAGCGTCAGGGCTGATTTCAAACGTAAGGGTATACCCGTAGCGCTTGACTTCAAAGCGGCTTACCTGCTCGGCTCCCTTTATGAACTCGTTTTCGGCCATATCACGTCCTCCGTGATTGCTTCATTTTGAGTATCCCGATCTCACACCTCGAACAAAAATCAAGCTTCGGCCACAAGCCCCATTGCACAGACGGCCTCGGTAAAAGCCCTGTATTCAAGCTGCAACAGGACAAGTCGCTGTGGCGCCTCCGTCAGATCACCCTCTTTGGCCGCATTTTCAATTATCGCAGCCGCCTTTTGCATCCGCAGGGCTGCAATATTTGCCGCCGCCCCCTTGATGGCGTGAGCGTGCAGACGCACAGCGACCGCATCTTCCGCCGCCAGCGCCGCAACCAACCCCTCCAGCTGTGGAAAAAACCCTTTGCAAAAGAGCCCGACAAAGCGTGGGATCATCTCAGACCGGCCTCCAAGGCGTTCCAACAGCTCGTCTTGAGCAAAAACCGCAACCGACTCGTCTCGTTCGTTCGGCAATGCGATCGGTGCCGATGTAACAGGGATGTCTCCTGCAGCTGATTCAACTGGTTCTGCCCGGCGGCAGAATTTATCCAACAGCTGCAACAGCTTGGCGGTCGTGATCGGTTTGGCCAGATAATCGTCCATCCCGGCATCGAGGCAGATCTGGCGATCTTCGTTCCCTGCAAAAGCGGTCATGGCCACGATCGGCACAGGTTCGCTCCGCCCCCTAGTGTGCTCGTATTTCCGGATTGCCCGGGTAGCCTGCAACCCGTCCATCCCCGGCATCTGCACATCCATCAATACAATATCAAACCGCTTCGACTCATATGCCTCAAGCGCCTTCCATCCATCCTCCGCAGATATGATCCGGTGGCCGTGGGGCTCCAGCATTGCCTGCACCAATAAACGATTAATTTCCACATCTTCGACCAGAAGAATATCCAGCGGTGCCTGCCCGGCCGGGCTGGAGACCAAAGGGGCTTCTCCGTCGGCAGGCCGCGACGCTTCGTTTCCGAGCAGGAAGCGAGCCGTAAACTGAAAACAGCTCCCCACTCCCAGCTGACTCTCCACCCAGATCTTTCCATCCATCATCTCGACCAGTTTTTTGCAGATCGCCAGGCCGAGCCCGGTTCCTCCGAATTTTCTTGTTGTGGAGCTGTCGGCCTGCTCAAACTGGTTAAAGATTCGCTTTAATGCCTCTTCAGCAATACCTATGCCGGTATCGGTCACACTGACATGCAGAATAACCTTGTCTGTCTCCTGCGGAAACAAACATATTTCGACATTTATCTCCCCCTCCCGGCAGAACTTGATCGCATTCCCGACCAGGTTGGTCAAAACCTGGCGCAATCTTCCCGGGTCACCCACCAGGGCAGCCGGCACTGATGGGTCAATGCGGTGGATTACTTTAAGTCCCTTTTCCTCGCCCTTCACCGCCAGCCCATCCAGACAGCGCGCAACCATATCCCGGAGGTTGAATGGTTTATGTTCCAGCGTGAATTTACCGGCTTCAATTTTTGAAAAATCCAGAATGTCGTTGATTATCAACATCAGACTGTCGGCGGAATCTTTGATGGCATGCAGAAACTGCTTTTCCTTCAGTGGGGTAAGTCCCCCCTGCAGAAGCAATTCCGTCATGCCCAAGACTCCGTTCATGGGGGTGCGGATTTCATGGCTCATATTGGCCAGAAAATCGCTTTTGGCCTGGCTGGCCGCCTCTGCCTGCCGCCTGGCCACTTCCAGATCGCGGGTCCTCATCTGCACCCTCTCCTCCAGGTGCTGGGTATGATCGCGCAGCATACCGTACAAAACGGCACTTTCCAGAGCATAGGCGCAAGTATACAGCACTATCGAAAGGGCATTCAGCGAGGCGGCATCCATTGCAGCCGAGCTGCCCGGCAGTGTACCGGCAAACATTCCCCGGACGCGGGACTGGGTGGCCACCACCTGCAACAGCAGTGTTTCCCCCCCATCGGTTGGAACAAGTACGGCCTGGTTGCGATTGATCGCCCATGCAAAAGTGCCGTCCATTATTCGAGTTTCAACCAGCGTCTGAAGAGTGCCATACGAACCGGCAGGGTCGGCCACCAGCAATTCAAAACTGCCGTCGGGCATGCTGTCAAAGAAACCCATGGCGTTGAACGAGAACAACCGCCGCAGCTGCAGGGCCGTAGCCTTGAAAATCCCCTCACCATCCTTGGCGCGACTGAGATCGCTCTGAAATTCACTGCTGGAGGCCAGCATTTCCAGGATCAGCATGAATCGCTGGTTGGACTCCTCAAGATAGCTGACCCGCTCCTGAAGGAATTCCGGTGATCTGGAGATATTCAGGTCAGTCATCCGCTCCTCCTGACAATATGGCAAACGTTTCTTCCATCTGAGACTCCGACTGTTTAATAACGATTCCCAACATATGCGCCGACAACCCCAGTCGCTCCCAGGCCGGTTCGTCAAGGGGCGGCACCCCCCACTCAGCCGCTTGCCCCAGCTCCATGGCATGGCAGATGATATCCGCAAGATGGATCAGAGCGGTTTCAAGGCGGAACTGCTCGGCAGAACCGGGATTATGATGGCAGGCCACCGGCTCGCCGATGGTGGCAGGAATTTTCCACTTCTTCAGCAGCGCCCCGCCCAACCCGGCATGGTCAAACCCGAGCAGCTCCAGCTCCAGATCCAGATAAAACCTGCCGGTATCACGCTGTACCTCGAGAAGTTCACGGCTTGCTTCGGGCCGGGCCGCGGCCAGTACCACCTGTCCCACATCGTGAAGCATACCGGCAACAAAGAGCCGCTCCACATTTGACTCACGCCGGTATATTGCCAGACTGCGGGCGATGATGCCGCAGGCGATGCTGTGCCGCCAGAAGGAGGTCATGTTCAGCAGCTCTTCCGGAATCCCCTTGAAGACCCCCATGACCGAGGCGGCCAGCGCCAGATCCCGCAACTGCTGGGTTCCAAGGATGGTAACCGCCTTTGTAATTGAGTCGACTTTTGCATAACAGCCAAACAGGGGACTGTTGGCCAGCCGCAGCAGTCGTGCGGTAAGCCCCTGATCCTCGGTGATAATTTTGGAGATATCATCAATGGAGCTGCGGGGATGGTTGATCGCCTCGTTCAGTCGTTCGTAGAACAACGGGAGAGAATAGACCGTACTGGTTTCATCCACCAGGCGTTCGAGGGTTGTGACCGGGTAATCAGACAATGCCATGCTGAACCCTTCTTAGCGCCGCAAGGCGTATCAGTTCGACAATTGCGGGGTGAGCCCTGTTCGTATGCCGGAACAGGGGGACCAATTCCAGCTCGGCGGCAGCCAGCTCCAGCGGATCAACATCCGCGGGCACCTGATCCGCGGCATCGTCACTCCCCTGACCCGCAATATCGGCCTCCAGCACGCCCCAGGTCCGGAAGATGACCAGGTGTTTTTGAGTCAGTTCAGCTCCGCCTCCCAGAAGCATTCGTCCGGACCGGTCATGAACATCACTCGCCAGAACCATACCGGGTTCAATATTTTCTATGGCAACCTTTCCCACGCCACCCCCGGCAACCAGCAGCAAACTGGCATTGAACATACCACATTGAATATTATTTTTCAAAACTTTGTTTTAAATCAGGGCATTGATCCGCCATCTGCTTACTATATACAGTTCAAACCACCTTCACAGCACCCGCGCCAGATGCCGCCTGATCATATCCTCGAAATCGGCATCACGGCTGCCGCTGTAAACCAGGGACGAACCGATTTCGGCAGCCAGGATCGCACAGAGATATTTTTGCGGCAGCTTCCTGATCCGCTTCCGGTACACAGCCGAATCCCGCAACAGACGCGGCAGATGGCTGAGAACGGCCTGGCGGAAGGGGGCTTGCAGACAGAGTTCCGTACGGGCCGAAAAAAACTCGAACAGCCGCGAGTAGAAACTGTTGATGTTCAGGCTGATGGTTTCGGAAATCTCACTGTAGAGCATGGTCCCGCCCGATTCCCTGTGACGCCGCAAGATCAGGCGAGCCTCATCGGCAGCCCGTTTTTCAAGAATCGTCAGCACATCACCGACATAACGTTCCTTCTGCTCCATGAATTCACGCTCTGTCAGCAGCAGGTTGGCGATAATCTCGTAGGATGACGAAATGACCCCGCATTTGTTGGCAGAGGCGTCACGCATCAGCACCACACCGCTCTTTTGCAGCATAACCCGTGCCTCGGGGGTGATATAAGAGTTGGCGCCTTCTATGATGACACCCGATGACGGCACCCCGTTTTCACCCAGAAACGACCGCCAGTTCTGGCCGTCAATCGTCTCCGGCCGACCGCCGGCCGGGATGAAGAGATCGGCCTTGACCGAAAAAACCAGGCTGTTATAGAGGCGGTTAAAATCATCTATATCAAGCCACTCCTCAACAAGTCCGTCAGCGATGCGCTCGACCCTGCGATGCGATTCCTTCAAACCTTCCACGCGCCGGCCGGTCCGGTAGACGATAAAGCCGCCTTCTCCAAGAAACTCGGGGTTAAAGGCATCGAGGTCGGATGCCAGCACGATACGACGTATTTCGTCATGGTTGATACCGTTCGGATCGTACAGTGCCGCCGTGCCGTCCAGAATCAGGCGGATCTGCACACCGGGACAGCGTTCCATCATGATGCGCAGCGCATTACCGGCAACGTCGCCGTTCGGGCCGCCGGTCATCTTGAGTGAGAACCGGTCGCGACGAATATCGATCCCGGCCGCTTCGGCCATGGTTATTTCCGCAAAAGTCACGACACCGGTTGAGGTGACTCCGTATTCCTTGTGGTTGATACCGAAGTGCTTGCTGGACATGATGCCGACGCCGAGAATATAGCCGCGCCTTTTCGACAGGGCGGCGATCGCCTCGATCATGCCGTCGTGCATGTTCTCGTCCGGGCCGATCTCGATCGGCTCGTCGTCACCGTAGTAGTCCACTACCCTCCGGTCTCTGGCTTTCCCGTTTTCGGTGATGAAAATATCCAGAAAGGCGTTGGCAATCCCGTATTGAAGCTTGTAGAGCCGGAAATTCTCGGCCTCGCTCCCGACCTGTTCCAGATCGGATGCATCCAGAACGACCGCCAGCTTTGAGCCCCCCTCATAGATGTCCTTGTTCTTCAGCTGCTGGGTGTTGGCCAGGACATACACCTCGCGGAAGATGGTATTGACCGAAGTAATGTAATCATCGGCGCTGCGGGCGATAACGGTTCGCCAGCCGCCACGGGCGATATCCGAGAATCCGACATGATATCCGGCGCCGAAACGGCTGAAGAAAAAAGTGACGCGGAAGGGGAGCGTCTCCGGAAGATCCGCGGTGAATTCATGGCCAAGCAGCCGCAGATACCCCGGGTCGAGCCGGAAGGCCAGCGCCTGTTTCTCGACCACGAAAAAGTTGCTCTTCAAGGTGTGGGTAACCAGCAGCAGACAGCAGCGATAAACGGCACGCCGGTTGTCGTCCAGCCAGCGATGGCCGGTGTTGTACCCTTCCACGGCATCCTGAACTTCGATCAGGGCAGCAGTATAGAGATTCCCCCGCTCGCCCAGATCGGGATCGAAGCGCAACCGGAACAGACGGAGCAGGAGCTGAGCCATCTCGGGATGGGCATAAAACGCACTCTGGACATCCTCAAGGCCGTAACGCTCCGGTTGGCCGTGGGCAAGACTGGTGTGGCAGAAAGCTATGAAGGCGTTGACCAGTGCAGCATCTTCCCCGGAAAGATGCCCCTCGACAACATACTGGAGATACGCCGGTGATGACGTGGCCAGGATCTGCGTCGTACAGAGCTCCCGTTTCAGACGCTCGGCCGCCGGGCTACCGGGAGAGATGTCATCGCCCTGACGGGTGGTAACGTAAAATGAACCGAGGAAGTAGGGATGGACGCCGTTTGAGATGGTCTGGCAATAGGCCCTCCGGATCCCGATTTCCAGACGGTTGAATACTTCAAGTATCTGTAGCAGGAACTCTTCCTGCGGAGGGTTGCCAACGGCAAACAGCACGCGCGTCTCGCTGCGCCCGTCACGGACTACCCGGGTGATATCAAGGAACAGCCCCCCCGAAGCGTTACCGCTGTCGAACAGCCAGACCAGATAGGCAATCCGCGCCGGAGAAGACATCCGGATATAATTCTCGTTGTTCAGCCAGAATATTTTCAGCAGCCGATCAAGTTTTTTCATGTCAAATTCAGGGAAAGAAGAGCGCAGTTCTGCCCGCACCTTGCTCACCAGTACCGAAGGGATATCAACCTCCCGCTTCAGGTCTATCTCATCGTTCTTGCGGCGATCGAACTCCAGGCGCTGAATTTCGATTTCATTTTCAAGGCCCGGCATGTCGGCATTGGAGTGGGAAAACATGGCATAGGAGATCTCGCGCTCCCCAACCTGGCGCAGCATCGCATAGAGCGAACCGGGACGATCGACGCAGGCTATTACCAGCCGTTTCTCCTGGTCGGTCAGAATCAGATGCCTGTTATGCTGCAGGCACCCCATCTCTCTGGCCAGCAGCGCCAGGGCTCCCTCTTCGTCGGCCATGGCCTGAAAAAAATAGGGGCTCATATGTTTCTGAAGCCAGGCGGCGTTTTCTTCTGCGGCTATTTGGGAAGCGTGAGCGTTACGACGGACGATGGTTGGCAGGTGCATTGTCAGTTCTCCCTTGAAAATTTCCAATGTGACAGAATAGCTCCATTTTTGCAATTGGCAATAGATTAATACTGCCGATGAAACCCGCCAAAGCTTTTCTTGACCGTATACGGTTGAATTGCTATAGTCGCGCCGCAAATTTCACTCCACCTGCAAACGGGAACAGCACTGTGCCAGAAAGACTTTGCACGATCCAACCGAAGCCAAGCGGCATAGCCGTCCTGACTATTTCCGGAAACCGGTCCGCCTCATCCAGAGAGCTGCTGGAGGGTATCAGGCGCCATACAGCAGCTCTCGCGGGCAAACATGACGTCAAGGGGGTCATTCTGACCGGTTCAGCGAGCGGATTCTGCATCTGCGCCGCAGAAGGCCGCGTCTCGGCCAACGATGCGGCAGCGTTGTCCGGCTTCGGCCAGCAGGTCATGTTCAGCCTTGAAAAAACCGGCAAGCCCTGCATCACCGCTATCGAAGGTGAATGCTCCGGATTGGGGCTGGAAGTCGCCCTGGCCTGCGATTTTATCGTGGCATCGAGATCGGCCGGCTTTGGACTTCCGGGCATTGCCTCGGGACTGATTCCCTTCTGCGGCGGCAGTCAGCGCCTGGCCCGGCTGGTTGGCAAATCAAAGGCAAAAGAGCTGATCTACAGCGGCGATCCGATTGACGCCGAAGAAGCCCACCGGATCGGCCTGATAAACCGTCTCTATCCAGAGGGAGAAGCCTTGACGCAGGCAGAAAAGCTGCTGGAGCATATCTGCACCCGCAGCCCGAACGCCATCCGCATCGGCGGCGAGGTTGTCAATGCCGGTTACGATATCGACCTGCACACCGCCTGCATGCTGGAGCGGGATGCGTTCGCCCTTTGTTTTTCCAGTTTCGACCAGCGTGAGGGGATGCAGGCCTTTCTGGACAAGCGACAGCCGCAGTTTAAAGGGGAATAGCCATGTCATTGGAACAGGGGTGCGTTCAGGTCTATACCGGCAACGGCAAGGGAAAAACGACCGCCTCGCTTGGACTTGCGCTGCGGGCGGTCGGGCGCGGCCTCAAGGTCTGCGTATTCCAGTTCATCAAGGGGGGGGGCCGCTACGGCGAACATCTTGCCGCCGAAAAGCTGGCGCCGCTTTTGACAATCATCCAGACCGGCAGGCCTGGGTGGGTCAACACCAACGACATCACCGAAGACCGGCGTATCGCCCAGGAAGCCTTTGCCCAGGCGAAAGAGCTGTTGGCCTCCGGTGAATACGACCTTTTTATCTGCGACGAAATCAACGGCGCCACCGGCTTCGGCCTGATCGATGTCGAGCAGGTATTGCAACTGATAAGCGTCAAGCCGGAAAAGACCGAACTGGTCCTGACCGGGCGCAACGCCGCTGAGCGGGTGATCGAAGCCGCCGATCTCGTGACCGAGATGCGGGAGATCAAGCATTACTACAAGGCGGGAGTTCCGGCCAGAACCGGCATCGAGATGTAAGACGAATCCGGAAAAAGTCCATCTGGTTCGTTGCTCTCATTTTCGTCGCTGCGGCGTACCGCGAGGGTACGCCTCACTCCTCAAATTTCGCGCGCCTGCCAGCTGGAGCTTTATGCGGATTCGTTAAAAAACAAGACCAGTTTAACCATTATACATACCGGAGGTAATTGGACATGGCTGAAAGAACATTACGCGTATTGGTCGGAAAACCGGGGCTGGACGGCCACGATCGCGGCGCCAAGATAATCGCCCGCGCCTTTCGCGACGCCGGTTTCGAGGTCATCTACACCGGTTTGCACCAGACCCCCGAGCAAATCGTCTCGGCCGCCATCCAGGAGGACGTAGACTGCGTCGGGCTCTCGATACTGTCCGGCGCCCACAACACCCTGCTCCCGAAGGTTACGCTGCTCTTCAAGGAAAAAGGGGCCGACGACATCAAGGTGTTCGGCGGCGGCGTCATCCCCGAGGACGATATTCCGGGGCTGAAAGCCGCCGGGATCTGCGAAGTATTTACCCCCGGCACATCGACGGAAGATATCGTTGCCTGGGTGAAAAACAACGTCCGGCCCCGGGCCTGATGCCATACAGCAAACTGCGCATAGAAGTCATGAACCGAGTCGGGTATATTCTTCTCGGCTCCGGTTCACGCTTCAACAAACTCTCCGTTACCACCATCCGTGAACTGAAACGCGCTTTTGCGCAACTGGAGGATGACACGGCGGCGAATGCCATCATTCTCAGCGGTTATCCGGGAGAATCCTTTGCCGCCGGGGCCGACATCGGCCAGATGGTGCATTTCTCTCCAAACGACGCCTTCCACTTTGCCGAACTCGGCCAATCCCTCTTCGACCAGATCGAGTCCTGTCCCAAACCGGTCATTGCCGCCCTGAACGGCATCACCATGGGGGGGGGATGTGATCTGGCCATGTCATGCGATATCCGCATCGCCTCGGAAGGATTGAAAATCGGGCATTCCGGGGCGAAGCTCGGCATCATCACCGGATTCTGCGGAACCCACAAGCTGCCCCGCATCGTCGGCAAGAATTATGCGCGGGAAATTTTCATGACCTCGGAGATCTACAGCGCCGCAGAGGCGCTACAGATGGGGCTGGTTGACCGGGTGTACCGCGAAAATGAATTCTGGCAGCAGGTGTCCTCATTTGCGGAGCGGATCGCCAGCCACCCCCTGACCGCTCTTTCCGCGGCAAAGCGGCTCGTCAACGCCGCCGAAGACACCGATCTCCGCACCGGCTGCCTGCTGGAGCGGGAGACGGCAACCCATATCAACGCCCTTCACCATCCGCATCCCTGATTCAAAAAGGCCCCTCTTTACCAAAATCTACTTTAGCCGCTCGGCGATTTTGTTGATGCCCGCCTGTGCGCACGCTTCGTCCTTGTCGCCTCCCGGGGCGCCGCCGACGCCGATGGCGCCGATCACTTCGTCACCGGACCTTATGGGCAAGCCCCCTGCCAGGGCGATGACACCCTTGATGTCCTTGAGGTGCGCCGCCGCCGGAACAGTATCGACGCGCTTTGCGAACTCGGCGCTGCTGATGCGTAACGATGCGGATGTGAACGCCTTCCGCAGGCTGGTGTCGAGTGTATGCGGCCCGGTGCCGTCATCGCGCAAGACGGCCTTGATCCTCCCGCTGCGGTCCACCACGGTCGCTGTTACCCGGAACCCGTCGGCACGGCACTGCGCTACCGCCGCCTCGGCGGCCTCACTTGCCAGGGCGAGCGATATCTGCCGCTCGGTCAAAACACCCTGTGCCGCCGCGGACACGGAAGGGCACACACTTAGGAGCGCTCCGAAGAAAAGGCCCGAAACATAATAAGATAATCCCTTTTGCATGACGATTCCTCCTTCCCGGAATGAAGCTTTAAGCACTTCACCATCTCATGGTTCATTCCATGGGAAAATCATACCATAAAGATAATGAATTTCAAAATCCATACAAGCGTGTGCCGGTCGATTCGAGGAGTTTTGAAAAGCGCCTGACGAAATCAAGGCGGTCGTTGTCGCTGGTAAAAATATCGCGTTTTTCAATACCCTGCACGATTACGTGTTGGAGCAGGTTCGGTATGTCAATTCGAGAGGCTCGTGGCATGGGACAAAAATAGCTGAACCCAGGGCTTTAGTAAAGTTTTTAAGTACGTCCCCGTTAGCCTTTACGTTAGCCTTTACCTATTTTAATCCTGACGTTTTTGCCAGATGTTTATGATGTGACGAACAGAACAAACTGATAATGTCCCTGCTATTGTCCATGGAATAATAAATAACCCAGCCCAAGCAATATATTCCAAAGCGTCTCTTCCTATAATTACTGGTGCCCAATAAAGTACATTTGATAATACGAAAGGTATTAATAATGTTGTTATTTTTTTAATTGTTTTATTAGTATTATTGCCTATCAACAATGATATTGTTACCGATGCTATTGAAATAATAAGCGCTCCTGAGGAAATTGATAATGACAGTAAAAAATTAATCACTTTGCCTCCAAATATTAATTACAATTGTTGTGTCTTCTTATCTGGTTTCGAATACCTGAATATATGTTTGGAATAGCATTATATAAACTTCTAACAGTTATTTGCGCCAGGAAATACGTACACCCAAGGGGACGTTCTTAAAAACTTTACCAGCAACCTCAGCTGACAAGCGTAAGCAGTTGTGGAAAGTTTTCGATAAGGTCTTTCCCTCGCCTGGCTGCAGCAGTTACGCCTGGCCCTGAGATGTTAAGTCGACGGGCTATATCTACTCCCAAGTGCCCGGAAAGGTAAGCGGCATGGCAGATGATGCTTCGCGCGTCAGCCAATTGTATCGACCGTTTCCGCGACATCAGTTCCGCTTGAGGTATTTCGAACATGCCAAGGACGATTTCGACGATCTGGTCGAGGGTGTGTGTTTTTGGGGAACATTCATTTTCGGTATGCAGTAGAATCTGTTCGACAAAATCCCCTCCACCCAGCACCCGGCTATCCTTAAATTCACCATCAGGCAACTCGCCGGCTCGGAGAAGGCCGACCAGATCATTTCTGCGGCCCATTGCAATGCCGTCATTGATGAATGAGTGGTAGCGTTTACTGGCAGCAGATACGGTCTTTGCGAATCGTGAGAGAATATCAGCTGTTTCCTGTCCAGGCAGTTCGTTTCTTTTCATAAGGACAGAGTGCCCACACCAAGGGTAGCTGTCGAGGTCGTCAAGTGTGGAGACCAGTCCGGCCCGCAACGGGTTCAGATGGATGTAGCGAACCAGTTCAAGAAGGTATTCTTCCTCATCACAGACAATAGATTTGTAGCGGTTCTGAAAAAGATGGCCGGTGCGTTTATGACGGAGATTAAATGTGACGGCATAGCCGGTAAGCAATCTCCTCATGAACCTTGAAAGGGGGATGTCGGCAGTGCGTAACAGCAAGTGGAAGTGGTTCGACATCAGTGACCAGGCAAGGCATTCTGTGCCGGTCGATTCGAGGAGTTTTGAAAAGCGCCTGACAAAATCAAGGCGGTCGTTGTCGCTGGTAAAAATATCGCGTTTTTCAATACCCCGCACGATTACGTGTTGGAGCAGGTTCGGTATATCAATTCGAGAGGCTCGTGGCATGGGAATAACAATAGCAAGGCTTAGGGTGCTAGTAAAGTTTTTAAGTACGTCCCCATAGCCGGTTCCTATAATGGTCTTATTGATTTTTAGAACTTATTTCTGAGATAAAATCATCAATGGCCTTTATGGCGAAAGCTTTTTGTTCTATTAAGTCCTCTCGTCTCACGTGCACCACCTTGGACCTCCTCAACTTCAATAATTTCAGTTGAGCATTAGGCTTATCACTTAATGCTAGCGGTAACATTGTCAAAGCGTCATTTAACTGTGCCTTATAAAGTTTATTAAACTTCTCAAGCTCAAGTAGGCATTCAATACAATGTTCACCGAACTGTCCTAAACCTATCAAAGAATCTTCTAAATTCCCTCCATCCAGGTTTTGCAAATGAGCTACCATGTATTCAGCAGCCCATTTATTTCCTTTACTGGTAAGGGTTATTAATTTATTCAGGTTCAAATTAGACTGTACGATGTACCAACAATCCCTTGAAGAACTTGACAACGTGCTAAACGTGGCCATTGTCGGTTTACTAAAAAATGCTTCAACATTGTTAGAACACTCCAGATTAGATTTATTATATGCCAGCACAGGCAAAGCTATCAAACTTACTGCAACAATAAAAATCAAGAGTAGAATTATCCATCTCATTTTCAGTTTAAAAATGTCAATCATACGAGCTCCTGTTACTGTATTGGTCCAAAAGCACTGTAATATTTCCGGAGCCATCGGCGCCTATAATATTGTTAATTTTGTTTACAGCGTTTACAGTCCCTCCTAGGAAATCAGTTTTATGGGTGGTACCAGCTCCGAAACACCCTTTATAATTTCTAGGATAACTCCCGTTGTGAATTTGAATATTTTTGTACCCAGGGACTTCTTGTAGCTCAACCCGATTTGGGGTGTGGTCAGTACGTATAGTAGCATCATACGTTCCAGCTGGAATTGGCGGTTTATTCCCTTTATCGCCAGCGTGTGCGTTCTCCATAGTGTAACCGTAAAAGGTTGTTGGCACTTGGTCACTTGTAACAGCAATTGTTCCAGCAACACTAATATGTCCTGTTACCGATAACAATCCGCACGTCCAGCCCGAACGGGTCTATATATCTGAGAGGGTTGCCAAGTGCATATCGGTACACGTTCACATCGCCTCCCGCAAAACCGATGGGGTCCTTTTGGATGAACCTACCCTCCATCGGGTCATAGTACCGGGCGCGGTAATAGTAAAGCCCGGTCTCCTTGTCCCACTCTCTTCCGGTGAACTGGTAACTGTTGCGGAAGCTCGTCGTCTGCCTCGGCACTCCGAAAGAGTCATAGCTGTAAGTCTGCACCACGTTCCTGCTGTTGTCGGTAATGGCGGTGATGCTGCCCAGATGGTCGGCATGATAGTAATAATTCTGGCCGTTTCTTTCCAGTGCCAGATGCTCATCAACACCCATGCCTTGTGTGTACCAGGTTTTTTCCGTCGTTGCATCTGTCTTTGTGAAAATTTCCAGGGCTATGTTGTCACCGTCATAAACATAAGTCCATGTTGTTGTTTTTGTGACCCCCTTGATGATGGTCGTCAGCTGTTTCTCTATCCTCCTGCCGAACGGATCGTAATTGAAGGTTGTTGTCCGCTTTTCTGTTCCTTTTGTCTGCTCACTCTTGATGAGTCTATTCTCGTAATCCCAACTGTAGATCCAGCTTTTGTCCGCGTTTGCTGTGGTTCTGCTGATCTGGTTGCCGGCGTTGTCGTAATCGTGCCCGAACATTTTACCCATGGCCTGCCGGTTGGCGGCGTCGTATTGGTATTTTATATCTTTGGGGCCGGGGCCCTTGCTGCGGTTGCCGACGTCGTCGTAGTCGTACTTCTCGGTGCCCCTGGCGGTTCCGGCTTCTTTGAGGCGATAGAGTTCGTCGTAGAGATAGGTGGCCGGATTTGCGCCGGTGCGGCTCTTGATGTTGCCGACCTGATCGTGGTCGGGGTAGCCGTTGGCAACGATCGATGCGCCGTTGGTTACGCTGTGGTTGAGGCTCGTGAGCCGGTCCAGGTCGTCGTAGCCGTAGTCGGCCTGGGTGTTGTTGGGGTATTTCAGCTGGCTGCGGCGGCCCCGCTCGTCATAGGCAAAGGTAAAGGTGCCTGCCGGAGAGTAGATGTGCGCGGGGCGACCCGCGTCGTAGTCGTAGGTGAAGATCCGCTGGTCGGCCGTGGCGGGGAAGTAGATTACCTATTTTGAGCTGCCCGTTGCCGGTGTATTCGTCGTAGCTGATCGTTCTGCCTGCCGAGTCGGTGACGCTCTTCAGCCTGCCGTTGTTGTGATAGGTAAAGCTGTAGCCGAAGGTGTCGGTACTGCCGGTAAGGTTTGCGGCACTCTCCAGGCGGCC
>Ga0134124_10001777_pt1 | contig 17334 bp, 13 predicted proteins | sample KB304_FD_96880 | JGI IMG/M metagenome (GOLD analysis project Ga0134124, IMG submission 96880) | Terrestrial soil microbial communities without Nitrogen fertilizer from Kellogg Biological Station, Michigan, USA - KB3-0-4 | ecosystem: Environmental > Terrestrial > Soil > Unclassified ...
AACCACCATGGGCTCGTTAAGCTATATGTCTCCCGAGCAGGTGAAAGGAGAGGCCACCGACGCGCGCTCTGACCTGTATTCGGTGGGCGTATCGCTGTACGAATTCGTGACTGGACAGCGTCCGTTCACTGCTACCAGCGACTATTCCATCATGGCCGCCCATGTCAAAGAGGCGCCCAAGCCGCCCGTCGAACTGCATCCCGGACTGCCCGCGGCGCTCAACGAAATTATTCTGATGGCCATCGCCAAAGACCCGGCGCAGCGCTTTCAGACCGCGGATGCTTTCCGCAATGCGTTGAGCTCGGTGCCGGTCACAGCACCCACACCCGCCATGCTCGAAGCCACGACGGTGGACTCGATGGCGGCGTTGCCCAATGTTCCGGCTGCGCCTGCCGCGACGCCGGCCCTTCCGGTTTCCGCCTTAAAGAGTCCCACACCGCTTCCTCCGAGCCCTACGCAGACTCCGATGCCGCCACCGGCGCAGGGCAGTGGCCATCGGGGCCTGTATATGACTCTGGGAGCTCTGATTGTGCTCGCCGGTCTGGTGGTTGCCGGAATCTACGTGCCGCGGATCAGCAAGACCCATGCTAATCGACCGGACGCGAACTCGATGGCGCAGACTGCGGACACCACCACGCCCAGCGCCACGCCCAGCGAAGCCCAGCCCAGCCAGCCCGCGCCTTCGGAGGCTCCAGCTGCCGGCGCGATGAGTTCGGATTCGTCGCAAGCGCCCGCCGCACCCACAGCCACCACCGCTTCCCTGGACAACTCGAATGCGATGCAATCGGCACCGCCCGCAACGCCGGCGGTTCCGGAGATGGAGAAGCCGGTGCAGAGCAATCTCGCCCCGGCCAAGCCCAGCCATTCCCATGCCAAGAAGGTGATGGCCCAGAACGGCAGTTCCGGCGATATGGGCGCTCCTCCGCAGAGTGATAGCGCAATGGCTGCACCAGACGCCGCAAACGCCTCAGCTCAATTGGAGGAGCTGGAGCAATCGGTTGACCAGCTTTCCAACCGTGCTGCCGCCGTGAACAGCGGTCTGGATCGCCTGCAGCAGGAGCAGAGCGCGTCGGGTTACGGGCTGCGTGGCGACATGGTCGAGCGCCAGGCCAGCCTGAAAGCCAACCTGTTCAAGGCCGAAGAGGCCATGCAACACCACGACGCTGTGAGGGCGAAAAAATACGCGGACATGGCGGGGAAAGACCTGGAAGTGCTGGAGCGCTTCCTGGGCCACTAAGCGCTCTGTCATCCTGAGCGCAGCCGGATGATTCGCTTGCGAATCAGTCGGCGGAGTCGAAGGACCCCTACCGATGGAATGAGGATCCCTTCCGCGGAGTTTTTTGGAGGGGAAGAACTTGGCGACCCGGCTGCATATTCAGGGATAGGGGTCCTTCGACTGCGTAGCTGCTTCGCGAAGCGAAGCAGCTCCTCCGCTCAGGATGACAGGCTTTCACTTGCTGTACTGGTTTCTCTTCTTCTCTTCGTGGCGTTCCTGTCCCAGCTGGATCAGGCGCTCGATCAGTTCGGGATAGGCCAGCCCTGACGCCGCCCACAGCTTGGGATACATGCTAATGGCGGTGAAGCCGGGCATGGTGTTGATCTCGTTGAGATAGATTTTCCGGTTCTTGGGGTCCATCAGGAAATCTACCCGCGCCAGGCCGGAACAGTCCACGGCCTGGAAGGCGCTGATGGCCAATTGCCTGATCTTTTTGGTTTCGGCTTTGCTTAGCTTCGCGGGAATGATCAGCTGCGATCCTTCGTCAACATATTTCGCCGTATAGTCGTAGAATTCCTTGCCCGGGACGATCTCCCCCGGCACCGAAGCCTCGGGCTTATCGTTGCCCAGAACTGAAACTTCGATTTCGCGGGCCTTGTGCTTCTTGCCGCCTACGCCTTCTTCGATCACAATCTTGCGATCGAATTTGGCGGCTTCTGCCATCGCTGGCGCCAGTTCCTTGCCATCGCGCGCCTTCGAAATTCCCACCGAAGACCCCAGATTAGCCGGCTTCACAAATACCGGATACTTCAGCTTGCTTTCAACCAACTTCTGCACTTTCTTCGGCGCGGCTTCCCAGTCGGTGCGCAGCACCGTGACATGCTTCACAATAGGCAGTCCAGCGGCGCGGAACAACGACTTCATGACGTCCTTGTCCATGCCGGCCGCGGAGCCGAGTACGCCCGCACCCACGTAAGCAATGTCCGCCAGTTCGAACAATCCCTGGATGGTGCCGTCTTCGCCGAAAGTTCCGTGCAGGACGGGGAAAATGATGTCCACGTTAATGGCCCGGTCGCTGGCCCGCCGGGTGAGGGCCTCGGTCTGGAAAGCCGCCAGAGACCCGCCCGGACGCTGCGGCTCCGGCGGAACCACCACCGCCTGACCGGTAGCCAGGACTGCAGCTCCCGGAGTGGCTCCGGGGTCGCCCGCTCTAAGACTAGAGTGGACTTCGCTTTGGCCCCGCAGCAGCAGTTCCGCATCGCCGGCGGTCAGCCACCGGCCTTCCTTGGTGATGCCGATGGGCACAACTTCGTACTTATTCTTATCAATGGCGTTCAAGACCGATGCGGCCGAGAGCAGCGATACTTCATGTTCACCGCTGCGCCCGCCAAACAGGATGCCGACACGTAGTTTTTTCATGGCACTTTTTCATGGATATGGGCTTGATATGGCCCCTCCATTCTTGCACAATGTCATACCGTCTGGGTTGACCAGGGCTGCACCCCGAGCTAGCCTCGGCCGGTCTGGGCCGGGAACCTTTGCGTTGTCCTGATTTCTTTTGGGGAGGGGAATATTACGCCATGCGAAAAGTAACGTCACTGGCCGCGCTGTTTTTGCTGTTCTCGGTTGCGGCGGCATTCGCGCAAGCCGCACCGGCCGCCGCCCGCAAAAAGCGGATCGCCATATTTGATTTCGATTACGCCACCGTGCACAGCAATGTCGCAGCGCTCTTCGGCCAGGACATAGATGTAGGCAAGGGCATCTCCGACCTGCTGGTCACCTATCTGGTCAAAGACGGCAGCTACTCGGTGATTGAGCGCAAAGCTCTGGACAAGATCATGGCGGAGCAGAATTTTTCCAATAGCGACCGCGCCAATCCCAACTCCGCCGCCAAAATCGGGAAACTGCTGGGGGTGGACGCGATCGTCGTCGGCAGTATCACTCAGTTCGGCAACGAGACCAAGAACATGAATCTGGGCGGCGCCGGCGGCGCGCTGGGTGGATTTGGCCTGGGAGGTTTCGGACACAAGAAGTCGAAAGCCATCGTGTCGCTGACCGCGCGCATGGTGGACGTGGATACAGGCGAGATTCTGGCCGTAGCCGAAGGCCACGGTGAATCGGCGCGGGAGAGCACCTCGCTGCTTGGCGGAGGAGGTAACTGGCACGGATTCGGCGGCGGCAATGCGGACTTCGGCAGCAGCGACTTCCAGAGCACCATCATCGGAGAAGCCGTGAAGGCCGCGGTCGAGAAAACCAGCACCGAGGTGATCTCCGACAAAGACAAACTGGTGGCGCGCACCGTGGTGGTCGAAGGGCTGGTGGCAGCAGTCGATGGAGGCCAGATCATCCTCAATGTCGGATCGAAAGCCGGCGTGAAGGTCGGTGACCAGCTTAACGTTGAGCGCGTGACCAAGGAAATCAAGGACCCTTCCACCGGCAAGGTGATCCGGCGCATGGCCACGTCGGTGGGCGTAGTTAAGGTCACCGATGTCGATGATATTTCGTCGGTCGCGACCACGGTTTCAGGCACCGGCTTCAAAACCGGGGACGAGGTGAAAACCGTCACCCAATAACGTCTGTGTGTGTGGCGCGGGCGCCCCCGCCCGCGCGGCCTTTGACTTTCACGAACGGGAGGGGCAACGCCCGTCCCGGCCCTCTTCTTTCTGAGCAGCACGGCTCGATTGGCTCAACTGGGAGGCTCCCCATGGGAGTGTCATTTGCACGAGTAAGCAAGCTGGCAAGCATCGTTGTTGTCGTCCTTCTCACCCTACCCGCACTGACTGCACAACAAAAAGGTCCTCTGACCAATGCCGATGTCATCAAGATGGTGAAATCCGGCCTGGCGGAAACCACGATTGTGGCAACCATTGCCGCCAGGGACACGCAGTTCGATCTCTCCTCAAGCGGTTTGCAGTCGCTGGGTCAGGCTGCGGTCAGCAGCAAGGTAATCCGGGCCATGCTGGCGGCGGAGTCGAAGAAGAAGAATGCCGCCGCGGCGGCGGAGACTGCGGCGGCCGCGCCCAATGCGAACACCACGCAAGATTCTGCTCCGGACATGTCCGGCATGAACCCCCAGGGCATGAGCCCCCCCGGGATGCCGCAGGGAATGTCGCCGGAACAGATGCAGCAAATGATGGCTAGCATGCCGCCTGAGATGCGGGAGCGTATGCAAGCCTCCATGGCCCAGCGAAACGCCCCAGGCAGATCCAGGAGGGGAGGTGGACCAGGGGGCTCAGCCAGCTCTATTCCCGCTCATGCCGGTGTGACTGTTCCGCTCGATAGCGCGCTCTACACTTCATTCATGAGGCTGAAGACCCAGCCCGGCTATCGCATGGTCATGAACATGCAGACCAGCGATCCCCAAATGGCGCAGATGGCCCAGAGCATATTCAGTCCGGGTGAACTGGTGGTCGAGGGCAATACGCGCCAATACACCATGCACTACAAGATGCCTGCCACCGACGTGCCGGGAACGGTGGATGACTGGGAGATTCGGTCGGTGGTGCAAAACGGCCGAGGGGCCAGCCTGATTACTTCGGCGGCGGTGCCTCGATTGCTGAAGGAATCTGCGGCAAGGGCAGCGCAACAGTTGGCGGAGTTGGACCGCATGGCCGCGACCTCGATGGCTCGCGCCGCGGCAGAAGGGCCCATGGGCGCGATCGGTGCAGGTATGACGGCCGCCGCGGTCGCAATGGCGCATGTGGAAGTGCCCCGGGCACTGAAGAAAGAGAAGGAGATGTTTTCCTGGCAGTGCCGTGACGTCCCGCCTAGCGATGCGTCGAGCAGTCAAGCCAACCCCAACCTCACCGACCTGCACCCCATCGGCGACCAGAACGTGAACGGCACTATGGCAGACGGCTACGAGTTCTATGACTACGAAAACGCAAAGACTCAGGGCACAATCCGACTTTTCGTGGCCAAGGACACTGGCTTGCCGTTGCGAATCGAGATGGCTGATTCGAGCGGCGTCGGCGGGATCCAGATGAACTACGCACCGCTCACGGCCCCGGCGAATATTGAAGTTCCGGCCTGCATGAAGGCCAAATAGCCATGGGAACGAAGTTGAATTTCCCGTAAGGTTTTCAATATTTAGGGCAAAGTGTCATACAATGCCCACGCCAACCCCAGGGGTGCAGGAAATCTCACCTGGCCCCGTTCTTCATGGAGACATGATGGCAACAACCGCTGCAACTCCCGGCAATCGCGCGAAGTTTGCGACCAGCGTCCCTGGGCGCCGTTACGACAATTTTTTCTTTTCGGCCATGGCATTGCTCATACTGGCCACGGTTTTTCTTGGATTTGCACGCACCTACTACCTGGCGGGCATGATCCATGCCCCACTACCCGCGTTCATCATTCACGTGCACGGAGCGGTGTTTTCCTGCTGGATTCTCCTGCTGGTCACGCAGACCGCCCTGGTCTCTACCGGCCGGGTGGATATCCATCGCCGCCTGGGCGTGTTCGGCTTTCTTCTGGCCTGTGCGATGGTTGTTCTCGGTGTGCTGGCGGGCACTAATGCGCTGGCAAGGGGCTTCGCGCCTCCCGGCCTGGATGCCGCGACTTTTTATGTCGTGCCTATCACGGACATGCTGATCTTCAGTACGTTGATCTTCTTCGCTTTTCGCAAGCGCTCCGATTCCCCTGCGCACAAGCGCCTCATCCTCATTGCTACGATCGCGCTGCTGATTGCCGCCATTGCGCGCTGGCCCTTCGCCATTTTCCTGGGAAAGCCCATCGCGGCTGGACTGTTCTCCTACGTCTTCCTGCTGATGCTGGTGGCCTACGACCTGTGGTCAATTCGGAAGGTCCATCGAGCAACGCTCTGGGCGGGCATTTTTCTGATCATCGTGCAACAAATACGTGTGCCCATTGGAATGACAGCGCCCTGGCACGCCTTCGCCAATTGGGCCCGAGCCCTGGGAAGCTAGCGCATACGCGCGAGCTCGGCTGACGACTCAGAGCGCGCCGTGTCCGCCCAGCTTGGCAGGGGTCACAGTTCGAGACGGGAAATGCAGTCCCGCCGCGTGCCGGTTCATGGCAGTTGCCGCCTGAGTGCGCCGGTTCCCGGCAAGGCTGCTGAAATCCAGAGTGGTGACGCTGTGCTCACATAGGGCGCACTTGAAGGTGGTGCCGCCGTTGATCGATTTGGTGGTGTAGTATCGCACGCCTTAATTGTAGTCCTTCCGCGCAGCGCTGCCGGGGCATTAGGTGAGCGACCTTAGGGTAAAGCCTTTTGTGGGCCGGAGACTCCTGTCCGACGTTTTTGACTCTGATTTTCCTGATCGCGGCCAAGAATCAAGGTCCAAACCAAAAGCGTCGGACAGGAGCGTCCGATTCACACTCTGCCGGGATGCCAGGAAGGCGGTCAGCGGGGCTTCTGATAGTTGCGAATGAAATCCTCAGCCAGTTGATCCTGCACTTCGCCCAGTGATGGCCTCGACCGACGCTGAAGGCAAAACTCACAACCACAGTCAGGGCGACTTGTGCATTGTGATGAAGGTATCGGTTTGGGGTCAGGATCGTTCACGATTCGTATTCAAGACTAGGCTACAGGATCTTCTTCCCAAACGCCGACTGGGCCAGCTCCACCGCCAGGTCAGCCGTGCGGTTGTGCTCGTCGATGACCGGATTCACCTCGACAATCTCAAAGCTCAGCATGCGGCCGTGGTCGGCGATGATTTCCATGGCCAGGTGGGCTTCGCGATAAGTCGCCCCGCCGCGCACGGGTGTGCCCACACCGGGCGCGTCTTCGGGATCGATCCAGTCCATGTCGAGGGAGACGTGATAGCCGGCGGTGCCGCGTCCGGCCAGGCGGAGGGCTTCTTCCATCACGGTGCGCATACCGCGCTCGTCGATATCGCGCATGGTAAACACTCCGATGCCGGCGCGACGGACATTTTCCTTTTCGATGGCATCAATGTCACGCACCCCCACCAGCACGCAGTTTTCCGGATTCACCTTGGGGGAGAAGTCGAAAATATTTGCCAGCTCGACAGGCCCCAGTCCCATGGTGGCGGCCAGAGGCATGCCATGGACATTTCCGCTGGGCGAGCTCTCCGGCGTGTTGATGTCGGTATGCGCGTCAATCCAGATCAATCCAATTTTCTGGTTCTGGCGGCGATAGAACTCGGCCACGCCGGCTACCGTGCCCGCCGCCACCGAGTGATCTCCGCCCAGCACCAGCGGAACCATGCCGGCCTCGAGGGTTTTCAGGACCAGTTCGGCATGCTTGGTGCAGGTGGCGGTGATTTCCTTCAGATACTTGGCCGACGGGTCTCCCGCCTTCTTCTGCTCGGCGATGGCGACGGAAACATTGCCGGCGTCTTCGACCACATGCCCCAGGGCCTCAAGGCGCGCCTCGAGCCCAGCCACGCGTACCGCCGACGGGCCCATGTCCACGCCGCGACGTGACTGTCCCAGGTCGAGCGGGACCCCTATCACCCGGATTTTCCTGGGAGCGATGTTGGACGAAGATGTTGTGGCAGGGACCATAAATTTAATTGTGTAACTGCCCGCGTGGGGACAGCCGCCCGCGGCTGTCCCGGGCGAGCCTAAGCTCGCCAGAGCCTTTGCGCAGAAGATTAGCGGAGCTTTGCTCCGCCGGACAGCCGGGGGCGGCTGTCCCCACGCGGGCAGTTATGGGTACAACCGGTTCAGCATGCGCGGAAACGGAATTGTCTCCCGCACATGTTCCAGCCCGCAGATCCACGCCACGGCGCGTTCAATGCCCATGCCGAACCCGCCGTGGGGCACACTGCCGAATTTGCGCAGGTCAAGGTACCATTTGAAAGCCTCTTCCGGAAGCCCGTTCTCGTGAATGCGCTGCACCAACAGATCATAGGAGGCCATGCGCTGCGAGCCGCCGATGATCTCGCCGTAGCCTTCCGGCGCCAGCACGTCAACGCACAGCGCCAGCTCCGGCCGTTGCGGATCGGGCTCCATATAGAACGCTTTCACCTGCGCGGGATAGCGATGCACCATGACCGGCTTGTCAAACTGCGATGAAATATAGGTTTCGTCCGGCGATCCCAGGTCGCCGCCCCATTCGAATTTATTTTCCAGCGCGCCCTTGGCGTGCGCTTCCTGCAACATCTTTGCGGCCTCGTCATAGGTGATACGTGGAAACGGAGCTTCAATCTTTTCCAGCTTGGTCACATCGCGCCCGATGACTTGCAGGTCGCCGCGGCGCTTCTCCAGGCAACGCTTTACCAGAAAGCTGATCAGGCCTTCGGCCAAGTCCATGAGGTCGTCGAGTTCGGCGTACGCGACTTCGGGTTCGACCATCCAGAATTCCGTGAGATGGCGGCGGGTCTTGGATTTTTCCGCGCGGAACGTTGGCCCGAAGGAATACACCTTGCCCAGGGCCATGGCCGTTGCCTCGATGTAGAGCTGCCCGGACTGGGTAAGAAACGCCTGTTCGTCGAAGTAATCGACCGGGAACAGAGTACTGGTGCCCTCGCAGGCGGCCGGAGTAAGGATCGGCGGATCGGTGAGGATAAAGCCGCGCTCGTCAAAGAAATCACGCGCCGCCTTGATGATTTCAGCCCGCACCCGCAGAATTGCTGCCTGGCGCTGCGACCGCACCCACAGGTGCCGGTGCTCCATCAGGAATTCGACCCCGTGTTCCTTCGGAGAAATCGGATAGGGATCGCTCTCGGAAACCCGTTGCACCACCTGAATACCGGACACATCGAGCTCATATCCGCCGGGAGCACGTTTGTCGGCGCGGACTTTTCCCTCAACTATCACGCTCGACTCCTGAGTGAGGCCTTTTATCGCGTCGAACACTTCTGGAGCCACGGCGTTTTTCGGCACTACGCCCTGGATCAGCCCGGAGCCATCGCGGAATTGGGGGAAGAGCAGTTTTCCGCTCTCCCGCAGGTTGTAGAGCCAGCCGCGAATGGTGACGGTCTGGCCTTCATGCTTGCCGATATCGGAAATCGTGCTTACAGGTGACGACATAAGGTTTTTCGTAGCGCCGGCGTCTCGCCGGCTGTCCTACGGGCGTCCCGCCCGCAGCGGCGAGGGCAAGATGCCCTCGCGACAGCCGCCGGGACGGCTGCGCTACAATTCGGATTCCAATTTGTTGAATGCCTCTTTCATTTTCTCCACCGGATTCACCTTCTCGTCGGCCTCGACTTCCAACAGCAACGGTGGCGTATGCGGCGCCGAGCGCAGCAACTCCATCGCTTCTTTCCAGTCGATGGTTCCCGCACCCGGCCACAGATGGGAGTCGCGGATTCCTGCATTGTCGTGCACGTGGGTGGAATGAACGTGGTTCTTCAGGATTTCGAACGCCTCCCCCACCTTGCTCATGATATGGGCATGGCCGAAATCGAAGCATACGCCCACGTCGTCGAAATGGGTGATCTGTACAAATTCCACCAGTTTGTCCGGGGTGCACAGCTCGTTGGGGATATTTTCCAGCAGGATGCGCACCCCCAGCGGTTTGGCAAATGCGCGCAAATGCTCGATTGAAGTCATCGCTGCTTCGAACTTGCGGTCGTCAAACGATTCGCCGCTGGTCCCGAGGTGCTGTATCAGAAAACGAAAGGGAATCTGCTCGGCCACCTCGATTGCGCGCTTGATCTCATCCATGGCCTCGATGCGCTGCGCCCGGTCGGCGGCAGCCACGTTCACCGGCGGGGCGCCGGTACGTCCCGACTCGTAGTCGGCGTGCATGGGCGAATGGACCGAATGCAGGGGAACCCCGCTGGTTTGGAACCAGTCGGCAATTTCGCGCACATGCTGTTTGCGATTGGCATAATCCAGGTGCTGGCGCGCGGCGAAGATCTCGATCGCCTGCGCTCCGCCCCGCACCAATCCATCCAGCAACCCGGGATGCAGCCGCTCTTTCACGTACACCAGTGTGGACATCGCTTTCAGCATACTGAGCAGACCCTGTGTGGGGCGGGCGCCCTCGCCCGCCGCCTTTGACTTGGACTTCAGATATTCAAAACTTTGTGCCGTCGGAACTGTGCCGTAATCAAGCTAGAAATTCAAAAGCGGCGGGCGAGGGCGCCCGCCCCACATGAACTGATCTAGAATCCTGTCGTCCTGCCGTTGTTGCGCGGGTCGCTGGCGCCCAGGCGTTCTCCCCGTTTCGGGTCGATCATGATGCACTCGCCGTCGCTCCAGGAGTCTCCCGCCTCGACCCGGTGGCCCATTCCCTCCAGCCGCTTGATGGTATCAGGAGAAAACCCCGACTCCACGCGCGCAACGTCGGGCAACCACTGGTGATGGAAGCGCGGGGCGTTCACCGCTTCCTGAATGTTCATTCCGTAATCGACCACGCCCATCAGGATATTAGCCACCGTGGTTATGATCCGCGGGCCGCCGGGAGAGCCCAGCACCAGAAACAGCTTACCGTCTTTAAGCACGATGGTGGGCGCCATCGCGGAAAGCGGGCGCTTGCCCGGCTCAATCGCATTCGCCGGCCCTTGAATCAGACCGTACATGTTGGGCACGCCCTGCTTGGCCGCGAAATCGTCCATCTCATCGTTCAGCAGAAACCCCATGCCTTCGGCGGTGACCCGCGAGCCAAAGCTGTCATTGAGCGTGGTCGTGACCGCAACCGCGTTCCCGTCGGAATCGACCACCGAATAGTGAGTCGTATGGTCGGGTTCGGCCACAGGGCTGGGCGGAAGATGTCCAGCGGCGTATTGCTCGAGCTGGCTGAAGATCGCAGGCCGGACCAGATCTTTACTGGCGCTGGCGTGCTCGGGATCAATCGATTCCCGCCAGGCCGCGCCGTATCGCTTGTCGATCAACTGGGCTACGGGAATGTTGGAAAAGTCGGGATCGCCCAAAAATTCCGCCCGGTCGAAAAACGCGCGCCGGAAGGCTTCCAGCGTCAGATGGATGGCCGGCGCCGACCGGCCTCCGAATTTTGCCAGGTCATAGCCTTCGAGAATGTTCAGGATTTCGATCAGCGTGGTCCCACCCGAGGACGGCGGCGGCGCGCTGATGATTTCGTATCCGCGGTAGGATCCCCGCACCGCCTCCCGCTCTTTCACTTCGTAATGTGCCAGGTCGTTGACCGTGATCAGGCCCCCGCCCTTCTGCACGAATGCAGCCAGCTCACGTGCCATATCTCCGTGATAGAAGTCATCCGGATTAGCGGCGATGCGCTTCAACGTGCGAGCCAAATCCGGCTGCTTGAGCACCTCGCCGGCTTTGTAAAAGTTCCCATCCCGCTGAAAAATGCGGCGCGATTCCGGAAACTGGCCCAGCGGTTTATCCTCCTGCAAATCCCGGGCGTCTTCGGCCGCGAGGGCGAACCCTTCTTCCGCCAGCTTGATCGCCGGGGTCATCACCCGTGCGAGCGACAACTTGCCGTACTTCTTTTCCGCATACACCATTCCAGCCACCGACCCCGGCACTCCGATCGCTTTGTAGCCTATGGTGCTGGCATCCTCAATCAAATTCCCCTGGGCGTCGAGGTACATATTCGCCGTGGCCCTCGCCGGCGCTTTCTCGCGGTAGTCAATGAAGTGGCTCTTGCCATCGGCGAAGCGGACGAGCATAAAGCCGCCACCACCCAGATTCCCCGCCTGCGGATGCACCACGGCCAGCGCAAAACCGACCGCGACTGCCGCGTCCACGGCATTGCCGCCCGCCTTCATCATCTGCACTCCGGCGCGCGACGCCAGCTGGTGAACACTGGCCACCATGGCCCGGGGCGCCACCACCGGCACCAGCCGGGCGGCGAAACTTCGCGGCCCTGCCGCCGCCACGGCAAGAATAAAGAGCAACAGAATGAATAACTTGCAATGAGATTGCATGAAGGGGACTGCTAGAGGCTAGCCCAGCGGGAGAGCGGGAGTCAAATCAGCCTGATCAACCCGGCGGCGCCCCAAAAAACATTACGCCGCGGGGTCAGACTCATGGCGCGGATTCCCGGGAAATTGCGTATTTCAGATTGTGGTAAACGGCGCTCTGCCGAGGCAAAGACGGCGAAAGAACCTCAGTTCAATTTCCCGTAACTGTCAAGTTCTTCAGAAACGCTGTGGTCCCCCCAGATGTTTTGTTTCCGCCAATCTGGAAATTGACCACCTGCCGCCCGATTCCCCAACCCAGGCCAAAAACGCTGGGCCCGGACGCGCCTACGAACTGGGATACCTTGGTGTCGAAAGTCACGGAATCGTAGGTTACGTTTCCCGCAGAATCCCGATGATATTTAAGGATGACGTGATGCCAGACGCCGGGCTTCCACACCGTTCTCAAGCAAGCGACGTTCGAATCATTCCAGTGCGGACGACCCGAGTGGTTGGTCACGTACTGCCACATGCCTTTTGGAAAATTACATTGCATTCCATAGATCACGGTGTTCCCGGTCAGAGTGACCTGGTTCAAATCGAGTTCTATGTTGTTGACGGTCGCCAGCTTGTTGAAGTAAATCCACGTATCAAGGGTGAAATACTTGGACGTCCCGTCCTTGTGGTTCGGGCCGAGGTAAATATGGAAGCGCTCTCCTCCGTAGTATTTCCATACGGCATCGAATTGCCGGAGTTCTCCGGACATTTTGCTGCTTCCCGTAGACGACCCATTCGTACCCTTGTCGTGTTCCCAGCACCAATGGGGAATACTGCACCCCGTGGTGCCGCCAGAGCTGGGAATGTCCTCAATGTTTTTTACTTGTTCTGCGCCAAAGGCCATGAGACTCGTAAACAGGCACAACGCGACTACTAACTTCACTGGTGTTCTCCCCGTGAAAATTGGTTCAAAGCTGGCGACCGCTGTTCGGTACGCTCCCGGTTCCGGCCAAAGGTAGGTTTGTTATCCAACTTTCTACGGCAGACGAGGTTAAGGGTCAACTATCGGAAGTACAGGGTGCACTGGAGATTACTGCAACACTTCTGGATTCGGTTCAGTGGAATAGCGCTGGCGGGAATCGCCGCATTCACTTCCCGGCACGGCGAGATTTGGACTTGCGCCGGGTTGGCCTGGTTCGGGTGGTGCTGGCTCCGGCTATCCTGGCTTTCGCCGCTACCATTTCATACGACTCTGTAATCAGGTCTGTGGTGTCGCTCCAGGGCAGGACATCCAGGCGCTCGAGCGCTACCCACTTGTAGCGGCCCAGGTAAGGCGCCGGAATGATGTCTTCGTGCTCCACCAGTTCGGCAAATTTTTCGGGTTCGCACTTGAACATCAGGCGCGGCGGGACCGAGCTCAGAGACAGCAGCGCGAAAATCTTTCCCCCTACCTTGAAACAGAGAACTTCGCCCCACTGCAGCTTCTCGGTCGCATAGGGGAAGGACAGACAGAAGCCGCGGATGGACTCAACACTCATGATTTTCCTTATGAATCTAATGCCGGAAGCCCGCAATCAAAGAATACTTGCAGGTGTGCGTACCCGCGAGATCGGTTGTAGAGTGGTTTCAATTGATTGATACCTCCAGGAGATTGAAATGCAAACCCGGCAACTTGGCAACTCTGACCTGCGTATTACCCCGGTGGGCTACGGGGCCTGGGCCATCGGCGGCTCCGGTTGGCAGTTCGCGTGGGGAGCGCAGGATGATAACGACTCCATCGCAGCCATTCATCGCTCGCTCGAGCTGGGCGTGAACTGGATCGACACCGCCGCGGTTTACGGCCTGGGCCACTCCGAAGAAGTGGTAGCCAGGGCTCTGAAGGCCTGGTCAGGCCCGCGGCCTTATGTCTTTACCAAATGCGGCCGGCTTTGGGATGAACAGGGCAACGTCCGGGGAGGCCTGGGCGCCGATTCCATCCGCCGCGAAATCGAGGACAGCCTGCGCCGCCTCAACGTCGAGGTCATTGATCTCTACCAGATTCACTGGCCGCCCAATCCCGACTCTCCCCAACTCGAAGAGGGCTGGGCCACCCTGGCCGAGTTGAAGCGACAAGGCAAAGTGCGCTGGATCGGAGTCTCGAATTTCAATGTTACGCAGTTGAAGCGGGCCCAGGCCATTGCGCCGGTCACCTCCCTGCAACCTCCTTATTCGCTGATTCACCGGGAGGTTGAGCCTGAAACGCTTCCCTACTGCCGGCAGGAAGGCATTGGCGTGATCGTATATTCACCCATGGCTTCGGGCCTGCTGACGGGAGCGATGACCCGCGAACGGGCCGCCAAGCTTCCCCAGGATGACTGGCGTCGCGCCAATCCAAATTTCAACGAGCCCAAGCTGTCAAGAAATCTCGCCCTGGCAGAACGGCTGCGGGAGATCGGCAAGCGCCACGGCCGTTCGCCGGGCGAAGTTGCCATTGCCTGGACGCTGCGCAACCCGGCGGTGACCGGCGCCATTGTGGGTGCCCGCAATGCCAGCCAGGCCGAAGGCGTGATGCGCGCCGGGGAGTTGGCCCTCAGCGAAGAAGATGTAAATGAGATTGAGGCTTTTTCCAAGGCAGCGGCATAAGGAATAAAGGGCGAGTCCCCGGGACGTCTTGGGAAGGGCACGACTTCAGTCGTGCCCTTCCCAAACCCGTGCCCTCGCAAAGTCGTGCCCTTTCCAAACCCGTACCCTTCGCAAACCGTTCCCCTTCGCAGACCCGCGCTTGCCCAGGCACCCGCTTACACCTCTTCGCGCGCCTCGCCCAGGGTCACGCTGACGTCGATCTTCTTCTTTCCCCGATAGATGGTGACCCGCACTGTGTCACCGGCGCGATGGCTGTTCATGACCTGGCTGAGGTCCTGTTGGTCCTGGACCTCCTGGCCATCGATGGCCACGATCAAGTCACCACCCAGCGTGATGGGAATGTTGCCGATGTAGGCGCGCTCGTTGCCGCCGTGCAGGCCGGCGCGGTCGGCGGCCCCGCCAGGAACCACCTGCACGATCAGCAAGCCGCTGTCTGCCGCCAACCCCATCTGGTCCGCCAGTTCAGGGGTAATGGGGATTGTCCGCACGCCCATTGCTGGACGCCGCACCCGCCCCAGCGTCACCAGGTCGTTCAAGACCGCTTTCGCCGTGTTTACCGGGATAGCGAAACCGATGCCCGCGCTCTGGCCGACGTTGGAAGCGATCAGGGTGTTGATGCCAATCACTTCCCCGTGCCAGTTGAGCAAGGGGCCGCCGGAATTGCCGGGATTGATGGCCGCGTCGGTCTGGATGGCGTCATCAATCTGCATGCCGTCGGGTTCCTGCACGGGGCGGATCGAACTGATGATGCCGTTGGTCATGGTCCCGGCCAGACCGAAGGGATTGCCGATGGCATAGACTTTTTGTCCCACCTGCAGATTACGCGAGTCGCCGAGCACCATCGGGGTCAGGCCAGGGCCCTTGATCTGAATCACTGCCAGATCGTGAGCGCGGTCGGTCCCCACCACGGTGGCGCGATACTTCTTGCGGTTATGCAGCGTCACTTCCACCTGGCGGGCATCGGCGATCACGTGGTAGTTGGTCAGCACGTGGCCTTCTTTATCGATAATGAAGCCCGAGCCCTGGCCCTCCTGCGGCACCAGGCCGTAGAAGAAATCAAACGTCACCGCCCGCGAAGTGATGTTCACCACGGAATCGATGTTCTTGCGGTAAACGCTCATGTTGTTCTGCTCTTCAGCGTCGAAGGCGCCGTTCGATGCGGCCTCGGTAATCTCCACCCGGCTGCTGGGACGGCCAAACCAGTTGGCAGAATGCATCTGGCCGGAGCGGTAGGTAGTGAAGTAAAAGAATGCGCCGGCAAAAACCACAGCCAGCAGAACAGGGCGCAGCAATTTCATAGTTCGGGACCTTCCATACTTCTGAATTGTAGCGCCGGCGTCTCGCCGGCTGTCGCGAGGGCATCTTGCCCTCGGCTGCGGGCGGGACGCCCGCAGGACAGCCGCCGGGACGGCGGCGCTACAAACTATGCTTCTTTCTTCAACTCGGCGTAAATTTTTCTCACCTGGCGGCCGGTTTCATCGAGCGAGCCCGAGTTGTCGATCACGTAATCGGCGGCTCTTATCTTCTCTTCATCGGGAATCTGGGCGGCCATGCGGCGGGCGACTTCGCGGCGCGCCGTTTCCTGGTCCACCTTCAGCCGCTGGGCCCAGCGCTCGATGCGCTGCTCCGGTCTGCAGGTCACGACCACCAGTCGATCGAACCCTGCGGCCATGCCGGCCTCCAGAATGAGCGCCGCCTCCACCAGGGCAATGGCATGGGGATCGCGCCGGCCCACTTCGGTCATCCACTCCTCTTGCCGGCGAACCACGGCAGGATGGACGATCTGATTAAGTTCCTGAATGCGGGAAGGCCGGTTGGGGCCGCCGAAGGCAAGTTCTCCCAGCCGGGCGCGGTTCACGGTTCCATCGGGGTCCAAAATCTCCGCGCCAAAATGGTGCACAACTTCCTGGTAAACCGCCTGGCCTGGCTGCATGAGCTGGTGGGAGATCTGGTCGGCCTGGATCACGTGCGCGCCCTGGGCGGCAAACATCTCACCCACCACCGACTTACCCGCGGCGATGCCTCCGGTCAATCCGACCTTAAGCACTGCGGGCATGCTCCGCAGGCCGGGTGGGCATGCGCGAGCCCCTCCGCATCTTCGCTGCTTTTACGGTGTTGGCCATCAGCATGGCGATGGTCAGCGGGCCCACGCCGCCGGGCACAGGCGTGATCGCTCCCGCAACTTCAACTGCATTGGGATGAGCGTCCCCCACCAGGGTTGATCCTTTCGCACGGAAGCTCTCCTCACGTTTCATATTGCCCGCAAACAACCGATCAAACTCCGCCCGCTCCGTTATCTTGTTCATGCCGACGTCAATCACTGTCGCCCCGGGCTTTACGAAGTCGCGGGTAATCATTCCGGCGCGGCCGATAGCAGCCACCAGGATGTCAGCCCGGCGGCATACCCCAGGGAGGTCGCGCGTCTTCGAGTGGCAGACGGTCACCGTGGCATTGGCATTGATCAGCAGCATGGCCGTGGGTTTGCCCACAATATCGCTCCGCCCGACAACCACCGCTTCCTGGCCCGCAACCGGAATATTGCTGCGCTTGAGGATCTCCATGATGCCCGCCGGCGTGCAGGGCACCAGCCCCGGGCGCTGGGTGGAGAGGAATCCCACATTGACCGGGTGGAAGCCGTCCACGTCCTTGGCCGGATCCACAGCCATCAGGATCTGTTTCGAATCCACTTGCGGCGGCAACGGCAGTTGAACCAGGATGCCATCAATCTCGTCGCGCCGGTTC
>Ga0134124_10001779_pt1 | contig 17332 bp, 10 predicted proteins | sample KB304_FD_96880 | JGI IMG/M metagenome (GOLD analysis project Ga0134124, IMG submission 96880) | Terrestrial soil microbial communities without Nitrogen fertilizer from Kellogg Biological Station, Michigan, USA - KB3-0-4 | ecosystem: Environmental > Terrestrial > Soil > Unclassified ...
CCCCACTGGAACCGGGCCGGCCACGAGCTCGCGGCCCTCTACATCTATGAGGCGGTGCGCACGCGCGGCCTCCTCCCGGGGCTCACGCTCGACGAGGTCCCGGAGGCGAAGGCGGCCGCCGCGCGCCTCCTCCCCGAGGCCCAGGAGGAGATCGACCGGCCGCCCTCCCTGAAGAAGCTGTTCGAGCGGCGCCGGATCGAACCGGAGCTGCGGTTCGACCGCATCGACGACGACGCGGCGGCGCAGGTGACGGGGGGCGTGGTGAGCGGCGGGATCGTCTCGCCCTACGCGTCGCTGCTGCTGCGCTGCGAGGGGCGGCACCGGTTGTGGATCGCCGGCCGCGGACTCGGGCGCGGCGAGATCGACGGGGTGCACGTGACCGTCAGCGTCGACGAGACGGCCATCGGGGCGCTCACCATCGCCGCCGACGGCCGCTTCGAGATTCCATTCGACCTCCCCGACGCGATCGCAGGGCGGCCCTTCGTCGCCGTCCGCTTCCAGTCGGACGACTTCTGCTACGCGCCGCCCGACCTGCGCCACGACGTCGTCTTCGCGCTCGAGAGGGTCGCGCTCGTCGAGCGTTGAGCGGCGGCCGGCGTCTCCGTGTCGAGCCGCGGGCGCACGCTGCGCGCGCGAATGGTTTTCCGCCCCCGAGAAGCGGCTGAGAAGTCGGCGCCGTCGCCGTGCGAAGAGGGGGGAGAGACCGCACGAGGAAATTGATGGACGCAGCCACCTTCGCGATCTGCCATTGCGACGGCCCCGCCGTCGAGCATCCGACCCTTTGCGTGCGCTGCGGCTTCACCCGCTTCCCGCCGCAGGAGGGGCCCGCGGAGGAGGTCGCGGCGGCGCCCGCCGCTGCCGCCGCTCCCGCGCCGGCGAGCGAACCGGATCAGCCGATCGGCTGGGCCTTCGCGAAGCAGGTCGAAGAGGCGGAGCTGGTCGCCAAGGAGGCGACCGCGCCGCCGGTCGCACCCGTCGCATCCGTCGCACCGGCCCCGCGCGTCGAGCCGATCGCGCCCGTCGCACCGGCCGCGGCGGTCGCTCCCGTCGCTCCGGCGAGGCGGGCCGCTCCCGTCGTGCCCGTGAAGCGGGCGGTGCGTGCCGCGCCGTCTGCACCGATCGCGCCGCCGGAGCCGGTTGCGGCTCCGGTCGCTCCCCCGGCTCCGGCCGACGCGACGCGCACGCGCGTCGTCGGCCACTCCGTCGGACGGCGCTCGCTCTGGCAGAGCCTCCACCTGAGCGGCCGCGACGGCGCCCACTGCGCCTTCGCGCTCGGCGCCTACGTCCTTCTCGCGATGGTGTTCCTGGCCATCGGGTACCGGCCGATGGGGCCGAAGGCGTGGGCGGTCTCGACCTTCGTCGTGCTCCAGGGCCTCGCGGTGCTGCTGGTCGGCGCCGCCCACTACGTGAATCGACGCGGCCTGGTCGCCGAGACGGAGCGCGCGCTGCTCTGGATCGCCGCGCCGCTGCTCACCTGCGTCGCCTTCAACGCCAGCGTCGTCACGATGCACTCGACCGTCGGTGGCGTCGTCGCGACGTTGTTCGTCGTGGCGAGCGGGTTCGTGCTCCACCGCAAGCTCGCGCTCGATCTCGGCCCCGGGCCGGGGCGGGCGCTGCTCGTCGCGGCGACCGGGCTCCTCGCGACGACGGGGCTCGCGCCGCTGCTCGGCGCCTTCCCGCCGCTGGTCGCGTGCGCGGTCGCGGTCCTGCTCTGGGCCGGCCGCGTCTTCGTGACGAAGCGCGCCGACGGGACGGCCGGCGAGGAGGGCGCGCCGTCGCGCAACGGCATGGTCCTCGAGATCTCGGCGCTGCTCCTGCTCGCGGCGTTCACGTCGACCCTCAGCCTCACGCGCGGCGCGCGCTACCACGGCACGGCGGCGCTCTCCGTCTGGGGCATGTTCCTCACCTCGCTGGTGCTGGTCTGCAAGGGCTGGTGCGCGAGCGAGGAGGCGGTGCTGCCCGACCGCGTGCGGCGCTACCTCGACCTCTCGGTCGACCTCGGGCTGCTCGCCGGCTTCGCGTTCACCCTCGGCGATCCGGTCGGGATGCTCGTGACGGGCGCGCTGTTCGGCGGGACGCTGCTGCGCGGCTCGCTGCGGCGGCAGAAGCCGCTGCTCGTCTTGCCCGCGTTCGCGGTCTTCGTCGCGATCTACTCGTGGCTGCCCGACCCGCTCACGATCGGCGCGCAGACGCTGCGCGACGTCGTCCCGACGCGCATCGCGGCGACGACCGGCGTGTCGTCGTGGTCCGCCTACGCGCTCTACTTCGCGCCGTGGGCGATCGCGATGGTCGGCGCCTACACGTGGCTCGCGCGGCGCGGCCATGCGGCGCACGCGCTCTTCACGGGGATCTGGGCGGCGCTCGCGAGCGGCGCGACCTGCGCCGGGCTGATCCTCGGCGCGAACCGCCACCCGGCGATGGGGGCGGCGCTCGCCGTCGTCGGCGCCGCGATCGGAGCGAGCGGCCTCCTCACGGGCCGCCTGCTCGTCGTCGCGGCCGGCTCGGCGGGCCTCCTCTACGGCGTCGGCGCCGCGGTGCTCGCGGCCGGGCAGCCCTACGTCGCGGCCCAGGCCGCGCTCGCGCTCACCGTCGTCGCCGCGCTCGTCGCGCTCGGAGTCGTCGCGCGCAGCGCGTCGGCGTCGGTCGCGACCGCCGTGCGCCGCTGGATCGACGCCGCCACGCTCTTCGCGCTCACCGCGATCCCGGTCGGGCTCGTGCCCTACCGCTTCCGGCTGCCGACGGAGCCGCTCGCGATCGCGAACGAGTGCGTGCTCGGCGTGCTGGTCTTCGTGCTCGCCGCCGCGTGGCGCCGGCGCGAGCTGACGCTCGGCGCCGCGGCGCTCTTCGGGCGAGCCTGCCTCGCCCTGCTCGCGCTGCGCGCGCCCGGGATCTCGGCCGCGCAAGCGCTCCAGTCGTTCGCCGCGGCCTCGGCGCTGCCGATCGTGCTCTGGATGGCGCTCGCCTCGCTGCGCCTCGAGCGGCGCGTCGACCCGACCTTCCGACCCGGCGTGCTCGGGACGCTGCTGCCGGTGCTGGCGATCCAGGGGTTCGGCGCGGCGGAGTTCGGCCGCGGCATGCTCGCCTTCCAGCACGACGTCCCGGCGCTGGTGGTCACCGGCGTCGCCATCCTCGCCCCGATCGCCGCGGCGATCGTCACGGGAATCAAGCTCGGCGTGGTCCGCCGCTCCGGGTTCGTCCCGGGCTAGTCCACCGCGCGACCGCGCCCCCGTTCCTGGCCGCGCGCCGCGCGGTCGTGCGCTGCTCCGCCCTCCCGACCCGCTCTCGCCCGTCGCGCAACCCTCGTCCTTGCGCGCACCGACCTCAGCATGGATTCGCCCGAGCAGGAGCGTTCGTCGCGCGACGGTCGCGAACGGTGGTCAAAGGGCGGGGGAGAAAAAGGTCGAGGGACGGGACCGTGCATTCGGCGGCCGACCCCGGATCTGCTGCGAGTCGTATCCGTCCCCGCCGAATGCCGAGCGAGCCCCCCGTACATCTTCGGGTCGGGGCGAGCGTGTCCCGTCCATCGAGCCTTTTTCTCTTCCGCCCTCTCGACCCGCGCTCGCCCGTCGCGCGCTCGACCGCGACTAGCGGCCGCTCTTCCCGAGCTTCGCCTGCAGGTCGTCGATGCGGCGCTGCACGCCGACGAGGGAGGTGAGCGTCCACGGGTGGCGCGCCGCGACGTCGCGGAATTCGCGGACCGCCTGGTCGTACAGGTGGAGCTCGATCAGCTCTTCGTGCGCGACTGCGCTCGAGGTCTCGGCCAGGTCGGCCTGCGCCACGAACTCGCGCACCAGGAGCGCGGCGAGCGCGGTCGCGACCAGCGTCCCGATCGCGAAGCGGCGCATGCGGCGCGCGCGCGCGCGGCGGCGCTGGTAGATCTGCTGGTCGATCATCTCGAGCGCGCGGCGCGCGTCCTTCTGCGTCGGGCGGATCGCGAGGATCTCCTCGAACACCTGGCGCGCCTCGACGTAGCGCTCGTGCGAGACGAGCTTGCGGCCGTGGCGGGTGAGCCCCTCGATCGCCTCGTCGGGGTCGCCGCTGTCGACCTCCGAGCGCGCCCACTCGAGCCGCAGCGGGAGCGACTGCGGTTCCGCCTCGACGAGCCGCTCGAGGACCTCGCGCGCCTTGGAGTGGAGGCCGGGCTTGCGGTAGAGCGCGACGAGCTGCATGCCGACCTCGACCGCCTCGTGGAAGCGGCCCTCCTCGAGGTCGAGCTCGAGGATGCGCTCGCCGGTCGCGGCGTCGGACGGATCGTGGGTGCGCGCCTGCACCAGCGCCCGGCGCGCCCGCTCGGTGTCGCCCGACTCCGAGAAGACGTGGGCCATCAGCTTGAAGGTCGCGGCCGCCCCCTTGGGGTCGCCGCCGCGCTTGGCGAGGCGCGCCCCGAGCGCGAGCAGTCCGAGGTGGTGGGGCTCCGCCTCGAGCCCGCGTTCCACCAGCGGGCGCGCGCGCTGCGGCGACGATTTCTCGAGGGTCGTGGCGAGGGCGAAGAGGTCCTCGGCCGAAGCGATGCGCACGAGACGGTCGCGCACGAAGCGCAGCAGGCAGTCGTAGGCGGCGAGGCGGTCGCGCGCGCAGTCCTGCGTCGCCTCCTTCACCGTGCGCGTGCCGTCGAGCGACGCGAAGAGGCGCGCGGCGAGCTCGGGATCCTCGAAGTCGGCGGGCAGCGCGACGTTCTCGCGCGCGATGTAGGTCGCGGTGTCGGACGGGATCGACTTGCGGACGCGCGCCCAGTGGTCGCTGCGGCGGGCCGCCTCGAGCAGCGTCGCGCCGACCGGGATCGAGAGCGCGAGCGCGCGCTCGTCGGGGTCGAAGGCGGGCGCCGCGTCGGGGCGCTCCTCGGCCTCCTCCTCGAGCACGTCGGCCGCGTCGGCCGGGCGCGCGTCGCCGCCGTCCTCGCGCAGCTCGAAGGAGCTCGCGCCGTTCGCGATCAGGTCGCTCAGGTCCTCGACGAGCGACTGCTGTCCCGCCTCGCGCAGCTGCTCGGCGGTGAGGGCGCCGCTCTCGACGAGGAACGCGCCCACGGCGCGGCGCGAGCGGCCGCGCCGGCGGCGGGCGTTCTCGACCTGGCGCGCGGTGACGAGCTTCCACGCCACGAGGCGGTCGACGAGTCGCGGCCGCCCGCCGAACGCGAGCGCCGCGAAGGCGCCGGAGCGGATGCGCAGGCGCGCCGGCCCCGTCTCGGTCACGAGGTCGAGCGTGCAGCTCTTCTGGTGCGCCTCGAAGGTCTGCAGCAGGTCGGAGAGGTCGAGGCTCTTGGTGTCGCCGGTGACTGGCATGGGGTTCCGTGGGGCACGGGAGGGGGCGACGCCGTCCCGCCGTCGAGACGGCGCCTCTCGTTTGTCGGCCGGTCGCCGTCGCATCGTGAGGTGAATCCCCGCTCGCCGGGGTGGTCGAACCTATGGACGGACCAGGAGGGGCGCACTACGCTCGCCCGTCGGGACATTGGGAGAGCCGTGCGTTCGATCGGCGGGCCGACCTCCACGTCGGGGCGCGCGCTACTGAATGACGGGCACCCGGGAACTGCGAAGTCCACGGAGAGGAAGTCCATGCAGCACCATTCGAAGTCGGGCCGCGTCGTTCGCATTGCATCGGTCCTGGCCGCGGGTGTCGTCTTCGGCGCCGCGGCGTCGGGACAGACCGCGCTCCTCCACCTGAAGGGGACTTCGGCGGGCGAGATGTACGGCGCGATCGCCGAGGAGGTCTCCGCCGGCTTCGTCTTCGCCCCCAACTACGAGCTCGTGGTCGGCGTGCCGGAGGACGACACCAACGGCGTCGACGCGGGGCGCGTCGACGTGCGCAGCGCGACGAACGGGACGCTGCTCTACTCGCTCTACGGCGCGAACGCCGGCGACCGCTTCGGCGCGCGCGTCACGCAGGCCGACCTGAACGGCGACGGCCGCATCGACTACCTGCTGGTGGGCGCCGATCAGCGCGGGACGGGCAGCCCCGGCTACCTCGCGCTCTTCGATCCGCTGACCGGCTTCCAGCTCGCGACGGTGCCGGGCACCGTCCCCGGCTCGGAGTTCGGCGCGAGCATGGCCGTGGTGCGCGACCTCGACGGCGACGCGGTCAACGACTACGTGGTCGGCGCTCCCAACGAGGACGTCGGCCTGCTGGTCGGCGCCGGCGTCGTCCACGTCATCTCCGGAGTGAACAACCTCGAGATCGCGACGCTCGACGGCGTCTCCGCGGGCGGCCACTTCGGCTGGAACGTGCTCACGCTCGGCGACGTCGACGGCGACTCGATCCCCGACTTCGCGGTCGCGGCTCCTTCGGAAGGGGGGATGGGCACGCTCACCGCCTACAGCGAGACGAGCCCGCCGGTCCAGTTGTGGCAGGCGACGGGCGTCAACGCGCTCGAGGACTTCGGCGAGGCGGTCCTGAGCGTGAGCGACTTCGACGGCGACTCGATCGCCGACCTGCTGGTGGGAGCGCCGGCGCTCCTCAATCCGTCGCTGCCCGGACGCGTGGCGCTGATCTCGGGCGCGACCGGAGGCCAGATCACGGACGTTTCCGGCCCCGCGAATGCCGACCGCTTCGGCGTCGCGATCCAGATCGGCGACGCGAACGGTGACGGCGTGGCCGACGTCTACGTCGGCGCGCCGGGCGTGAACGGCCCCGGCACCGATCGCGGCGCGATGGTCGTCGAGACGCTCGCCGCGCCCGGCGTGTTCTCCTTCCTGGGCGTGATCGTCGGCGACGTCGACGGCGACGCGCTCGGCAGCACGCTCGCGTTGCTGCCGATCAGCCCGCGGCCGATCCTCGGCGACTACGTCGCGGTCGGCGTCCCCGGCCACGACGAGCCCGGCCTCCCCGATTGCGGACTGACGATCGTCTACGCGACGACCAGCAGCCCCGCGGCGGTGCAGGGCTACGGGACGGGCTGGCCGGGCACGAACGGGATCCCCAACCTCGTCTCGAGCGCGATCCCGGCGTTCGAGACCTCGATCAACCTCACGATCGACAACTCGGCGGGCGCGCCGACCGTCGCGCTCCTGCTCGCGGGCTTCGCACAGGCGTCGATCCCGACGCGGGCGCAAGGGACGATCCTCGTCTCGCCGCCCTGGGTCCTGATCGCGCTCGCGCTTCCCGTCGGACAGCTGGTGATGCCCTCGATCGTGCCGACCGACGTGCGCTACTGCGGACTGAAGGTCGACCTGCAGGTGCTCGAGCAGGACTTCGGCGCGTCGCGCAACATCTCGTTCACTCCCGCGCTCGAGCTCACGCTGGGCGGCTGATGCAGCGCGGCCGCGCCGACGGCGCGCGCGGCCGGATTGCAGGAATCGCCACTTCGAATGCGCGCGGATCGGCGCGTCGCGCCCCGGGGGTCGGATCCCGTCCGATTGCCGTTCGGGGCCGCGCCGCTACCCTTTCGAGCCGCGAAGGATCGGTCGCCCGCGTCGGGCGATCGGGCTGGACGGCCGCCGAATCCGTCCGGGAATCGGGACGCTCGGGGAGCGCGACTCCCGCGTGATGGCGGAGCGTCGCTCCTCGTCCGACACGGTTCACTTCGAGGAGCCCCACCGATGCCAGCGCATTGCATCCCGACCGCATCCACATCGGATGCGCATTCCCGGAGGCACGGAAGGCTCCTCGCTCTGCTCGCACTCGGTGGTCTCGCCGGTTGCGGCGGCGGCGGCTCGTCGAGCGGCGCGTACGACTCGCACGGCAAGCTCCTCTCGATCGAGTTCCCCGATCCCTCCGACGTGAATCCGGAGCCGACCGACACGCCGCCCGGCGCGGCGCCGCTGCTCCAGCAGATCGTCTTCACGTTCGACCACCGGCCCGACCCGAACTTCGTCGGCAGCAGCACGCTGCAGATCCGCGACGAGAGCGGCTTCCCGGTGCCGGGCACCTTCGCCGTCGACGGCGAGGTGGTGACCTTCACGCCGCAGCTGCCGACGCGTCCGATCACGATCTCGCCGAACGGGACGGTCGACGCCGGCGGCGCGGGGCTGCAGCCCGGCGGCGCCTTCACGATCCGCGTCAGCAACGCGACCTTCCATTTCGTCTCGAAGGTCGACCCGACCCTGCTCGCGCGCTTCCGCGACCCGACCAACAGCGCCGGCGTCCTGATCGGCTTCCGGACCGGGATCGACCCGGCGTTCTTCTTCGCCGGGCCGCCGATCGTCGCGCCGGCCTTCCTCGAGTCCGACCCGGTGGACGGCGTGACGGGCGTCTCGCCCGACCTCTTCACCGACCCCGACCACGTCTTCCCGCCGGCCCGCGGCTTCCTGCTGCGCTTTGACGGATCGGTCAACCCCGACCTCGCGAACGTGAGCAGCGACACGTTCCAGCTGGTCGACCTCGACGACCGGCCGGGCGGCTTCCCGAGCGGTCTGCCGCTCGGCATCGACGTGTCGGTGGTCGAGAACGCGCTCGACCACAGCGTGGTCGAGATCGTGCCGGCGGGCATCCTGCCGTTCGGCCACCAGCTCGCGCTCGAATACCCCTCCGATCTGCACGGCATCGCGCAGTCGGGGACGCTCGTCGGCACGACGACGATCGCGGCGACCTTCACGACCGCGACCACGAACGCCGTCTCGGTGAACGACACGCTGACCGAGGACTTCGACGGCAACGAACGGCAGGAGACCGACCCGGAGCAGACCGGCGCCGGCGTCCTCCCCGCCAACTGGAACGTGCGCAACTCGGGGATCCTGCAGGCGAACTTCGCGTTCCAGGGCGACGGGCTGCTCGGCCGCTTCGCGCCGCCGCCGCCGGCCGCCGGCGACACGAAGGTGATCGTGCTCGACACGACGCAGCAGCCCTTCCCGCTCTTCGACGGCTCGACGCCCGACGCGCCGGTCTACACGGTGATCGGCGGCGTCTTCCCGTTCACCGACGTCGACGTCCCGGCCGGCGTCGTGATCCAGCCGCTCGGCAACAATCCCCTCGTGATCACCGCGACCGGCTCGGTGCGGCTGGCGGGGACGATCGCCGTCGGCGGCCAGAACGGGAACGGCGACTATGCCTTCGATTCGGCGGTCACTTCGGTGCCCGGCGGCGCTGCGGTCGCGGGCGGCGGGCGCGGCGGCGAAGGCCATCCGATCCTCTTCTTCCCGCCCGACCAGATCTCCTACGCCAACCTCGTCTCGCCGCCGTACGGCGGCCAGGGCTTCGGCGTCGACCCGGTCGACGGCGTGATGAAGCGCATCGGCGGCACCGGCGGCCAGTGCGGAATGATCGACCACGCCGACAGCCAGGGGAATCTCTCGACCGACGAGGAGCTCGACTGCACGCCGTTCCGCTCGACCAGCCCCGGCCACAAGGTGCCGGGCGGCGGCGGCGGCTCGATGTGGCTCCAGGGTTTCCGGCCGGGCGACACCGACGGCGGCTACGCGGGGAAGATCCGCAACGGGGTCGGCAACGTCCTGCCCGACGGCCAGGGCACCTACGTGATCCGCGAGTTCTCGAAGCGGCTGCTGCTCGCGGGCAGTGCCGGCGGCTGGCCCTTCTACGACGACGGCAACACGCAGAACGACTTCTACGGGACGCAGGGCCAGCTCAAGCGGCTGATCGGCGGCCAGGGCGGCGGCTCGGGCGCCTCCGCGACCGAGGCGTACTACTGCGGCAACTGGTGCAAGAACGACAGCGATTCGAGCAACGACCTGGTCTGCAACCAGTACGTCGGCGCGAACGGCCAGTACGGCGACAGCGTCGTCGACGCGCGCGGGGGCGGCGGCGGCGGGGGCGGCGGCGCGGTGCTGATCCAGGCGCTCGGCGCGATCCAGTTCGACTCGAGCTCCCGCATCGACGCGCACGGCGGCGACGGCCTCGGCGGCGAGGCGGTCAACTGCTCGAACTTCGGCGGCAGCGGCGCGGGCGCCTCCGGCGGGATGGTCGTCGTCCAGTCGGCGACCAGCATCGTGGTCAGCTCCGGCGCGATCTTCGACGTGCGCGAGGGGAGCGGCCAGGCCGCCTCCCAGGGCGACATCTACGGCTCGTGCGACCGCTCCGGCGCGCCCGGTGACGGAGGCAACGGCGGCGAGGGCTTCGTGCAGCTGCAGGTCCCGGCCGGCCAGACGGCGACCGTCGTCGACCCGACCAGCGCCTTCCCGCGCAAGAACACGAAGTACGACCCGCGCCCCTGGATCGACCCGACCAACACGCAGAACCCGGTCGAGTTCACGCCGATCAGCGTCGCGATGTCGACCTGGTTCGACCTCGGCCGCATGACCGAGCGCGCGCCCGGCTCGACACCCTCCTTCACCTTCGGCGGCCTCGACGCCAACGGCCTGGTGCGGACCGACGCCGACGGCAACGTCCTCGACCCGGCCGGCACCGACATCGCTTGCGACTACCTCGGCCAGTACGACGTGATCCGCCACCGCTACGTGCCGGGGCAGGAGCCGAAGGCCGACTTCATCCCGCCCAACGCGTCAGTGAAGGTCGAGTTCCAGGGCGCGACCCCGATCGCGCCGGGCAGCAAGGAGATCGACCCGGCGAGCGTCACGTCGTGGTCGACCTCGCCGACGGTCGCCGACGCGATGCAGTTCATCCGCTGGCGCATCACGTTCGACCTGACGGCCAACACCAACGACCCGCTCTCGCCCGAGACGCCCCGTCCGACGGTCCAGTCGATCCAGATCCACTCGCAGTTCTGATCCCGAGGAGGCGCCCGACGCAGTGGAGCCGACCTGCCCGAACGGCCATCGCACCGCGCTCGAGCGCGTCGAGCGGCGTCGCTACCCGGGCGGCCTCGTCGCCCTCGGCTTCACGCTCCTCGTCGTTTCGCTGCTCGGCCTCGCGGCCGGTTCGGCGGTGCTGTTCGCCGTGAAGCTCGTCGAGCAGGAGCCGGCGCGCACGCCCGACCAGATCCGCGCCGATCTGCAGAAGGAGTCGGTGCCCGAGCCGGTCATCGCCTCGGTCCTGAGAGAGACCGGCGCCAAGGCGTTTCCCGACGAGCTGCACGACCTGACACCGCAGCAGCTCGAGGCCGTCCGCAAGGCGCAGTTCGCCGTCGTGCGCAGCCTGGTCGACCCGGAGCGGATCCGCGGCGCGACGTGGACGGGGGTCGCGGCGGCGCTCGCCGGCGCGGTGATCGGCTGGCTGCTGCGCGCGAAGCGGTCGCTCCTCCAGTGCGGAGAATGCGGGGCCGCCGTCCCGGTCTGACGCGGGAAGCGTCGGCGGCGGCGTTACGGGGCGGGTGCGCTCCGATACCCGGGCTCGTCCCTGGTGCCCGCGTCGGAGCCTCCCATGCGCCTCGCCCGCATCGGCTCGTTGGCGTCGTCGCTCGCCGGCCTCGTCGCGCCGGCGCTGCTCTGCGCGTGCGCCGGTCCGGACGTCGAGCGCTACGAGCCGGTCGCGGTGCTGCGCCACGTTCCGGTCACCTGCGACGGCGTGGTCGGGACGCAGCGCGACCGGCTCGTCGAGCGCGACGATCCCGACGACGGCGCGTTCGAGGCGGCCGATCGGGAGACCGCGTCGGTCCACGTCGGCGTCGTCGCCGCGGCGAACGTCGCCGCCTGGACCGAGGGGCACGGCGGTCCGCTCGCGCTGGTCGTCGCGCGCGGCGCGGCGAGGGACGCGCTGCGGCGCCACGAGGAGCTCGGTCGCGAAGGCGCGCTCGCGGTCGCGTCGGGCCGGGTCGCGGTGGTCTCGAACGAGCACGAGGTCTCGTTCGTGGAACGCTTCGACCTCAAGACGGCGCCCGACGCCGCCATCCTCGATCCGGTGGTCAGCACGTTCGTCGTCGGCAACCGCGTCGTGGTGAACGCTCGCCGCGACGCGGCCGGCAGCGCGTGGACGATCGATATCGCGGCGCGCACGATCGACCACCCGCACGAGACCCTCGTCGGTTCGGTCCGCGTCCTCGGCGCCCCCGATCCGGTCCGCTTCCAGGTCCCGCTCCTCGCGCGCGTGGAGACGAAGACGACGGCGCGCCTCGAGCGGGGCGAGGCGCTCCTGCTGGTCGCCCCCGAGATCCTCGACCCCGAGCGAGTCCTCGTCGCCGTCGTCGCCCCCGACGGGACCGACTGAGCGCCGATCCCGACAATTATCGGAGACGACTCCCACCTCCCAGCCGTCGAGCGAACCGGAGAATGGTCGCTTTCCGGGCGCTCGTCCGGTCGGCGATCGGGAACGACGTCCAGGACGAAGGCGGGCTCGTCGACCGTCCCCCCGCCAGGGAGTACCTCCGATGGCGTCGCTGCTGCTGAACCTTCCCCTGTGGATCGGCCTGTCGGCGGCGGCGATCGCGGCGACGCCGCCGGTGCCGCAGGCGGCACCGCACCACAAGCTCGCCGTGATCCGCCTCACCGACGCGACGACCGTCGACGCGGCGCGCCTCTGCGGCGTCGCGCTCGACTGCCAGGCGCGCCTCCCCGACGACCAGGCCGAGATCGTCGTCACCGCCGACCAGGAGCAGCGCATGCTGCGGCTCGGCGCGCGCATGACCGTCGCGGTCCAGGACCTCGAGTCCTACTACGCCGAACGCCTGAAGGGAAAGCGCGCGCTCCCGCCGGCCGGCATCGACTGGGCCGGCGGCAGCATGGGGGGCTACTTCACGCTCGCCGAGATGGAGGCGCTGCTCGACGGCTTCGCGGCGGCGTACCCCGCGATCTGCACCGCGAAGTTCTCGATCGGCCAGTCGATCGAGGGGCGCGACATCTGGGCGATCAAGGTCTCCGACAACCCCGCCACCGACGAGGACGAGCCCGAGGTGCGCATCGACGCGCTGCACCACGCCCGCGAGCCGGTCAGCATGCACGCGACGCTCTACTTCCTCGACTGGCTGCTCGAGAACTACGGCACCGACCCGCTCGCGACCCACCTCGTGGACGAGCGCGAGATCTGGTTCATCCCGGCCGTGAACCCCGACGGGTACGAGTACAACCGCTCGATCGCGCCGGGCGGCGGCGGGATGTGGCGCAAGAACCGGCGCGACAACGGCGGCGGCTCGTTCGGCGTCGACCTGAACCGCAACTACTCCTACGAGTGGGGCTACGACAACGGCGGCTCGAGCGGAAACGTCGACGACGAGACCTACCGCGGCGCCGCCCCGACGTCCGAGCCCGAGACGGCGGCCATGGAGGCGTTCATCGCGGGCCGCTCGTTCCGGACCTCGATCTCGGCGCACACCTATTCCGACCTCTGGCTCTTCCCGTGGGGATACACCTGCGGCGATCCGCCGAATCGCGCCGAGTTCGACCTGATCGCGCAGCAGTTCACGCAGGCGAACGGCTACGTCCACGGGACGATCTGCCAGGCGCTCTACTCGGCCAACGGCGACACCGTCGACTACGACTACGGCGTGCACGGCACCTGGTCGGGCACCGTCGAGATCGGCGGCAGCTCCGACGGATTCTGGCCGGCCCCGTCGCGCATCGTCCCGCTCCTGCAGGAGAACCTGCGCGGCTTCCAGCGCATCGCGCTCTACGCCGCGGCCGGCCTCGAGGCCGACGGCTGGACGTGGGTCGAGTCGAGCGGCGACGGCGACGCGTGGCAGGAGCCGGGCGAGGAGTTCGACCTCGGCCAGCTGCTCACGAACTGCGGCACGCTGCCGACGAACGGCTCGGCCACGCTCACGGTGACGAGCAGCCATCCCGACGTGCAGGTGGTGAACGGCTCGCTCGACCTCGGGACGGTCGCCGCCTTCTCCTCCGTCGACACGCACGGCTCGCCGCTGCGCGTGCACGTCGCTTCCGGCGCGACCTCCGGCCGCCACGTCGAGGTCCGCACCGACCTCGCCTACGACGGCTGGGTCGAGAGCCACGTCTGGAAGCTGATCGTCGGCGCGCCGTCGAGCCTCGATCAGGACGACCTCGAGACCAACCTCGGCTGGATCGCCGGCGCGGCGGGCGACACCGCGACGACCGGCCGCTTCGAGATCTCCGACCCGCAGCAGACCACCTCGGGCGGGCAGACGGCGCAGCCGGCCGACGACCACAGTACGGTCGGAGTTCTCTGTGCGGTCACCGACGGCCGCGCCGGCTCCAGCGCCGGGACCTACGACGTCGACAACGGCTACACCACGCTGATCAGCCCGCAGTTCGACCTCGAGGACGCCAACTCCCCGCTGGTCTCCTACTGGCGCTGGTTCTCCGACCTGACCGTGGCCGACGACGAGTTCGACGTCGACCTGAGCAACGACGACGGCGCGTCCTGGACCGCCGTCGAGCGCGTGCACGGCAACGCGAACTCCTGGCAGCAGGCGCTCTTCGACCCCGCGGCGCTCGTGCCGCTGACCGATCGCATGCGGCTGCGCTGGCGCGCCTTCGACGACCCGAGCAACTCGGTCGTCGAGGCGCTCGTCGACGACCTCGAGTTCCAGGTGTTCGCGAGCGGCCGCCTCGAGCTCTGGCGCTACGGCACGCCGACGCCGGGCGGGACGCTCCGGCTCCGTCTCCAGGGCGACGCGAACCGCTCGTTCGTGCTCTTCCTGTCGCTCGGAGGCGGCCACCTCGACACGAAGCTCGGCGTCTTTGAACTCGATTTTTCGACGTTGACCACGGTCGCCATCTCCGACACCGGCGCGTCGGGCCGCTTCACGCTCACCGGCGCGCTGCCCAACGACCCGGCGCTGGTCGGCCTCGAGGTCGACCTGCAGGCGCTCGTCTTCGACCCGGGCGGCGCCTACCTCACGAATGCGGTCGACTTCGAGGTCGAGTAGGGGACTCTCCGGGGCGCGCTTCGGGAGGACTTGGTACAAGTTTCCGCCCCCGATCAAGCGCGAGGCGCCGGGGCGTCGATCCCAGCGATCGAGCCTCGTGCCGGCGTCCGCCCGCCGTCGAGGGATGGACGACTTGACCAATCCCCTTTACCGCAGCCTCGCGTCGCTGTTCCGCAGCCGGGCGGAGGTGACCAGCCTGTCGCGACTCGATCGCGAGGGGTTCCGCACGGTCAACGTGCTCGACATCGGGGACCTCGAGTCGATCGTCGTCGAGGCCGTGGAGCGAGTGGTCGCCGAGCTCGGCCCGAACGGCGCCTCGCCCGGCTCGCTCGCGGCGGGCGCGCAGATCGAGCTCCTGAAGCTCGTCGGCGACACCTCGCGGCTGAACGAGAAGAACGCGCAGCTCGAGCGCGAGCAGAAGCACCTCGAAGGCGACCTGAGCCTGCTGCAGGGGGCGCTCGCCGAATCGAGGAAGTCGCTCGAGGCGAACATCGTCCGCGCCGACCACGAGGCGATGGGGGAGCTGCGCCAGCGGCTCGAGAGCTCGCTCAAGGAACTGTTCCAGCGGGCGCGCACGCAGGTCGAGCGCGTCGCCCCGGACGCCGCGCGCAGCGTCGACGCGCTGCAGGCGCCGCTGCGCGACGCGATGCTCGTGCTGCTCTCCACGGCGCTGCGGCGCGGGCACGTGCCGCCGACCAGCGACTCGGAGATGCAGGTCGAGGTGCTCGAGCGGCGCGTGAAGAAGCTCACCGCGCAGCTCGACGAGACCGAGCAGCTCCTCGAGCGCGTGCGGCGCGAGAAGTCGGCCGACGAGGCGGGCGTCGCGTCGATCTACCGGACCGTCCAGGGCCTGCGCGGCGACGAGGCCGCGGTCGCGCAGCGGCGCGCCCTCCTGCACGAGATCTTCCGACACAATCTCGAGCTCCGCTCGGAGCTCGCGACGGCTTCCCCGGAGAATCGCCGCGCCTGAAGCGCGGCGACCAGCGAGCGAGGAACGCAGCCCCGTGACCCCCGACCACGACGACAAGAAGGGCGACGGCACGCGCCCGAAGGCGACGCCCGACAAGGCGCACGGAGTGCTCTACCTCGGCATCGACCTCGGGACGTCGCGCACGTCGGTCGCGTCGAGCAACGGCGTGCGCGAGACGGTGAGCAGCTGGGTCGGATACCCCAAGGACGTCGTCTCGCGCAAGGCGCTGAAGCGCGACATCCTCTACGGGGACGACGCGCTCGCCCACCGCCTCTCGCTCGACCTCTACCGGCCGCTCGCGAGCGGCGTGATCCAACACAGCGACGCGCCCGACTCCGCCGAGGCCAAGGCGCACCTGAAGGCGGCGCAGGACCTGATCCGCCACGCGATCTCGCTGGCGAAGCCGCGCGCCGACGAGCTGATCTACGCCGTGGTCGGCTGCCCGGCGCAGTGCTCCTCGAAGAACAAGCGGGCGATCCTCGACGCGGTGCGGCCGGTCGTCGACTCGGCGATCGTCGCCTCCGAGCCGTTCACGGTCGCCTACGGCATCGAGCAGCTCACCGACTGCCTCGTGATCGACATCGGGGCCGGGACGACCGACCTCTGCCGCATGCACGGCACCTTCCCGACCGACGAGGACCAGGTCACGAACGCCTTCGCCGGCGACCACGTCGACCAGAAGCTCGTCGAGCTGCTCGGCAAGAGCTGCCCGGGCGCCTCCTTCACGGTCCACAAGGTGAAGGAGATCAAGGAGAAGTTCTCCTTCGTCGGCGACACGCGCGATCCGGTGCACGTCGACCTGCCCGTGAACGGCAAGCCGACGCGCTTCGAGATCAGCCAGCAGATGCGCGAGGCGTGCCGCTCGATCGTCCCGCCGATGGTCGACGCCATCCACAAGCTGATCGCCTCCTTCGACTCCGACTTCCAGTCGCGCCTGAAGAACCACGTGATCCTGGGCGGCGGCGGCAGCCAGATGGGCGGCCTGCGGGAGATGCTCGAGGAGGAGATGCGCGAGCGGCTCGGCGAAGGCCGCGTCGTGCGCGTCGACGAGCCCGTCTACGGCGGCGCGAACGGCGCGCTCAAGATCGCGCACGACATGCCGGCGGAGTTCTGGGAGAAGCTCAAGTGACCAGCGCGGGAGCCGGCGTCGCCGTCGCTCCGCGCGCGGCCTGACCGCGCGCGACGAACTCCATCGGGCCGCGCGAAGGCGCCCCGAACAACTCCTCGATCGAGAGCGTCATGCGGGCGCCGTCGCAGTCGAGGACGACCTCGCGCAGTCCGCTCCGATCGACGCGACGTCCGACCACGACGATCTCGGCGTCGACGGCGAGAACCCGTTCTCGCTCGAGGCGCCGTCGGCAGGCGGCCGGCAGCGCGGCGCCGCGGCGTGCGCGGGAGAGTCGGGTGAGGAGGGCGGCGCTGCAGATCGAGACGACGATCCATGCGACGATCAATGCAGGAAGCATGGGGAGGTCCGTCGGGGGAACGGATCGCGCGGAACGGGACCCCCGTTGGCAATGCCCATGCCGCCGCCCTCCATGCGGCGTTCCCCGAGGGAAGGCGGTGATCCAGCCGCGGAGGGGGATGTAATTCCCGGGTCGCCGTCGCCGGCGCGGGGAGAATCGCCGCCGGACACGGGACGCCGCGCGCCGCTCAGCGCGCGAGGAAACGCAGCACGTCGCCCGCGAACGGCGGCCACAGCCCCGTCTTCACGCCGGTCTTCCGCAGCCCCTCGCCCGTCCACG
>Ga0134124_10001781_pt1 | contig 17323 bp, 16 predicted proteins | sample KB304_FD_96880 | JGI IMG/M metagenome (GOLD analysis project Ga0134124, IMG submission 96880) | Terrestrial soil microbial communities without Nitrogen fertilizer from Kellogg Biological Station, Michigan, USA - KB3-0-4 | ecosystem: Environmental > Terrestrial > Soil > Unclassified ...
ATCATCAGAATCTTCAACACCTACGGCCCGAGGATGGCGGAAAACGACGGCAGGGTCGTATCGAACTTCATTGTCCAGGCGCTCAAGGGGAAGGATCTAACCGTTTACGGTGATGGCAGCCAGACCCGCTCCTTCTGCTATGTAAGCGATCTGGTAGACGGTATTGTCAGGATGATGGATTGTGAAGGTTTCACAGGGCCGGTTAATCTCGGCAACCCGGCGGAGACGACAATCCTCGAATTTGCCGAGCGGATCATAAAACTGACCGGCAGCAGGTCGAAGATCATCTTCAAACAGCTGCCGCCGGATGACCCGAGACAACGTCAGCCTGACATCTCGCTTGCTGAAGATAAACTCGGCTGGAAACCGGTCGTGCCTGTCGAAGTAGGGTTGAAACAGACAATAGAGTACTTCAAAATGCTTCTGAATGGAGTGTAATTGACAGGTTAATTCAAATTGGTTATCGGTCCTGAAAAGGAAATCTTTAAACGCCTTTTACCATCTCCGGCAACGGCAAGCAGGTGCGCGACCTACTGCATGCCGATGACATGATTACCCTCTATTTTGCCGCGTTAGAAACCATATCTGCAGCGCGAGGAAACGCTTTCAATGTGGCTTTGCCAACCAGCCTCTCGCTGCCTGAACTGTTCGGGCTTCTAGAAGAGTTCAGTGGGGTAAAGCTTGCATATACCAAGCTTGCCCCGCGCGAAAGCGATCAGCGTCTGTTTGTTGCAGATATTACCAAGGTTAATAGACTGATAGGCTGGGAACCCCGGGTATCAGCGCGGGATGGAGTATACCGAATGCTTGTTTGGGTAAGTCAATATTAATGAATTGCTCTATGTCTAAGGAAAGAACACATAACTATATCCGCCAGGTGTGAGACTTATCTTTTTATCGTCCATCAAGAAAAAACTTGAGTTGATTCGACTTGTTCCATTTGATACCTCAACTGAAGAGGGCAGGTCAAATGAGCGTCACCGTCGGATTGCATTAACAGCGATCACATCTGCTGTTGCAAAGGTAATAACTATTGCAACATCGTTTATTACGGTTCCATTGACTCTTAATTATTTGGGAACAGAGCGTTATGGACTGTGGATGACGATAAGTTCGGTTATTGCTATGATGTGGTTTGCGGATTTTGGTATTGGTAACGGTCTTCTGAATGCTGTTTCAGAAGCTTTTGGCAAGGATGATAAAAATGCCATCAAGGCTCATATTGCGAATGCCGTTGTAATTTTAGGCGGTATCGCACTACTTATTCTGTGTTTATTTTTTCTTGTATTTCCATTTGTTTCATGGGGTGCATTTTTTAATGTCAAAACTCAACTTGCAATGGGTGAGGCCGGACCAGCTTTAGCAGCGTTTATGATCTGTTTTGCCATAGGAGTACCTGCTACAATTGTCCAGCGGGTACAGATGGGACTCCAGCAAGGTTTTGCGAGTAGCCTTTGGCAAGCCGGCGGCAGCGTTCTTGGTTTGTTGTTATCATTGTTGGTCATCTTTTTCAAGGGTGGCTTGCCTTGGCTTATTTCTGCTTTGGCCGGTGCGCCTATTATAATTCTCTTGATAAATGGTGCTGTCTTTTTTTTCTTTCAAAATAGAGAACTTGTTCCTAGCATACGACAGGTGTCACCAAGTGGAATGAGACGAATCCTGCACGGTGGACTTTTGTTTTTTGTTCTACAACTGGCGTGTTCCTTAGCATATGCGTCAGACAATATCATTATAGCCCAAGTGATAGGTGTAGATGCTGTTGCTAAATTTTCTGTGATATCGAAGTTGTTTGAGGGGGTTTTGATGGTCATTGGGCTTGCATTCTCTCCACTCTGGCCCGCATACGGAGAAGCAAAGGCACGAGGCGATTTTATGTGGATCAAAAAAACTCTTAAGAGATCTATGTTGACAACATTTTTGCTGGTTGTGAGTGCAGCGATATTGTTGATATGTTTTTACAAGCCACTCTTGGCAATATGGATTGGCGGAAAGCATATATTCCCAATCGAACTTGTTGTGTTGTATGCAGCATGGATGATATTCAAAGGATTGGGGGGGACATATGCTATGTTCTTGAACGGTATTCATGTTCTTAGGCCACAAATTATAATTGCATTAATATTCACAGTAGTTTCCATTGTTTTGAAAATATGGTTTACATACACGCTAGGATTGAATGGCTTGTTAATTGCGCTTATCTTATCTTATGTTGTTACTACCGTGTTGCCGTACTCCCTGTTGACCAAAAAAATCCTATTGGATACCTCTAATAGCCATTAACCTGGATACTATTATGTCGCTTGTCTGCAAAATCTGTGGTTCTACCTTGTCACACGCTTTTAATGTAATCGTTCTGGGTAAATACGACGCTAGTTATAATTATTGCGAAGCTTGTGGTTTTTTGTCTGCTGAAAATCCTTACTGGCTGGAAGAGGCCTATTCAAGTGCCATAGCCTCCACCGATACCGGCTTGGTTTCACGAAATTTCTTTTATGCAAATAAATTGGCCGTTATCCTTTATTTCATCATGAGGGAACGGGGTGATGGTCGTTACGTCGATGTCGCCGGTGGTTATGGCATGTTGACTAGGGTGATGCGCGATTACGGGTTCGATTTTTATTGGTCCGATAAATATTGTGAAAATCTTATGGCTCGTGGTTTTGAATACTCTCCACAAATGGGTATTTGCCGCGCAATAACAGCATTTGAAGTGTTGGAGCACACGGAAGATCCGATTGATTTTATTGTGAATGCATTGAAATACTGGAAAACTGACACACTTATCTTTTCGACGGAGTTATTTGAAGGGACTCCACCTATTCCTGGCCAGTGGGGTTATTATTCTTTTGAGACAGGACAACATATCGCTTTTTTTCAGCGACGGACCTTACAGTCGCTTGCTTTCAAGTTGGGGCTGAACTTCAGCTCGAACGGATGGCTGCATGTTTTTTCAAAAATCAAAATAAACGAAGCATTACTTAAGGCATATACAGGAAGAGTGAGCATTTTGGCAATGCGGTGGTTACGTAGAAACCGGGCAAGCCTTACCTTGAGCGATCACAAACTGCTCGTTGACCAACTAAATTCCAAAGATTCCTGATGCGCATTGCCTTTGACCAACAAATTTTTTTCTTGCAAGAATATGGCGGCATTTCACGCTATATTTGCTGCCTAGCCTCCCATTTATCGAAAATAACAGGGGTCGAGGCGAAAATATTCGCGCCGTTTCATGTTAACGCTCACTTGCCAAATGTCGCTTCTGACATTAGAAGGGGCGTTAAAGTAAAAGTCTTGCCGAAAACTACCCGAATCAGGAATGCTACCAGTAGCTTTATGGCCAGATTATTAATACGTGCATTCCGGCCCGATATAGTTCATGAAACCTACTATTCGGACCTGGCATTTGCCCCCAAGGGTGCACGCCGCGTAATTACCGCATACGATATGATCCATGAGCGGTTTTCTGGCATGTGTCTCGAAAATGATCCAACCACGTATTGGAAAAAGAAGTCATTTGCTCGCGCAGACCATATAATATGTATTTCCGAGAGAACTCGTCGTGATTTGCTGGAACTCTTTGATGTCCCTGCAGAGAAAGTTACGGTGGTATATCTTGGTTTTGATCCTTTTGACTTGGGAACTAATACGGGCAATAAGCTTCAAAATTCACCTTATATACTGTATGTGGGGCCACGAGGTGGCTACAAGAACTTTAATAATTTTATGCGGGCTTATACAAGCTCTGAATGGTTGCAAAATAATTTTCGTATTCTTTGCTTTGGCGGTGGGGCATTTACCTTAGAAGAAAAAGAGCTGTTTGCGATAAATGGTATTAACGAATCTCATATCCGGCAGATTGGCGGGGATGATTCCGTACTTGCTGACTGTTATCGCAATGCGGCAGTTTTCGTATATTCGTCATTATACGAAGGGTTCGGTATTCCTCCATTAGAAGCTATGTCTTTGGGGTGCCCGGTTGTTTGCAGCAATACCAGCTCAATTCCGGAAGTGGTTGGTGATGCGGGCGAATATTTTTTCCCTACCGACATCGATTCCATACGATCGTCAGTTGAAAAGGTTTTACAGAATTCGGAGTACCGAGCTGATTTAATTGCGAAAGGGTATGATCGATGTAAAGTTTTTACCTGGGAGAAGTGTGCAGCGGAGACTCTTGTTGTTTATAACAGGCTGCAATAATCAAGTATTCTTTGTGTAATAGCTGTTGATATCAATCATAACCGGTCTGGTGCCTGGGAACAGTAGATAATCCATCCTCAAGCGGCCAACCGTTTCAAGTTGCATTTCCCCAAAAAGAGTAATGAGGTCAACAGATTGCCATGAATGATACATATACTAATTTCAGGAAAATCATTTCTTGTTGGATAAAAAGAAAAATTCTTGAATTTAGTAGGCAAGATCGAGGCTGTAATAATGTTTTTCTGATTTCCAAGACGGCCGCATTTTCAAAATGTAAAATGAATGTAATCGGATCAAATAACAAAATTATAATCAATGAAGGGTGCTCTTTCAATAAAGTAACTTTTTTCATGCTTGGTAATAATAATGTAATTAATATATCAGAAAATGTTTGTTTTTATCGGGGTGGGGATTTATGGATAGAAGATGATGGCTGCTTGATAGAGATAGGTAAAGACACGACTATTGAAGAAGCACATATAGCTGTTACCGAGCCAGGGTCTAAAATCTCTATTGGTGAAGATTGCATGTTTGCCTATGACATCGATCTTAGAACCGGGGATTCACATTCAATCATTGATTCAACCACTAACCGTAGAATTAATTATGCCAGAAATGTTACCATAGGAGATCATGTCTGGATAGCTGCGCACTCCTCAATTCTAAAGGGCGCTGATATTGCTAAAAATTCTGTGATCGCCACACGAAGTGTGGTTACAAAGCCTTTTAGTCAAGAAGGTGCTATAATTGGCGGGAATCCGGCTGTCGTGTTGAAAAATAATATTGTCTGGGATAGAAGTCGCATTTATGAGTAATTGTCCTATCGGTGTAAAATGAAAATATCAATAATTACTGTCGTAAAAAACGATATTACCCATATTGAAGAAACTCTCAATAGCTGCATCTCCCAATCCAATGTCAATAAAGAAATAATTGTTGTTGATGGATTATCTGATGATGGAACCAGCGAGATCATTTACAAATATAAAGATGAAATCACACTATATTTACGTGAATCGGACAAGGGTATTTATGATGCTATGAATAAAGGTGCCAGTCATGCAACCGGTGATTGGATAATATTTATGAATAGTGGAGATGTGTTTTATAATAATGATTCACTGGAAAAGCTGGATTTGGATAGTTTTAGATCTTATTCAGTAATCGCCTGTTCATGGGCTGAAAGAGGGGCCGAGCATGAAGTCTTTCACGGTAGAAATTCAATTCGATATTCTATGCCAGCTTCTCATCAATCATTGATAATAAAGACAGAATTGGTAAAAAAGCTTATGTTTAATATTAAATATAGGGTCGGAGCTGATTACGATCTGGTATGCAGAATCTTAAAGGGCAATGAGCATAAACTTATTGTTTTAAAGCAACCTATAGCTATAGTAAGACCTGATGGATATGGCAGAAACCTGGAAATCTATTTAAAGGACTACCATAGAATTATATTTAATATATTTGGTATATATCCTTATTTAAAGTACCGCTTATATGGAATATTGGTGAGATGCGTTGGCATGTGCAAAAGTTAATATATTTAAAAGCGGTCTAAGAGGGTAATCTTCCTTAAATAACTCCTCTGTTTATGGCCTTTATGTATAGGGAATAATCGTGAATCAATTAAACAATAATCCATCATTGGTATTTGTTTACCTCGGCAAAATGCCTGAATATGTGCAATACTCTCTGCTACTGAATTCCAGATACAACAAGATAACTTTGTTATGCGACGCTGATTTTGAGCTTGTTATACCTAACATTAATGTTGTTAACGTAAAATCATTTTACAATGGGAATGAATTCAATAACCTAGCTGATGACTCTGCAAAGAGATTCAGAGATGGATTTTGGGTAAAAACTATTGAAAGATTATATGTTCTTTATGCATATATGAAACACGCCAATCTCCGGAGGATATTTCATGGAGAGATTGATAATCTTATATTCAGCTTAGATAACATAGCAGATGTTCTTGATAGGCAAGGAACCGGCTTATTCTATCCTATGCTAACTAATAAAATAGCTGCTGCTTCTCTTATGTATATTAATTCAATAGACGAAATGGAATCATTGATTAGCTTCTTCAATGCTCAAACTACATTTAAAGATGAAATGTTAATGTTAGCCGAATATGTAGAACATAGTAATAACGTATATACATTGCCTGCCGAAAACAATACTAATAATGAAATAGATGTGACTTTAGATAATGAAAAGCTTGTATTTGACGTGGCCGCATTTGGTCAATATCTGTTTGGTATCGATTTGAGAAACTCTGGAAGACCTGTATTTAATAAATATCAGAACATACACTGTCGAACTGATCTATCCAAACTGAATTTCAGGATGGATGAAGCAACAGGTCAAATATATGTACAACGAGATCACCAGGAGCTAAAACTAATAAATATTCATATACACAGCAAAATATTTAAGCGGATATATCAACAAACCGATTATGTTACAAATGTTATAAATAAACTCAACAACCGCAAAAGAACATTGATATCACTTAATATACGAAATTATAAATATATTAGAAACTTATTTCAGATTTTAGCAGTGAAGTGAGAAATATCACGATGGCAACATTATTAAAGAGATCAAGTTTGAATATTTTACAAACCATTAGTTCAGCGGTGAAGCGGCTGCTAACTTGTCACCCGATAGTTCCTCATTTATTAAGATCCGGACAAAAGCTCATCTTGCGCTATATACGGTTGATTAAATTGAGACGTTTGGGGTATCTCCTCGGTTCTGATCATTCACCCGAGGTTCCAAGTAGTCTGAAGATAGATATAGTCATCCCATCTATCGAGAAGGATCTCGCGACTCTTCCGCATGTGATAGATTTTGCTCGGGCAAATGTTTTGCACCCGTTAGGCAATATTTATGTTGTGAGCCCTGATTCGGAAAGAATTCGACAGGTTTGTTCGGAAAAAGAATGTATTTTTATTCATGAAGATACTCTTCTTCCCATCAGGAAGTCTGACATCGACTATCGCGTCGGAACCCTCGATCGTGCGGGCTGGATGTATCAACAATTTTTAAAACTTAGTGGTGATATTTTCTGTACTCAAGAGAATTATCTGGTGCTCGACTCGGATACGCTTCTGGTCAGGCCGCAGGTTTTCGAACGAGACGGTAAATTTATATTCAATTTTTCAGATGAATATCACCTGCCCTATTTTGAGGTGTATGAGAGGCTGTTGGGTTACCCTGCATCCTGTCCTGTCTCATTAACCAGTCATCATATTTTGGTGAATATCCACAAATTGGGACAGTTGAAGGCTGATTTAGAGGCAAGGAACGGATTGGTTTGGTATGACGCCATCATGAATGGGATAGACAAGTCTGAGCCGTCCGGACATTCGGACTATGACACTTACGGCCAATATGCTCTTAGGGGGATGAAGGACAACGTTTACCTCGAGTATTGGTATAACCTCAGCGTACCTCGTCACTTTCTTTCCAAAGTCGACGAACTCGCCGCGAAGTGCGCCAGGAATTATAAGTCGGTGTCGTTTCATAGTTGGAATTAGTGAGATTATGTTTAATGCTGGCAAATAACACTTATCAATAGGAAGAAAATGATATCAAAAAAATATATTTACAACAAATTGTCTTATATATTCGATATTTCCTATTTCAAATATATAAACATATTATTCAATAACGATAGTAGTAGAAATACTGTTATAGACCTCGGATGCGGAGACGGGGCAATAATCAAATCAATAGCTGCAATGTTTCCAGAAAGTAACTGTATTGGTGTGGACTATATTCAAAGCAATTCCTCTCATAACAATCTGACTCTAATAAATGGTGATATTTTAAATTTCATATCTGTTACGGACTTAAGCGGATGTTCTTTGATAATCATGAATGATGTTATAGAGCATCTTGATTATGATCAAATTATCGAATTCATGAATATTGTGATAGATAAAATGCCTAAAGGTTGTCGTTTATGTCTGCAATTTCCAAATATGAGCAGCCCGTTTGGGCTGCGAAACTATTATGGTGATCACACACATAAAACCGGACTTACTGATGTAAAGATGTCCTTTCTCCTGTCACGCTTCAAGCAAATTGAATTCAATTTTAATGGTGTTGAGGAGCCGGGTAAATTTAACGCAATATCTATTCTGCTTTCATTTGTGTATTGGAAGTTCATAATAAAAATATATGGTTTATTACTCCGCAGAAGTATTGGATGGAACAGATACTTCTTTTTCCCGAATTTATTGTGCGTAATACAAAAAATATGAAATTATTTGCTTCATTATTTTTTTATAGGTTTTGTAATACTTGATTTTTGAATGTTGGATTTTTTCCGTTCAAGTATGCAAAAAGGAGACAATATGTTCTACCGAGATGTCAATGAAGAGAATCGTCAAGCTTGGCTGAAGAAGACGCTTTCTAATATGCCGCAAGGTGTGCGAATACTTGACGCTGGTGCTGGTGAACTACGCAACCAGGCACTGTGCTGCCACCTTTCCTACGTATCGCAAGATTTTTGCCAGTATGACGGAAGTGGTGCAGAAGGCTTGCAGACCGGCAGTTGGAATACCAGCCAGATTGACCTGGTGTGCGATATCACAGCCATCCCTGAACCTGATGCCTCCTTCGATGCCATTTTGTGTAGTGAAGTTCTGGAGCATGTGCCCGATCCAGCCACGGTGCTAGATGAGCTGGCTCGTTTGCTCAAACCAGGAGGCAAGTTGATCCTTACCGCGCCTTTTGCCTCGCTGGTTCACTTTGCGCCGTATCACTACTGCAGCGGCTTCAGCAGCTTCTGGTACGAACACCATCTTACCCAGCGCGGTTTTAAAATTGAGGAGCTAACTCCAAATGGTGACTGGTTCGCCTATTGCGAGCAGGAACTGATGCGTTTGGGCAGCATGGCGCGGCGCTATGGTGACTGGAGTTGGCCACTGGCCTATGTACTTGGAATTCTGGGTAAGCTGTATTTCAAATTGCGGGGCGGCAGGGAGGCGGTTGATCTTGCGTGTTTCGGTTGGCATTGTGTGGCTGTTAAAAGCTGATGAATGCATTTCACGCCAGGTGTGATACTTTCCGTGCCAGGGTGGGCATGGTTTTTACCGAGGGTCAGGTTGTCCTATTATCCTTGCTGCTTGGCATTTGTATCCCACTCATATTTGCCACGATGCAAGAGGCAATGCTTAATGCCGTCGTTCTTTTCTGTCTTGTTTCTGTTGGTGGTCTTGTGCTGTGCCGAAAAACTCAAGACCATCTCAATGATCCATCGCTCAGGGTTCTCGGTTACTTTTGGTTGATCAAGCTTGGGCTGACCATTTTCTTACTGTATGCGGGGTGGATCCCACAGCTTGACCCTGCTACGTCTGATGCCTGGGGCTTCGATCCGCAAAGATATTATTTGAATGCGCAGCAGTTGATCGATAATAATTGGATACCGGATATTGCCTGGCTTAGATATACCGGCATCCTCTACTACTACGCTGCGATTTATTATGTCATTGGTCACAATCCGGTTATTCCCGCACTAATCAATGTGATTGTAACGCTTGTCGCCACCCTGTATCTGGTCAGGGTGGGTTATGAAATCAAGGGTCAAAGAGGACCGCGTGATTGGACTCTGGCATTTGCTTTGTTGCTGCCGGAGATGCTTTGGTACGACATCATGACCTCACGAGAGACGCTGTTGGCTGCGCTACTATTGGTAGCGATGCTGACCGCAGGACGATATTTCGCCAGTACGGCTCAGATTTCTCTATCCAAGACTTTGATCATCGTCGGTTTGTCTGCGTCTGCTGTCACCGCCGTGCGCGGCAGCATGCTAGTGCCGGTAGTTGCTTCTATTGCGGTAATGGTGCTGCTGGTCAGACCACAAAGCGGATCGCGGGTTGTGCAAAGGACGATTTTAATCGTTGCTGCCGCTGCGTTACTAATTGCGGGGCCGATTATAGCCGGTTTCGATTTTGCCGGTGATCTTCTGCTTGCTTTTTCGGCAAAGGACAATATTGCGCTAAGCGACACCTTCGCTAACGAGTGGAGCGATAATTCAATCGGACTGCTTTTGATGCCGGATGGCCTGCTGCAATCCATCCTGTTTTTGCCGCCGCGTATGCTCCTGTATCTGGTTGCGCCTCTTCCGAGCGTCTTTGTACCTATTAGTAATCTGCTGGCAGGCAGCCGCGAGGATTGGCAGCAACTTTTGACTATTGCTTCATCTTTGATCAACATACTTGCGATTCCTTATGCGTTGGCTGCTCTCGTTCAATCGTTTAAAACTAGAAAAGCGAATGCAGCGCCGCTCATTTTCCACATATCATACTGGTTTACGTTTATTGCTATCGCTGGTGGAAACCTGATTATCCATCCACGTTACCGCGCCATGGCGATGCCGCTGCTATGGGGATGTGCATGGCTGGGTGCTGTTCTGTGTTCAAAAAGTCTGATCCAGAAAACATCAGTGATTTGGTATGGCCTGCTCACAGTGAGCGCACTTTTTTATCTCAACTATAAATTTTTATTTTCTCAAACATAATGATGAGCCTGCATGAATAAGATTATCACTCGCATTAAGGGCGGCCTCGGTAACCAGCTTTTTTGCTATGCAGCCGCACGACGCCTGGCGTTAGCAAATAACGTGGAACTTGTCATTGATGATGTGACTGGCTTCGTGCGTGATCGGCTTTTTCAACGGCAATATGTTTTGGATAAGTTCAGTATTCCGATCCGTAAAGCTACCCCTGCAGAAAGACTGGAACCATTTGAAACAATACGCCGACGACTGATGAAATGGTCTTCCCGCAGAAGGCCGTTTCCGCAGCGTACCTATCTGGAGCAGGAGGGGATAGATTTCGACGATCGGCTTTTGTCGCTGAAAGTTAAAGGCACAGTTTATCTGGATGGTTACTGGCAAAGCGAAAACTACTTTAAGGATGTGGAGCAGACCATTCGCGAGGACTTGCGAATAATTCCTCCTACAGATGAAGTCAACCTGCGCACGGCAGAAGAGATTAACGGCAGCCTTTCTGTGGCCTTGCACGTGCGCTGGTTTGATGAGACAAGCAATGTTTCGGCTGTCTATTACCAGCGGGCAATTGCCATGATGGAGGAAAAACTCGAATCGCCCCATTATTTCTTGTTTTCAAATGACGCTGAATTCGCCCGTGTATATCTCGACCTGCCCAAAGGCCGTGTGACCTTTGTTTCACACAACCGTGGTGATGAAAATGCGTACGCCGATATGTGGCTGATGAGTCAGTGCCAGCATTTCATTACCGCCAACAGTACTTTTAGTTGGTGGGGGGCTTGGCTTGGCGGTGGGCAAAATAACATTGTTGTGACCCCTGATGTAGAAATTGCCGGAATTGGATCATGGGGTTTCAAGGGATTGATACCCAATGAGTGGATCAGAGTTTGATACAAATATGGGTGACCTTGTGAGCATAAAACTAAACCAAAAAATTGACAGAGCAACTAACACATTGGTCATTGGTGGTGCTGGTTACATAGGTACACATTTGATTCCCAAGTTAATTGCTACTGGGCGAAACGTTACGGTGCTTGACAGAGCAGCGACACCACTGAACGAATTGCCAGGAAATGTTGCATATGTTGCAGGAGATTTTGGTCAGCGAGATTTGATTTGTGACTTACTTGATAGCCATCAAGAAACTATTCATTTGGCTTATGCAACTGTGCCGAATACCTCATTTGAGGATCCTTTATCGGATTTGCTACAAAATCTGCCGCCCACGGTGCAGCTTTTTTCTGAAATGGCAAACAGAGGTGGAAAACTGGTGTTGGTCTCTTCTGGTGGTACGGTCTATGGCGAAACAAGTAAATTACCTATTAGAGAAGATCACCCTACAAAGCCTATTTCTCCGTATGGAGTTACCAAGTTGACATTGGAAAACTATGCACGTCTTTATTCAGTGACTCATGGTTTGAAGTTTGTCTGCGTGCGGCCAGCAAATGCGTATGGCGTAGGACAACGGCCATTTGTGGGGCAAGGTTTTATTTCTACCGCAATGGCTTCAGCTATGGGGGGGCAGCCCATCAAAATCTTTGGCCAAAGCGGAACCATCCGCGACTACATTTATGTCAGTGATCTTGCGGCTGGGATAGTAAGTGCTCTGGAAAAGGGGCATCTATCTAAAACCTACAACCTTGGCTCTGGGGTCGGACTTTCCAATATGGATGTGATTGGAGCCATATCACCATTGATGAAGGAAATAGGTTGTGACTTCCAAGTAGAGCATCTTCCTGAACGTACTTTTGATGTTAAAATAAATGTTCTGGATTCGACAAAATTGCAGGCTCATACAGGCTGGAAACCGCAAGTAGCTTTTGTTGATGGGCTGCGTTTCACTTTAGATTGGCTGCGGAAATAGAAAATGAATAAGACAATCCGACACAAACAGGTTGTTGCTAAAGCTCCACTAATCTCTGTGGCGTTGCCGGTATACAACGGTGAAAAATATTTAGCTGAGGCTATCGATTCCATCCTGGCGCAGACTTTTACGGATTTTGAGTTGCTAATTATTGATGACGGCTCAACGGATAACTCACTTGCCATATTGAAGCAATATAAGCAGCGGGATGACCGAATTCGGTTGATTGCACGAGAGAACAGGAACTTAGCAACCACGTTAAATGATTTGATAGATCTTGCACAAGGCGAATGGGTTGCGAGAATGGATCAAGATGATATTGCTCTGCCACATAGATTTGAGAAGCAGTTGCAATGGCTTGAACAAACTGGGGCAGACATATGTGGTAGTTCTATCCGTTTTTTCGGAACGTCTGATAAACGCACTGTCACCCACTGTCAAACCGATGAGGCAGTAAAGATGGAATTGTTGTTTCGTTCGCCCTTCGCACACCCAACGGTCATGATGAAAACCGTCTTGGTGAAGAAATTACGTTATGACAAAGCATGGGAGAAAGCCGAGGATTACGACTTGTGGGAAAGGGCGGCACGTGCGGGTTGGATGATGACCAATGTTCCTGAAGTATTGCTATTGTACCGTCTACATCCCACACAAATAACAACGCATACTTCCAATCAAAACCAGATTTTCTCACAGAAAATACGTCAAAGGTACTGGGAGTTTGTTTTTGATTCTATCCAATTGAACAGCAAATGGATCCCCGAAGTGATGAAAATACGTGATCCATCATCACCCAAACCCAACATGGATTATGTTAATGCTGCTTTTTGCGAACTTTTACAACGCACACACGGAGAGGCACGAGATACGATATTTGAACAGTTGACACGGCTTTATTTCAGGTTGGCGGCCGATTGCCCGGATGTGGTTAACCTATGGAGTAAATTAAATAGAAAATATGGTGCCGGATTTGCGCTTAGAACCAAGCTCAAACTTTGGTTGCTGCGCAGTTTTCGTATTCGTCCCCATAGTAAATTAACCGAAAGCTTGAAAAAGATTTATTTTTCTGTGGTACACTGAGCGCCGTTCTGGGTTTATATAACAATCATCCCATAAAAGCATACGTTTAAGGCCTCACAATTACGAGTTACAACGCCAAAATTTTGAGAAAACTGCCGCTAATGTTTAAAGTGTTAATTGACAGTCCATTATGAAACCTTCAGTTTCGATAATCACCCCTGCGTATAACGCCGCTTTGCTGATTCCGCAGACGATAGAATCTGCACAGTCTCAAACTTTCAGGGACTGGGAAATGCTCATAGTTGACGATTGCTCTACAGATGATACCTGTGCCGTGGTCGAACGCTATGCCGTGTCAGATCCTCGAATACATTTATTACGTCAACCTGAAAATGGTGGGACAGCCAGAGCCCGTAATGCGGCTTTAAAAGCCGCATCCGGCCGCTACATTGCCTTTCTTGACAGCGACGATAAGTGGCTGCCTGAAAAACTGGAACACCAGTTGGCATTCATGGCAGAAAATGGTGCCGCGTTCTCCTACACTCAGTATCGCCGATTTTCTGAAGAGAGTGGTTATCTGGGAGGTGTCATCTCGGTGCCTCGCTCCTTCAGCTACCACCAGTTACTGAAAAACACCGGTATTGCATGCCTGACAGTGATGATCGACACGAAAATCACTGGACCGCTAGAAATGCCGCTTGTTCGGTACGAGGATTCCGCTCTTTGGCTTAAGCTCCTAAAACGAGGCATCGTGGCACAAGGCCTCATGGAAGACCTGGCACGCTACCGGGTTTCAAAGGCTTCATACTCCGGAAATAAGTTCAAGGCTGCATTCTGGGTTTGGCGAATCTACCGTGATATTGAAAATTTAAACCTGTTTTATGCAACCTGGTGTTTACTAAATTACGGCTGGCGGGCCTATTGTAAGCATAAGAAATGAATGGGGAATGACAAACTAATGGCCAAAAAAGCACTCATTTGTGGCATATCCGGGCAGGACGGGGCATATCTGGCCCGGCTGCTGCTCGACAAGGGCTATCAGGTCCACGGCACTGCCCGTGATGCCCAGATGGCTAGTTTTGGTAATCTGGAGCGTCTTGGGGTTAGTAGCCAGCTTACTTTTCACTCTATGGCTCTCAATGACTTTCGCAGCGTCCTCCAGGTTCTGGCAAAAGTCGAGCCGGACGAGATTTATAATCTGGCAGGCCAAAGCTCAGTCGGCCTTTCCTTCGATCAGCCGGTAGAAACCCTGGAAAGTATCAGCGTGGGCACTCTCAACCTGCTGGAAGCGATTCGTTTTCTGCGGATTCCTGTCAGGTTGTACAATGCCGGTTCCGGCGAATGTTTCGGTAATACCGGCGGTGAGCCGGCTGACGAGAATACTCCATTTCGTCCCCGCAGTCCTTATGCCGTTGCCAAGTCCACCGCCTTCTGGGAAATTGCCAACTACCGTGACGCTTATAATCTTTTTGCCTGCACTGGCATTCTTTTCAATCATGAATCTCCTCTCAGGCCGGAGCGCTTTGTCACCCGTAAAATAGTTAATGCTGCCTGCCGAATTGCCGGAGGTAGTAAGGAAAAGCTGCATCTTGGAAACATTTCAATCGCCCGCGACTGGGGTAGTGCGGAGGAATATGTTGAAGCTATGTGGTTAATGCTGCAACAGGATACTCCGGAAGATTTTGTTATTGCCACCGGCGAGACAAATACTTTGGAAGAGTTTGTTGCGGAATCATTTGCCTGTGTGGGTTTGGATTGGCACGATCATGTTGTATCAGACCAAACGCTTCTGCGGCCGTCAGAGATCATGGTTAGTCGAGGAAATCCGGAAAAAGCTTCTGTTAAACTTGGTTGGCGGGCAAAGTTAAAAATGAGGGATGTTATTAAGATGATGATCAAGAACGGAGCAAGTCTTACCAAAGGAGCATCATGATGTTGATTCCGGTTATTCTTTCTGGTGGCTCAGGTAGCCGACTTTGGCCATTATCGAGGGAGTTGTATCCAAAGCAGCTTCTACCGCTGGTAAACCAGTTCACTATGTTACAAAACACAATCATGCGAGCAGAAGGCATTTCAGCAATTATGTCACCTATTGTTGTCTGCAACGACGACCATCGCTTTATGGTTGCCGAGCAGATGCGTCAGCTTGGGGTAGAATCAGCTGCTATAATACTGGAGCCGATCGGTAGAAACACGGCTCCGGCAGTCGCCCTGGCTGCCTTGCATGCATTGACATATGAAGAAAATCCACTTCTGCTGGTATTGCCGGCCGACCATGTGATTAACGATGTCGATAACTTTCATAAGGTGATAGAAAAAGGGATGCCGTCAGCAATCGCTGGGAAATTGATCACATTCGGGATTGTTCCTGCCGGCCCTGAAACCGGATACGGTTACATCAAGGCAGATAAGAAAACTAATCTTACAGGAAATGATAGCGTGGTTTTTAATGTTGACCGCTTTGTTGAAAAACCTGATGTAACTTCTGCCGAGGGGTATCTCGCATCGGGTGATTATTATTGGAATAGCGGCATGTTCATGTTTACTGCCCGGACATACCTTGAGGAGCTGGGGAAATATGCGCCGGATATGCTGACTGCTTGCAAGGCAGCTTATGCCAAAGCAGTTGTTGACAATGACTTTATCAGGTTGGACAGGGATATTTTTTCGGCTTGTCCGGGTGATTCGATTGATTATGCGGTCATGGAAAAGACCACTGAGGCGGTTGTGTCACCACTTAATGCTGGTTGGAGCGATGTCGGATCGTGGTCTGCCTTATGGGAGATCGGCGCACAGGATGATCACGGCAATGTACTTAAGGGAGACGTCCTTCTGCATGATACGAAGAACTGTTATATTTCTGCGACGGAGCGGCTTGTTGCCACCGTCGGCCTCGAAGATCATGTCATCGTCGAAACTGCAGATGCGGTTCTGGTCGCAAGAAAAGACCGGGTTCAGGATGTGAAAGCTATCGTTAATCAGCTGAAAGCAGACAAAAGACAGGAAGCTTTGGTACATCGCAGAGTTTCGCGACCTTGGGGCGCTTATCAGTCGGTCGATAATTCGGACCGGTTCCAGGTAAAGCGGATTACCGTTAATCCCGGTGCAAGCCTGTCTCTGCAGATGCATCACCACCGTGCCGAACACTGGATTGTGGTCAAGGGAACAGCCCGTGTTGTAAAGGGTGAAGAAGCTATTCTTTTGTCAGAAAATCAATCAACATATATCCCTCTGGGTGTGACGCATCGACTGGAGAATCCCGGAGTAATTCCCCTTGAGCTGATTGAGGTCCAGTCAGGAAGTTATTTGGGTGAAGATGACATCGTCAGATTCGAGGATGTTTACGGGAGATCAAACTGATGCAATGTTTTAAGGCCTACGATATCCGCGGAAGGGTCCCTGAAGAGCTGAATGAGGATATTGCTTACCGTATAGGAAGGGCTTATGCCTCATGCGTAAAACCCAGGAAGGTGATTGTGGGCCGTGATATCAGATTCTCCAGCGAATCTCTGTGCCGTGCATTGACACAAGGGTTAACTGACAGTGGTGTTGATGTGTTTGATATCGGCCTCTGCGGTACTGAACAAGTATATTTTGCGACATTTTTCAAAAAAATGGATGGCGGTATCATGGTTACCGCAAGCCATAATCCGATGGATTACAACGGGATGAAGCTGGTGCGGGAAGATTCGAAGCCGATCAGCGGCGAT
>Ga0134124_10001782_pt1 | contig 17323 bp, 19 predicted proteins | sample KB304_FD_96880 | JGI IMG/M metagenome (GOLD analysis project Ga0134124, IMG submission 96880) | Terrestrial soil microbial communities without Nitrogen fertilizer from Kellogg Biological Station, Michigan, USA - KB3-0-4 | ecosystem: Environmental > Terrestrial > Soil > Unclassified ...
CTTGGCACGCGGCTCGGGCTTGCCGTCGGGTCGCCCGTGCTGCACGGCGCCCTCCGCGTGCGGACGAGGCGGTGCCTGGCGTGACGCCGTGGGGTCGTGCGCCGGCGGTGGCGGCGGCTGCGGAATCTGCCGCGCGCCGGGCTCGGCATCCTTGCCCGGTCGGTTGCCGGGCTTCTGCTCGGGCGGCGTCGCGGCGCGCGCTTTCTTTTCATCGGGCACGCGTGGAGCTGCCTGCGGCGCCGGGCTCGGATTGCCCGCTGCGCGGCGGGCGTTCGGCGCGTCATCCCGGCGTGCCTTGTCGGCCGGGCCCGATCCGCCCGCCGGTGTCGGGGTCGCGGTCGCTCGCGCGGGCTCTCGCTTGGGTGCGGGGACGATCTGCGGCGCGGCGGGAGGCGCGGCGCCGCGGCTCGTACCGAGCCCCTGTGCCTGGAGCGCCGGCGAGAGGTCGCGTGGCGCGCGCGTCGCCACGACCTTGCGCTCCTGGATCCGGGCCGACGGCCTGCTGGCCGAGCCCTCGCCCGACATCACGCTGGCGGCGACGGGCTTGACCTCGAGCGCGCCGCGGACCGGCGTGAGCTCACGCACGCGCGCGTCGTCGACCCTCGTGGGCCTCACCGCTCCGTGGCCGAAGCGGTCGGCCGGTGTGGCGACCACCGCGTTGTGCACGTGGACGTTCTTGTACACGGTGATGTTGGTCACCTGAACGTTCGTCGTGCGGTTGATGACGACGTTGTTCACGACGCGCGGGCCGCCCCAGCCGTGCCACGACGCCACGCCGACGAAGCCCGGTCGACCCCACCACGGGATGATCGGCTCGCCCCAGCCGAGCGGCGCCCAGTGCAGGGGACGAACACCCACGGTCACCGCGACCGGGCCCCCGAGGAAGACGACGAGCGCGGGCGCGTAGACGGGCCGGACGACGACGGGACCGGGGGCCCACGCCCAGTAGTTGCGGACGAAGACCCAGCGCCCGTAGTGGTACGGCGCCCATCCCCAGGGCGCGTCATCGAGCCAGGTCCAACCGAAGCGCGGGTCCCAGATCCAACGGCCGGTGCTGTAGGGCACCCAGCCCGGAGCCACGGCCGTGGGCACCCACACGGAACCGTACGACTCCTCCGTGCGCCACGCCCCGTGCTGGGCGAGCGCTTCGGTTCCGTACATCGAGGCGGAGACGTGCTGGGTCAGGCTCGGCTGCAGCAGATAGGCCGTGCGCTGATAGTTCCAGCGATCCCACGCGGTGAGCTGCGGCGCGGGGCCCGCATCGACCCGCGGCGTCTCGGTCCCGGTGACGACGATCTGCTGGTTGGTCGCGAGAGGCGTCGCCGTCCCACCGGCCGGCGTGATCGTGGCGCTGCCGCCCCGGTGGCTCCTGAACGTGGCGGAGTCTTCCTGCAGGTCCACGTGGTAGTAGCCCGCGCGCTCCACGGTGAACGCCGCGTTGGGCGTGGCCATCTCCACCGTGTTCCCGGCCGCCAGCTCCCGCACGTCGAGGGCGGCGTGTCCGGACGTGATGCGGAACTGCACGAAGTCCGGCTCCTGGTTGTCGAGTCCGAGCTGGGTCCCGTTGCCGGCGCGGACGAAGGCCCGCGGTCCGAATTGAACCTCGACGCTGCCGTCTTGGCCGGTGTAGAGGAGGTCTCCGGGCGACAGCGGCGTGTTCACGCGCGCCTCCGCCCACTCCTGCGCGCCGGGGCGCCAGAACGACACCTGGCCGTTGATGTAGCTCACGCGAGCGGGCGTGGCCTCGGTAGCTTGCTCCGGGGCTGGCGGGTCCTGCGCCGGCACCCGGGCGGGCCCGAGCATGACCGCGGCCAGCATCGCCAGGATCGCGACGATTCGACGTGTCTTCACGGCTCACTCCCCCCTGCGTACGCGTGGATCGGCTCGCTCCGGTCGTTCGTGCTGCGGGCGGAAGCTCGCCGGGACCGATTGTGACGCGTCGGCCGGGTGAGGTGTCAGAGAAAAAAGGAACGCGCTGAATCTACGGCCTGGCCGGCCACCGGGGTTCCGGGCCGCCCTCGGCCGCCCTGATCCAGGTACTTGCGCACGACCAGTAGATCGGCACGGCCCGCTTGTACGAGCCCCGGATGAGGGCGGGCGCGCGGCCCGGCACGCGCGCGGGTGAATCCTCGAAGACGAAGCGCAGGTAGTCGCTCGCGGGCGGACAATCCGGATTGGCGCTGGGGGGGTCGCCGCCCGCCACCGAGAAGGGCCAGGCGGCTGCGGCCGTGATGTACAGCCCCCTGGCTCTCACGACCGCCAGGCTCCGACCATCGGTATCCGGACGCGCCACGTATCGATTCACGACGGTCTTCGTCTCGAGCACGCGGCGCTCGTACTCCCCCCCGCGGCATGCCGTCTTTGACCACCGAGCTCAGCGTGCGAAGCGCGTGCAGCGCGTTCGGCAGATCGTCGCCGTCCGCGGATCCCGAGATGGCCACGAGGAACCAGCCCGAGGCCGACGTACGACGCGCGGACGATCACCGCCGGTCGTGCGGGGCGCGCGAGCGAATCCGCCACTCGAAGGCGTCGTCACCGTAGTCCAGGCGCCGCAGCACCTCGAGCACGAGAAACCGGTCGTGGACGGCGAGCGCGCCCTCGATGAGGCCGTTCCAGGCCTCGAAGACGGCCGGCGACACGTTCGCGATGCCGCGCATCAGCCGCCAGGAGCGCCGGGTGACGTGGACGGCCTCGCCGCGCGTCTCGCTCTCCGCCGCGTCGCCCTCCGCGGCGGCGAGCCGGGTCATCCAGTCGCCGAAGGCGACGGCGGTCTCCGCCTTCACGCCGAGCGTGTCCGCCGTCTGCCGATAGCATTGGGCGCCCACGAGCAGGCCGGTCACCCGGCCGAGGTGGGCGGCGTCCGCCGGGCCGAACAGCTCGACCAGGCGCGGGAGGCCGGAGCGGACGTACTCCATCGCGTAGTTGCGATTGGCCCTGGCGAGCCGGTCGGCGGGCCACTGCGCCTCGGGCAGCTTGGGCGCTCGCGTGGGATCGAACGGCGGCGGCAGCTCGCCGGGGCGGAACTGCAGGCGTTCCTCCGGAGCCAGATCGCGCGCGTGCTCGAGGAAGTAACCGGCCAGCCCGTGCTGACCATCGACCGTCTGCGCCGTGCACACGAAGCCCAGCCGCGGGTTGCCGAGCGAGACGCCGTTGTGCGCGTACCAGCCGCGCAGCATGGCCCGCGAGACCTCGGTGGGCACGCCGCAGATCGCAGCACCTGGGTAGATCCAGCGGGGTGGTACGAAGCGCACCCACGCCTTCGTATCGCTCTCACGCATGAACTCGACATCGACGCCGCCGACGGCGTTGGACAGATAGTGGTAGGCGGCGCAGGCGACCGCGTGCGGCATGCCGGTGAGGCCGAGCTTGTCGAAGCTCGACAAGAACTTCTCGTGATGCTGGTGGCGGAACACGCGGAACACCCATTCCGCGGCGTCGCCGCCGCTACGGCGTGAGGCGACGGTGAGGATCAGGCCCGTGAAATAGGTGTGGTAGAGCGCGGCGGCAGCCGACGCGAACGTCGTATCGCTTCCCATGGCTGGCGACCCTCGACCACGATAGCACCGACTCGATTCTTACCGCTTCCCGCGGTAAGGAAGTGGCCGGTTTCAGGGGGCTTCCAACGGCACCAGATCAGTCGTGACGCGGAGTTATGGGTATGGTCCTCGACTTGCTGAGTGCGCTTGTCGTGGCAAACTCGACCGCTCGCGAAGTACTCTGTCATGACTGGGAGGCGCTGAAGCGCGCCGCCCAGGAGCGAGAGATCGCCTACGAATTCGATGGGCACGAGCTCCACGTGTGGACTCGGCGCCCCGAGCCGGGTGACCGGTGCGGATGTGGCGCGCGGAAGTGGACGTGATTCACGTCGACGGTACGCGGAGCCGGCCGGCGGGGCCGTGCGAACGGGGTGCGGGAGGACGACTGTGAACGGGGCCATTGCCGGGAAGACCATCATCGTGCTCGGCGCGTTTCCTGTGCTCGTACACGCCATCTTCACCGTGACGACCATGGTGTTCGGTCTCATGATGCCGCAGATCGCCGAGCTCACCGGGAGCTGGTCCGAGGCGCTGCGCAAAACGGTGATCGTCGTGACATTCCTCGTAGCCGTTCGAGCCTCGTTCGGCCTCTGCCGGCGCATGTGGCCCGAGACCCCCGTGAAGTGAGCCGCCAATCACGAAGCGCGTCGCCTACCGAATCGTGCTGATCGCGTCGGAACAGGCCGCGGCGCGCACGATGGCGAGCAGCCGCTCGCGCTTGAGGCACGCAGCGAAGTGAAACGAGTCGGCCACGCCGACGATCTCTTCCGGCCGTACGCCCTCGAAGCAACGGCCGAAGTCCTCGACCAGCGGCTCGGCGAGCAGGATGTGGCGGACCAGCCCGTGAATCCAGGATCGCTGACCGAAGGGAAACGGATCGAAGTCGGGGAACTCACGCCGGAACGTCGCCTCGATCGGATCCAGGATGTCCCGCACGCCCGCGTCTGAGGAGGCCCACGCATCGACGCCCAGTCGGGCCTTGCGCTCGAGGACGGGCCGGATCCGGCTCAGATAGGGTGAGTCCGGCGCCGCGTAGACGAGGCCCTGCAGGCCGATGTCCTTGTACGTCCACAACGCCCAGCCCGCGTCGTATCGGCGATAGATCTCGAGCTGATCGCTGAGCACCTGCAACCGCATCTCGTCGCGGCGGGTGTCGCCCGGGTAGACGGGACCGAACTCTCCCACCCAGATCGGGGTGCCCGTGCGCCGCATGTACTCGGTCCGGGCCAGGAAGGTCCGCTCGATCACGTCGCGATCGACGTACTTGCCACGGCTCGTGCCCGGGTAGTCGCCGCCGTCGTAGAGGCCGGGCAGCGCGTAGTCGTGCAGCGTGTAGACCGTGTTGGGCCACGCATCGCCGAAGACGTCGAAGTCCAGCGAGTAGCGATTGCCCTCGAGGAACAGGATGTGATCGCGATCGATGGCGCGCACGGCGTCGTGCAGGCGCCGGTAGAAGGGAGCAATCGCGTGGCCGCCGACGTCACCCGGCTCGTTGATCGGGTTGTAGCCGGCCACCCAGGGGTCGTCGCGATAGCGCTGCGCCAGCGCCTCCCAGAGATGGACGACGCGATCCTGGAAGTGTTTGTGCTCCCAGAAGAACGCGCGGTGCGTCGGGTTGTCGCTGTGCCAGCGCTGGTTCTGGCAGCCGGGCAGCGCGTGGAGATCGATGACCGCGTAGAGCCCGTGTCGCGCGCAGCGCTCGATCGCCCGATCGAGCAGCCGGAATCCGTCTTCCCGCAGCTCGAAGGGACGCAGGTCGTCCTCGAAGTGTCGATAGCTCACCGCCAGCCGGACGACGTTGAGCCCCAGCGAGGCGATGAACGCCGCGTCCTCGTCGCCGAAGAACACGTCGAGGAAGCGGTCGAAGAAGCGCTGCGCTCCCTCCTCGCCCAGCGCCCGGCGCAGGGCCGCACGCTGCAGGGTCTCGGTGGAGGGGAAGCCGGTGATGAAGTTTTCCATGTTCATCCAGCCCCCCAGGCCGACGCCACGCAGCATCACGGGGCGACCGGAGCGCGTCATGATCTGGCGGCCGCTGGTCTGGAGCAGGACGTCATGGTCCATGCGGCGGATGCTGGGCCGTGAGCGTCGGCTCTGTCAAGGCGGCCATCGATCCCGCCCGAGCGAATCTCGACGGCTTGACACATCAGCCGTTCTTGATGGATGATCCGGGCATGGCAGTGGTGACCAAGGACGTCGAGATGGCCCTGCGTCTCTTCCGCGCGCTCGGGGACGAGACTCGTCTGCGTCTGCTGGAGCAGCTGCACGGTGGCGAGCAGTGCGTCTGCGATCTCACCGATGAGCTGGAGGCGAGCCAGTCGAGGCTGTCCTTCCACCTGAAGACCTTGAAGGACGCCGGCCTCGTCATCGATCGCAAGGATGGCCGGTGGGTGTACTACTCGATCAATCCGGAGGCGTTCCAGACGCTCGACCGCGTTCTTGCGGACTTGAAGCCGTTACGGCTGAGCGTGCGCGCGGCGCGCGGCTGCCAGTGACCCCCTTTTTTTGCCTTCACATATCAAGCGTTGTTGATGAACCGAGAGGGACGGCGATGAGCGAGCTGACGAGACGGCGGATCGCGGTGATCGGAGCGGGTCCCATCGGATTGGCGGCGGCGGCGCATCTGGTCACGAAGGGCCAGACTCCCGTCGTTCTCGAAGCGGGGGAGTCGGTGGGCGCCCAGGTGCTCGCCTGGGGCCACGTGCAAGTGTTCTCGCCCTGGCGCTACAACGTGGATCCCGTGGCCGCAACGATGCTCCGTGCGTCGGGCTGGAAGGAGCCGGACCCCGACACCCTCCCGACCGGGGCCGAGATAGTCGCCGAGTACCTTCGTCCGCTCGCCGCGCTTCCCCAGATCGCTCCGCACGTGCGGCTGGGCGCCCGGGTCCTCGCGGTGGCACGCGCCGGCCACGACAAGATGAAGACGACGGGCCGCGACGCGGCGCCGTTCGAGCTCCGGGTGCGGTCCGCGAGGGGTGAGGAGACGCTGGTCGTCGATGCCGTGATCGACGCCTCCGGGACGTACGGCACGCCGAACCCGCTCGGCGCCAACGGTCTGGCCGCCATCGGCGAGCCGCAGTGTCGGGCTCGCATCTTCTACGGCATCCCCGACGTCCTCGGTATCCACCGGCGACGCTACGACGGTCGCCGGACGCTCGTCGTGGGCAGCGGGCACTCGGCCTTCAACGCGCTGCTCGAGCTTGCCGACTTGGAGACGACGCTCACCTGGTGCGTTCGGCGCGACGAGGTCGGCTCGATGTACGGGGGCGGGGAGGCCGACGCCCTGCCCGCGCGCGGCAGTCTCGGCGCTCGCCTGCGCAGGCTCGTGGACTCGGGTCGCGTGCGGCTGGTCACCGGCTTCCGGATCGCGGAGCTGCGCGACGACGCCACGGGGGTCACGGTCCTCGATGCCTCGGGCCGCGCGCTCGGCCCGTTCGACGAGATCGTGGCGGCGACCGGCTTCCGTCCGGATCTCACGATGCTGGGCGAGCTCAGGCTCGACGTCGACCCCGCCGTCGAGAGCCCCCGCGCGCTCGCGTCGCTCATCGATCCGAACGTCCACAGCTGCGGCACCGCGCCACCCCACGGTGCCGCCGAGCTGCGCCATCCCGAGTCCGGCTTCTTCGTCGCCGGCATGAAGAGCTATGGACGGGCGCCGACGTTCCTCATGCTGACCGGCTACGAGCAGGTTCGCTCGGTCGTCGCCGCGCTGACCGGGGATCTCGACGGGGCGAGCCGTGTGGAGCTGACCCTGCCGGCGACCGGGGTGTGCTCGGCGACGCCGGCGACCGAGACGGCGTGCTGCACGGTCACGTCCACGGCCCAGGCGGAGGGCGCCTGTTGCGAGGAATCGCTGAACACGCCCTCGGGGAGTTCCTGTTGTGCGCCGACACCGGTGATCGTGACGACGCTCCGGCGCCCCGAGCCGAGCTCCGTCGACGTGCGGACCGCCACGCTCAAGGACGTCGTCAAAGAGAAATACGGGGCCGTGGCTCGGCAAGTGGCAGGCGACGCCGGCTCGTGCTGCGCCTCCGCGCCGCAGGATCTCATCTCCTCGAAGCTCTATGGTGCCGAGACCGCCGAGCTTCCCGTCGAGGCGATCGCGGCATCGCGTGGTTGTGGCAACCCGACCGCCCTGGCGGAGCTGCGGCCGGGGGAGGTGGTCCTGGACCTCGGCTCCGGCGGTGGCATCGACGTGCTCCTGTCCGCCCGGCGGGTGGGGCCGGCGGGCAAGGCCTACGGGCTCGACATGACGGACGAGATGCTGGCGCTGGCGCGGGAGAATCAGCGCAAGGCGGGTGTGGAGAACGTCGAGTTCCTCAAGGGAGAGATCGAGCACATCCCGCTGCCCGACGACACCGCGGACGTCATCATCTCGAACTGTGTGATCAATCTCTCCGCCGACAAGGACGCCGTGCTCGCCGAGGCGTTCCGCGTCTTGAAGCCCGGCGGGCGCGTCGCCGTCTCCGACGTGGTCGTGCGCGGCGAGGTGCCGGCGGCGATTCGCCGCAGCGTGGAGCTCTGGATCGGCTGTGTCGCGGGCGCGCTCGAAGAGTCGGACTATCGGGCGAAGCTGGCGAGAGCCGGATTCGAAGCCGTGGACGTCGAGCCGACCCGGATCTACCGCGCCGAGGACGCGCGGGACGCGCTCGCCAAGGCCGGTCTCGACGTCGAGACGATCGCGCCGGCCATCGAGGGCAAGTTCATGAGCGCGTTCATCCGCGCTCACAAACCGGCCCGGTGACGCGCCGGCGCGTGCTCGTCCTCTGCACGCACAACGCCGCCCGCAGCCAGATGGCGGAGGGGCTGCTCCGGGCGCTCGCGCCCGATCGGTTCGACGTCGCCAGTGCGGGGACGGAAGCCACGCGCGTGCACCCACTCGCCATCCGCGTGATGGACGAGGTCGGCATCGATCTCCGCGGCCACGACTCCAAGACCGTCGATCGATTCGTGGCGCAGCCATGGGACTACGTCATCACGGTCTGCGACAGTGCGAACGAGCGCTGTCCGGTGTTTCCCGGGGCGGCCACGCGTCTGCACTGGAGCTTCGAGGACCCGTCGGCGGCAATGGGCAGCGAGGATGAGCGGCTCGCGGTCTTCCGGCGGGTCCGCGATGCGATCGCGACGCGATTCCGCGCCTGGGTCGCCGAGCAGATTCCCGCGTGAAGCCCGAGCTGCGGCGCCGAGCGGTGTCGGAGGGCGTCGGGACCGCGATGCTCCTGGCCGCCGTCATCGGGTCCGGGATCATGGGCGAGCGGCTGGCGGGCGGCAACGTCGCCATCGCGCTCCTCGCCAACACGCTGGCCACGGGGGCCGCACTGGTGGCGCTGATCCTGGCGTTCGCTCCGATCTCCGGCGCCCACTTCAATCCCGCGGTGACGCTCGCGGATGCCTGGCAAGGCGGCCTGGCGTGGTCGGCGGTTCCGGTCTACGTGGGGGCGCAGGTGGCGGGTGCGTTCGTGGGGGTGGCGGTCGCGCACGTCATGTTCGGCGAGCCGCTCTTCATGGCCAGCCGCCATGCCCGCCACGGCCTGCCGCAGCTCGTGAGCGAGTTCGTGGCCACCTTCGGGCTCCTGGCGGTCATCTGGGGCTGTGTCCGCTCGCGCGCCGCCGCCGTGCCGTTCGGCGTGGCCGCCTACATCACCGCCGCCTACTGGTTCACGGCGTCGACGTCGTTCGCGAATCCGGCGGTGACGCTGGCGCGCGCCGCCAGCGACACGTTTGCCGGCATCCGCCCGGCCGATGCGCCGGGGTTCATCGTCGCGCAGTGTGCCGGCGCCGGCGCCGCCACGGTCCTCTTTCGCTGGCTGTTGCCACCTCGCGCATGAGCGCGCTGACGGTCCGGGTCGCCACCGTGGACGATGCCGCAGCCATCGCGGCGATCTACAACGAAGGGATCGCCGATCGGATCGCGACCTTCGAGACGGAGCCCCGGACGCGGGGACAGATCGCGTCGATGCTGGCGGAGAAGGGCGATCGCTATCCCACCGTCGTCGTCGAGCGCGGGGGCGAGGTGGTCGCCTGGGCCGGTGCCGGCGCCTACCGGAGCCGGCCGGCTTACGCGGGCGTCGCCGAGCACTCCGTCTACGTGGCGCGCGCGGCGCGGGGGACCGGCGCCGGTCGAGCGGCGCTGGAGGCGCTCTGTGGCGCGTACGCGGCGCGCGGGTTCTGGAAGATCGTGTCGCGTATCTTCCCCGAGAACACCGCGAGCCTGGCGCTGCACGAACGGTGCGGCTTCCGCGTGGTCGGCGTCTATCAGCGTCATGGCAAGCTCGACGGGGCCTGGCGCGACTGCGTCATCGTCGAGCGGCTGCTGTAGATGCCGCGCCGGTGGGCGTGGCGGTGAGGCTGAACCGTGGCGTCGTGGCGATGTGCGCGGCGCAGGCGTGCGCGCAGCTCGGCGCGTTCAGCGTCGCCGCGCTCATCCCCGCGCTCATCCCCGCGTGGTCGCTCAGCAATACCGAGGCCGGCTGGATCAGCGGCATCTACTACGCCGCCTACACGCTGGTCGTGCCGCTGCTCTCCTCGCTCACCGATCGCGTCGATCCCAAGCGCATCTACCTGGGCTCCGTCGCGCTCACCGCGCTGGCCTTCGCCGGGTTCGCCTGGATCGCTACCGGTTTCTGGGCGGCGCTCGTCTTTCGCGCCTTGATGGGGGTCGGCTGGGCGGGCAGCTACATGCCCGGGCTCAAGGCGCTCAGCGACCTGGCGGAGGGCCCGCAGCAATCGCGGGCCGTGGCCGCCCACGCGGCGGCGGTGGGCGTCAGCGGCGCGCTCTCGTTCGGTGTCGCCGGGGCCGTGAATGCCTGGCTGGGCTGGCAGTGGGCGCTGGTGCCGGGTGCGCTCGGCGCCGCGCTGGCGTTCGTGCTGGTCCTCGTCGGCCTGCCCGCTCGCCCGCCGCGCCCGTCGACCGCGGCGCGCGGCGCGCTGCTCGACTTTCGCCCGATCCTGCGCAACCGGTCGGCGCTCGCCTACTCGCTCGCCTATTGCGTGCACACGTGGGAGATGTCGGCGCTCCGGGCCTGGGTCGTCACCTTCCTCACCTTCGCCGCCGCCCAAGGCGGCGGCGCGTGGACGCCGCTGGCGCCGGCCACCGTCGCCAGCGTGATGGGACTGCTCGGCGTGTGGGCCAGCGTGTGGGGCAACGAGCTGGCCATCCGCTTCGGGCGGCGCCGCTTCATCCTCGGCACGATGCTCGCCTCGGCCGCGATGGCCGGCGTCGTCGGCTTCAGCGCGGCGCTGCCGTATGCCGGGGCGGCCGCGATCGTGCTCGTCTACGCGATGCTGATCTGGTCGGATTCCTCGTCGCTGACCGCGGGCAGCGCCGGCAGCGCCGCGCCAGGCCGGCGTGGCGCGACGCTGGCCGTCCACTCGACGCTCGGCTATGCCGGTGGCTTTCTCGGTCCGCTCGCGCTGGGCGTCACGCTCGACCTCTTCGGCGGGGCCAGCGTGGTCGGCTGGGGGCTGGCGTTCGGCCACGTCACGGTCGCGCTGGTCCTCGGCGCGCTCGTCTTCGTGTGGCTACGACCGGCCGACCTGGCCGGCGATCGACCGAGGATCGCGATGCGGGCCGGCGCTCACGAATCGAAGTCGTCCGGCTGAGCCGGCCGGAAGACGAGGTCGATCGCCAGCCACAGCGCCTTCGAGCACGGATAGAAGAGGATCGGCGTGACGACCATCAGCACGCCACCCCCGATCAGGAGCGGCGTCCACGGGGGATCGGGCCACGTCACGAGGAGCGCGATCAGCAGGGCGAGCGCAAAGACGACCTCGGTCACGATGAAGTTGAGCGTGAAGGCGCCGAGCCAGTACTCGTGCTCCTCCTCCCGACCTCGGTCGAACCGGAGCCCACACGTCGCACAGCAGCGCTCGATCGTGAACCACGACCGCATGATTCGGCCCCGGCCGCAGTGAGGGCAGCGCCCCCGTAGCGCGAGGATGATGGACGTCCAGGTCGGTGGGCGACGGGGCTCGAGAGGGTCGGCGGTGGCATTCGTGCGGTGCACGTGGATATTTTCCCGCGATCCACGCTCCCGCGCTGCGAGTCGGGCCGGCGCGTCGCCTCGGCGCCTCCCCCGTCATGTTCAGCACGTCGGCCGCCCAGCGCATGAAGTCGGGCCAGCCGGACATCAGGATGCGCGCCACCAGCCAGCTGATCAGCGCGCCCACCAGCGCCGGGACGGGCGCGCCGAGTCGATCGAGAGTGGCGGTGAGCGCGAGCCAGAGCGAGAACGCCGCCGCGGTCCAGGTCGCGAGCTCGGTGAGCGGAAGGTGGGGGCCCATCAGTGCCCGGTGTCCGCAGGGCGTCCGTCAACCGAGGTCGAGTGTGCGTCGTGTGGATCGAGGAACCATCGCAGGCCGAGGACGCCGACCCCGATGTAGGCGGCCAGGATGAGTCCCGAGCCCACGTCGACGGGCCGCCCCTGGAAGAGGTAGCGCTGGACGACGTGCTGGAACGCCGCGAGAAAACCGCCGAGCGCCGCGTAGAGCCCCACCGGCCGCCGCCAGGCCCCCGGTGTCACGCCGAGGTGGTCGAGATGCGGGCTCACCGACGAGGTCGGGGCGGGTGTGATGCGGATCGAGATCCCGTTCTGGGCCTGGAGCAGACGCCGAGCGGCCACGACGTACCACGTGCGCAGCCGTTCCATGGCGGCGGCGTCACCGCCGGCGCGCAGGCAGTCGCGGGTGAACAATTCTGTCGCCACGGCCTCGGCCACGGCCTCGAACCGCGTCAGCTTGCGTCCGACGACGACGTCGAAGACCACCTGACACTCTTCCGTCGGGGCCTTCGCCCCGTCGATCCAGACGACGAGATCGTGGGGATGATGGCGATCCATGGCGCCTCCTCCGGGCAGATCAATCGAACGGCGGCGCGGTGCTGCGTGCGCGAGGAGGTCTACAGCCGGAGCGGAGCGAGGGGAGGACCGGTCTGGCTCGTGGGCACCCTGACCGGCGCCGGCGGGGGCGCGACGGCGACGATGCTGGGCGCGGGCACGACGAAGCCCACAGCGGCGAGGGCGGCAGCGCGCGCGATCGCGGGGGCGCTGCGGGGCGCCTGCTTGACGCTGCCCTGCTTCGACCCCGCGGGTGTCGGAGCCGACGCATGCCGCAACGCCGGAATGGCCACCAGCAGCAGGAGGAGCGCCCACGCCACGATGCAGGAAGCACGCATCGACGCGCAGTATAGCAACAAGACCTGCTTCAGCCGATCAACGTCCTGACGTCCGACGACGACGGGCGGGTCGCTTCACACGGCTCCGGAATCGGCCAGGGGAACGGCGTCGAGGTCCTCGAGATGCGCGACACAGTTGAGGAGCCGTACCTGCCACGGCGCCTCAGGGTCGATGATCGTCAGCGATGTGTTCTCCCAGCGCTCGGGCACCACCGCCCCGTCGGCGAGGAGGAGGTGACGGGCGGCGAGCGAGCGGCACACGAGCCCGTGCGTCACCACGGCCAGGTGCCCGACGGTCGCCGCCGCGAACCTCTGCACCAGCGCCCACGCCCCATCCACGCGCGCGTGAAACACCGGCCAGCTCTCCCCGTTCGGGGGCGCGTAGTCGGGCTCGAACATGTCGAACCCCAGCTCGGCGTAGGCGGTGCCGCGGATATCGCCGAAGTTGCGTTCATGGAGCAGCGGGTCGAAGGTCAGCGGAGCGCCGGTCGTCCGCTGAAGGTGCTCGGCCGTGGCGCCGGCCCGGGCGAGATCGCTCGACACGATCCGCGCGATGCCCTCGTGCGCGAGCCGGCGGGCCAGGCGCTCGGCCTGGGCGACACCCCGAGGCGAGAGCGGGCTGTCGGGAAGCTGGACGATGCGGGAGGCGTTGCCGACGGTCTCGCCGTGACGGATCAGGAAGATCGACACCCCGAGAGTGTACAGCGGGAACGTCGGTGGCAGCGAGCTTGCTACTCCGAGCGAACGATGGGTCATGTCGTCCTCACCTACCAACGGCCGTTGCGCACAACGGCCGGGCGCGTCTACGTGGTGCGGGCGTGCGGACGCGAGCGGACCGACGGCACCTGGGAGGGTTGGCTCGAGTTCGTGCCGGACGACGGAGGCGAGATTCTCCGCTCAGCGCGCGAGACGACCCAGCCCAAGCTCGTCGATCTCGAATACTGGGCCACCGGCCTGACGCCCGTGTACCTCGAGGGCGCGCTCGAGCGCGCCCGTCTCGCCGCGTGATCGGTGGAGCGAAGCGCCGTGAAAGAGAAGGAGAAGCGCATGAAACGAGTCGGACGCCGTCTGTTGTTCGCGGTCCCCTGCGCGGTGATCCTGGCCGGCTGTGCGATCGCCCACGGCCCGGTCACCGCCGCCGTCACGCTCGACATGAAGGGGCCGGTCTCCGTCGGGCCGGCCGCCGGAAGCGCGAAGATCGGTCGATCGGAAGCGTGGGGCATTCTCGTCTACTCGACCGGTGACGCCAGCATCTCGGCGGCGATGCGAAACGGTGGCATCACGCGGGTGCACCACGTCGATCAGGAGACCACGAACATTCTGGGGCTCTACGCGAAGTACATCACCGTCGTCTACGGCGAGTAGCGACCCCCGTCGCTCGATCGGACGGATCGACCTCTGACACGGGCGCCGCCGGGTGGCCGGCGGCGCCTGGCGCTTGAGCGGCCCTGGCCGTCGCCGCCGCCCGCGCTGGTGGATGACGGCTCTTGCCTGGTTCTCGCGTCTCGGCGCCGAAGGCGCTGGACGCCCGGGACCCCGCAGTGATACAAGGCCGAGCCATGGCCACCGCCGCCCGGCTCGTCATCGTCTTCGTCGTGGATGGGCTGCGTCCGGACTCGATCACCGCCGAGGAGACGCCCACGCTGTTCCGGCTGCGAGCGGAGGGCGTGAATTTCCCGAACAGCCACGCCGTGTTCCCCACGGTCACTCGCGTCAATGCCGCCGCGCTGACGACGGGGATGCAACCGGGCACCCACGGCATCGTGGGTAACCAGATGTACGTCCCGGCCGTCGAGCCGGCGCGGGCGTTCGGCACCGACGCGCACCGAAATTTGCTCGAGCTCGATCGAGCCAGCGGCGGACGGCTCGTCCTCGGACGTACGCTCGCCGAGCGCTTGCAGGCGCACGGGCTGCAGCTGGCCGCCGTCAGCTCGGGCTCCACGGGCAGCGCGCTGCTGACGAACCCGCGGGCCACGTCAGGGGTCGGCGTGCTGATCAGCGGCTATTTCGACCCCGGCAAGTCGGTGGCGTGGCCGGCGTCCGTCAGCGAGACGATCCTCGCGAAGTTCGGGCCGGCGCCCGCGAAGGGCCGCGGCGCCGATCGCTACGACGACGCCGTCGCCTGGACCCAGCGCGTGCTGCGGGAGTACGTGCTCCCAGAGCTTCGACCTGCCGTCGTGATCGACTGGCTGACGGAGCCGGATCACACGCAACACCACGTCGGCGTGGGCTCGCCGGCCGCCCGCGAGGCGCTCGGCCATGACGATCGCGAGATCGCGCGCGTGCTGGCCACCGTCGAGCAGCTCGGCCTGACGGCGACCACCAGCGTCTTCGTCGTTTCCGACCACGGGTTCACCACGAACACGGCGGGCATCGATGTCGCCGGCGCGCTGGTCGAGGCCGGGCTGAAGGCGTCCGCCACCTCCCGTGACGTCGTCCTGGCGAGCAGTGGGCAGGCGGTGGCGCTGCACGTGGAGCATCGCGACGCGGACCGGGTCGCCCGCATCGTTCAGTTCTTGCAGACGCGCGAGTGGTGCGGGGTCATCTTCACCGCCGGTCTGGCCCCGGGCGACCCGCGCGGGGCGGTGGCGGGGACGTTCGCGCTGGAGCTGATCCATCTGGCCAACGAGGAGCGGGGACCGGATCTGCTCCTGACGTTCCCCTGGAGCTCCCAGCCGAACGCCTTCGGCGTGCGGGGTGCCGACCTGGCCAACGTCAGCACCGGTGGTGCACCGTTGACCAGCGACCACGGCAGCATGAGCCCGTGGAATGTGCGCAACACCCTGGTCGCCTGGGGCGCCGGGTTCAAGACGCGGACGGCGGTGCACGCGCCAGCCGGCAACGCGGACGTGACACCCACGATCCTGACCCTGCTCGGCCTCGAGGAGCATGACGGCATCGACGGTCGTGTCCTCGCCGAAGCGCTCGTCGACGGACCCGATGTCGAACATGTAGTGGTCGACACGCGAGTCCACACCACAGAAGCGGGGCGCTATCGAGCGGCGGTTCAGATGTCGACCGTCGACGGCCGCCGCTACGTCGACAAGAGCTGGCGCGTTCGCTGATTTTGCCCGACGAGCCAACTCCTACAATCGTCGAGGACGGAGTGCGCGGCTGCTGACAGTGTCCGTCGGCATCTGTCGGACGTTCGACATCGACGCCGGCGAGGCCGAACACAAACGCCGGACTTTTCGCGCGTGCCGGTACGGCTCGTGCCTTGCTTGCACCGCGCGGAACAAACTGTCACCCGAGCGCTGTGGACAACCCAGCGCTGTGGACAACCCAAGGACCGGCCCCCCTCGGCCGGGAGGAATCGCGCATGAAGCTTCGTCTGCCGTCCGGGGTGTTCTCGAGTGACATCGGGATCGACCTCGGCACCTCCAACACCCTCCTCTTTCTGCGCGGCCAGGGAGTCGTCGTCTCGGAGCCTTCCATCGTCGCTCTGGATCGGGTGCGCCACACGGTCATCGCCGTCGGTCAGCCGGCGCGGGCGATGCTGGGTCGGACCCCGGCCAACATCGAGGTCGTGCGGCCCCTCCGCAACGGAGTGATCGCGGACTTCGAGGTCGCCCAGACGATGCTGAAGGAGCTCATCGCGCGTGTACAGCCGCGCAGCCGCTTCTTCCGTCCCCGCATCGTCATCGGCGTCAGCTCCTGCACGACGCAGGTCGAGCGGCGGGCGGTGCGCGAGGCGGCGATGCAGGCCGGCGCCCACGCCGTCTACCTGGTGGAGGAGCCCATGGCGGCGGCCATCGGCGCCGGGCTGCCGATCCAGGAGCCGGGCGGGCACCTCGTCGTCGACATCGGTGGCGGGACCACGGAAGTCGCGGTGATCTCGCTGTCGGGCATCGTGTTCTGCCAGTCGGCGCGCACCGCCGGCGACGACATGAACGAGGCGATCACGCAGTACATCCGCAAGCACTACAACTTGCTGGTGGGGGAGCGCCGCGTCGAGGAGTTCAAGCTGGCGCTGGGTGCCGCCCGGGCGTCGGGCGAGGGCCCGCGGACCGTCGAGGTCAAGGGCAGTGACATCGTGGCCCGCGTACCCAAGACGATCACCATCAACGAGGACGAAGTCCGCGAGGCGCTCTACGATTGTGTGGGGACCATCGTGGAGACGGTGCGCGTCTGCCTGGAGCGCATCCCGCCCGAGATCGCGGCCGACATGGTGGACAACGGTATCGTCCTGACCGGCGGCGGCTCGTTGCTGGCCGGCCTCGACGACATCATTCGCAAGGAGACGTACCTGCCGGTCAAGATCGCCAAGGATCCGCTCTCGTGCGTGGCGGTCGGGATCGGCGCCCTGCTGGACGATCTGCCGCTTCTGGAGCGAGTCTCGATTCCTCAGTAGGACGTGGGGGGCCACGATAGGGCCCCCCACACCCCCCCAACTGCTCGGCGCGCCCCGGCGGAGCCGGGGCGCGCCTCGGCAACGCGCGTACCGCTGGGGGCCCCGACATGGCCCATTTGAGAACGTGGGGGCCCCGAAATGGCCCCCACCCCCCAACTGTTCGGCGCGCCCCGGCGGAGCCGTGGCGCGCCTCGGCAACGCGCGTACCGCGTGGGGCCCCGACATGGCCCCATTTGAGAACGTGGGGCCCCGAAATGGTCCCCCCAC
>Ga0134124_10001783_pt1 | contig 17319 bp, 26 predicted proteins | sample KB304_FD_96880 | JGI IMG/M metagenome (GOLD analysis project Ga0134124, IMG submission 96880) | Terrestrial soil microbial communities without Nitrogen fertilizer from Kellogg Biological Station, Michigan, USA - KB3-0-4 | ecosystem: Environmental > Terrestrial > Soil > Unclassified ...
GATGCAGTTCGCCCTTGACGAGACCGAGAACTTCTGCCGCAGCGCGGCCATTCTCCATGCTCTCATGGAGTCGCTGGACATCATCAAGAACAAGGACTCGAAGAAGCCGGTCTCTTCTGTCCCGTCCCTGCTCCAAGATGCCCTCAACGTAGGCTTCACCAGGACCGTCGGCCACGACTTCCTCGAAGAGTGGCTGGCCCGACACAAGGAGTACACGGAGAAATTGAGCCGACTCCCATTCGACCTGGAATACTTCGACAAGGTCACCCGAGGCGGGCTCCCGCCCGGGTCCCTCTCCATCGCCCTGGCCCCGACCGGCGTGGGCAAGTCGATCTTCCTCTGCCACTGCGCGAGCTCCTACCTCAACCGGGGGAAGAACGTCCTGTACATCTCGGGGGAGCTCAAGGAGTCCCAGATCGGGCAGCGCATCGACGCGAACTTGCTCGACGTCCCGGTGTCTGACCTGGAGACGATCACCCTTGACTCGTTCCAGAAGCGACACGAGCACCTCCGGCAGAAGACCAAGGGGAAGCTCATCATCCAGTGGTACCCGCCCGGGATGGCTGGGATCGATAACTTTGACCAGCTCCTGATGGAGCTCAAGGCCAAGAAGAACTTCGTCCCCGACGCGGTCTGCATCGACTACATCACCTGCTTCAAGTCGGTCAGGTTCAAGCCGGACGCCGGGTCCTTCAAGTATTACAAGGCGGTCGCCGAAGAGTTCTCCGGGTTCGCCGGCATCCACAACATCCCGGTGCTCACCGCCACCCAGGCCAAGCGAGACGCCTTCGGCTCGACCGACATCAACATGGAGGATACGGGCGAGTCGATCGGCCTGCCCCAGGTCGCCGACTTCATGTTCGCGATCCAGTCCTCCGAGGACATGGCCAAGATGGGACACTGGCTCATCAAGCAGCTTAAGAACCGGTGGCGTGACGAGAACCTGGATCGCCGGTTCATGGTCGGCATCGACAAGCCCAAGATGAAACTCTACGACCTCGACAGCCAGCCGGTCGTGCAGAACTCGGCTGTCCCCGTCAAGACCCAGACTCCGGCGCCACAAAAAGGGCCGAAAGACTTCACCGGCTTCCACTAGTGATCTAAATACGCCATGCGCGAGTTCGAATTGGAAGTCGGGATTCGTGAACATGCGGTCGACGGAGAGGGCCCCTGGTACTGGCCCGCGGTCGACATCGGCGCCTGGGAAGGCCCCTCTCGGGAGTTCCCCCAGCTCAAGCAGTTTGTCCTTCCAAGACTCCAGGGGAGGAGAACCTGTGTCCAAGCCGGGGGATGCTGCGGGATGTTCCCCCGGCTCTGGGCACGGGATTTTGAGACGGTTTACACGTTTGAGCCGGACCCGCTCAACTTCCACTGTCTCGTCAGGAATTGCCAGCTCCGGAACATTTTCGCGTTCAACGCCGGCCTGAGCGACTATTCCGGCCTCGCCCCTTTCTGCAAGACGCCCGACGACAGGAACCGGGGGATGCACCAGGTCATTGCCCAGTATCCCAAGGATGCGTGGGCCGGCATGGACCTCTGCGCCGTCCTGGCGATCGACAACCTCGGGATCGAGAATGTCGACTACATCCAGCTCGACGTCGAGGCGAGCGAGCTGAGGGTCGTCAAGGGCGCTCTCCGGACGATCATGCGAGACCGGCCGATTATCTCCCTGGAGACCGTCGAGGGTGAGACCCAGCGGATCCTGACCGACCTGAACTACCACTGTGTCGGCCAGATCGTCAGCGATCAGATTTGGTGCCCCAAGTAGGCGGGTAAATACCGGTACGCACTCAACCCAGAGGTGTAGTCCCGGTGCCCAAAGACGAGATTCAAGAAGGCCGAATCGGCGCCGATCCCAGGCTCGATTACCTGATCCGTATCGGACTCGGCTCCAGCGAGAAGATCGTCTGGTGGCGACAGGTCTACGGCGACCCGCACAAGGCGGTGATGACGCCGTTCCTCCGCCCGTACGCGGCCGAGGCGATCGAGCGACTGATCGGCCTGGTCATGTCCGATCCTCAGCTTTACCAGCGAGTCCGCACCCTCCTCCAGAGGAAGAGGGTCGTGCCCGCTGCCGGTTTCTTCGAGGAGTGGGAACTCAGCGAGGAAGCCATAGCCGAGCGGACGGTCGAGAACATCAAAAAAGTTGCGAGGGAAGCGTGAAGAAGGTCGACGAGGCCCAGGCGATATCGCGGGCCGACCTCATCGCCAGCCACAAAGACCTGGCCTCACACCACGAGAAGATGGCCAAGCAGGCCTCCAAGTGGGCCAAGAAGGACCCAAAGTGGGCCGGGGTAGCCGCGGGCCATGCCCGACGAGCCAAGATCTTTGGGAAGCTCGCCGAGGACGCCGCTGCCGGTCCTGACCCGGGCCCCATCTCGGAGGCGAAGCGCGGTCGGAAGCCGGCTGCACCGACCGACGACTCTGACACTGACCAGCACATCCTGCACCAGCTCAAGAAGGCCTCGGTCCTGAGGGGACAGCACACCGTCAGCTTCAAGAACGGGGACAGGTACCGGGTCCCACCTGACGAGGCCCAGAAGGCCCTGGTCGGACTCTCGAGCCGCCGGACTCCAGACGAGAAGGAACACTTCATTAGCCGGCTCTGGAAGAGCAAAGACTCCTTCGGTTCAGCGGTGGCCGAGGAGAGGCTGAAGCCCAAAAACACCTAAATACGTCAAGAGAAACCTAGGGAAGAAACACATGCCTCTGTGGGGATCAGTCGACGCGGCGTCGAACGCCGTCAAGTTTGACGCGACGGACAAGAAGACGCCGGGTTCTGCCGCTTCTGGCAACTCCTACGGCAACGTCACGGCCGGTCAGTTCCGGACCAACCAAGCTCTGGGAATTTTCGGCGCCAACACGACCGAGATCGTGGGCAAGGGCGTCCACCCAGGCTGGATCATGGCCAAGCAGGGCATGGGCCCCATCACGGCCCTGGCGCCTAACACGGGCGGCACCTCCTTCGCAAACCTGGCCGTCGGCTCCATCACGGGCCCGACCGGCACGACCCAGGCAGACTTCATCGTCCTGACGACCAACTCGACCGGCGGCATCCTGACCATGGCCCCGCTGGGTTCGACACAGGCCCTCGCGGCCCCGGGCGTGAACAACCAGCCCTCGGGCCTGTTCGCCAACGTCGCCTCGCTCACCGTCGTCCAGCCGGCCAACTCGGTCCTGTCCGTCGTGGCCTCGCCGGGTGGCACGGGCTACTCGAACACCGACATCGTCCGCATCTCCAACTCGACCGCGGGCGTGGTCAATGCCTGGTGCTCGCTGACGACCAACTCGACGGGCGGCATCACCGCCGTTAACCTGGTCACCGGCGGGCGGAACTTCGTCAACGCGACCGCGGTGGCGATCGACGTCTACAAGGCCGACACATTCGTGGCCTCGACCGGTTCGGGTGCTACCATCACCCCGACCATGAAGACGGGCGGGGCGTCCCTGGCCGTCACTGGTCTGGTGACCCTGGGCGGGCGAGCTAACCGGAAACAGTACGAGACGCTGGTCGCTCTGGGGAGCATGTCGGCTACGGGATCGACGCTCCCGTAAGGTGGAGTGACTTGAGTGAGTACGCAGGGAAGGAAGACCAGCCAGTGTCCTACGATCACGTCGGTCGGAGCAAACGATCACATCGTCGTCGTGGCCACTGTCAACTCGGTCACCAATACACACCTGGTGTCCACCAGTGACCTTCTCGGAAACTCGAACGTCGCGGTGGTCGGCTCAAATCTCGTCTCAAGACGGACCACTACGCCGTCCAACAGTACAAGTTCGAACTGTCGTACTGGAGAAGTCTGGAGTGACGGTACCTACATCTACGTCGGTACCGCCAACAACGTCTGCAAGCGCGCCCTCCTCTCTACGTTCTGAGCCCCCGCTCGACGAGAAGAACTGGATCGCCTACGCCGCCACCTGCTACGACAACCCGCAGATGGTCGACGAGTCCGAGTTCTTCGAAGATCTCAAGCGCATCAAGTACCTCAAGAAGAGTTTCTCTCGGTACAGGACCACCGGGGAAATTCGAGAGCGGCTCGTGCTCAACCATTTCATCATACTCGTCAACGTGTTCGGTGCCGTCTCGCTCCCCCGGATCCTGTTCCTGAGGATGCGAGAATACCTAGAATATGTGAAGCCGTTCCTGATCCTGCTCAACGCCTGGCCAGACTACATCAGGGGAGTGGGCAAGGAGAGGGACTTTGATACCGACCAGGTAGCTCTGGACTCGGGGATCGTCGAGAAGCTGAGGAAGATCTGATGGCTCTGGTGTTCCGCGGACTCGTAGAGGGGAAACGTGATGAAGTCATTGAAGATGCGGCCTGCAATTGCGCGGGCGCAGGACAAATCGCGGGGATCGGAGTGGGCCCGGACGGTGAGCCGGGTGTTAAGAGGAGGAAAAAGGGTGGCACCGTCGTCGACAAGAGGAGTTGATACTCGCCTCACCCTGGTCGAGCATGACCTGGCTCGCACCACCGAAATCGTTCACAGGCTCGACGAGGCAGTCGAGAAGCTGACAGAGGTCAACGCGAACGTGGCCAAGCTGCTCGCCGTCCAGGAAGAGCGCATGAGCCGTTTCATGTCGGACCGGAAAGACGACTACGCGGGGCTCGAGGAGCTCATCAAGAACAACTCGGACCGGATCAAGGTCCTCGAGCGCTGGATGTGGATCGCCACCGGCGGGGGCGCCATCATCGGTGGCCTGATGTCGAAGGGCATCGGCCCTCTCCTCAACGTATTCGCCTAATTTTGGTGTACAATCACGCGCATCCGGGTAGAACTACATCCGGATGTTCTGGGTTGAATCCCGTTATGCCAGCCAGCTAGGCGCCCACGTCAGGAACTTCAAGAGAACCGGTCCGAACAACTGGACCTTCTCCTGCCCCATCTGTGGCGACTCCAAGAAGAAACCCTGGAAGGCCCGGGGTAATGTCTTCAAGCTCGAGCAGGAGCTGCTCTTTCACTGCTTCCGATGCGGGGTTTCCAAGCGCTTCGGCAACTTCCTCAAGGACCTGGCACCGCACCTCCACCAGGAGATGCAACTCGAGCTCCTGGCTGAGGAGGGTCGCCCGACTTCCAGAGCCGACGACTACGTCCCTCCGGTGATGAAGACCTATGACCAGGTCTTCTCAGTCTTGGACACGATACAGGACGCGTGGTCGCTCGTCGACACCCATCCGGTTCGCCAGCTCATGACCAGGCGGAAGCTGCAACAGATTGAGCTGTACTATACCGAGCACTTCTGGGCCTGGGTCAACACCATCGTCCCCGGGAAGTATGTCGGTCCCGAGAAAGACGAGGCGCGGCTCGTCATCCCCTTCCGTCTCGGATCAGGCCAGATCATCGGGGTCCAGGGCCGAGCCCTCAACGGCAGCGGGATGAAGTACGCCACCGCGGCCTTCACCGACGAGCCCATGATATGGGGTCAGGACAGGCCCGCCTACCAGCCCACGATCGTGTTTGAAGGTCCGATCGACGCCTCGTTCATCCGGGGCGCGCTTGCGACCGCTGGCGGCGACATGACCACTCTCCTGGAACGGTGGAAGTGGTTTATGAAGCCGGAGGAATACATCCTCGCCTATGATAACGAACCCCGGAGCGACGCCACAGTCAAGAAGATGCTCAAGGCGGCAAAGAAGGGGTACAGGATCTGCGTCTGGCCAACCGCCCTTAAGGAAAAGGACGTCAACGACATGATCCTGGCCGGCAACGATCCGGCCGACATCAGGGATATGATTATACGAAACTCGTATACCGGCAGCGCCGCCGAGATGCAGATCACATGGTGGAAGAAGTGAAGAGTCTCGAACGCCTCGTCATTCGACCCAAGGTCGGCTCCGTCACCAACTTCGAGCGGGTCAACCTGACCTGCCAATATGAACTCCCGGGCGGTAAAATCTACTCGGGCATCCCCCTGATCTTCAATAGTCAGTGGAGCTTCGATGACAACATCGCGCTGACCAAGATGGGAGTCATGTCCCGGGTCTGCACGGACGACTTCGACCAGCTGATCAAGTTCTACAATGAGGAGGAGACGCACTACAACGTCCTCCCGATCGTGTTCGGCGACGACGACCTCCGTATGTTCTCCGAGATCTACAGCGCGGTGCCGGACAAGACGAAGTTCAAGTATGTCATGCTCCAGGACGTGGTCGGCGCCCGCCTGCTCGTCAACAACTTCATGGAGAACTACCCGGGTGTGGTGGTGATGGCGGGACCCCTGTCTCCCGCCGAGATCACCGTGTTCAAGGTCCCCATCCCCATCGTCGGGTTCGACGTGGCCCGGGACACCCTGGATGAGATGTTCGGGATCGAGCCGGAATTACCCGATTATTCTCTAGCTGACACGAACTTCGTGGCTGCCCAGTACTCGCCCCGCAACATGGGTGAGGTGGCGAAGCTCTTCGCTCTCGGCGCGTCGTTCGTCATCCTTGACGAGGAGATGGGCTCGTTTAATGTCGAGCAATCACTCAATGCGCTGCGCGGTACTTGCGCGTATTGTAGTTGCAACCTTGAAGACTTGAGCGCCTCTGCCCAGGTAGAGGCCGTATAAATACGACCGCAGGAGCGAGGTTGGGTCTCCCCAACTCCTCGTCTTCTGCATTTTGTTGATCAAACCACATTCACACAAAGAGGGCTCAATGAACGCTCCAGCTTCGGCGCGCGTACGGGATTTTTATGGTTCGATGGGTCGCGCGGTTGCTGAGCGGACAATCTTGAGGAAGTGTCATGGTGATGTGTGGGAGTCCTGGCTGGACGTCTCCCACCGAGTCGCCGTGGGCAACGCTAACCTGCTGTCGAACGGGGCCGAGGCATCGAGAGAATTTTTCACGCTCTTCGACCACCTCAAGACCGGCGCCTGTATCATGTCGGGTCGCCACCTCCAGCACGGGGACGGAGATCAGCCATCTCGCCCCAAGGAGGTGTTCACCAACTGCGCCACGTCGGCCGCCAGCTTCATCACCTTCATGCTCCTCCTGTCCGGCTCGGGCGTGGGTCGAAGCTATGACGATGACATGATCATGGTCGACTGGGATAATGCCCCGAACCTCCGGGTCGTGCTCTCCCAGGATCACCCCGACTTCGACTGGTCAGCCCATGAGTCCAGCCGAGACGCCCTTCACAAATACGGGCCCGACTCGAAGAACGTGACCTGGTTCAAGGTCCCCGATTCCCGCGAGGGCTGGGCCAAAGCGCTCGAAGTCTGGGAGGTCATGGCGTTCGAGAAGGTCAATCGGGACAAGATGCTGATCCTGGACTTCTCCGACGTCCGCTGCAAGGGCTCGCCCATCAAGGGGATGCAGAACCGGCCGGCTTCGGGCCCGGTCTCGCTCATGAACGCCTTCATGAAGGCGGCGAGCCTGAAAGGCTCGGGCATGGCCCCGTGGAAGCAGGCCATGTACGTCGACCACTACTTCAGCGAGTGCGTGCTCGTGGGCGGCGCCCGTCGGGCCGCTCGCATGTCGACCAAGACGTGGCGGGACATCTCCGTCCTCGACTTCATCCGGATCAAGCGGCCCATGGAGTTCGAGGGGAAGGACGTTCACCAGGTCGTCGAGTTCCGCAAGCAGAACCCGGGTCACTGGGGCTTCCTCTGGAGCAGCAACAACTCCGTCACCGTCGATGCCGAGTTTTGGCGCCTGATCGACCTGACCCGCAAGAGCCCCGAGTATGGGACCCCTCTCGCCCGGCATGCCCGGAAGGTCTGGAAGATGGTCATGTCCTGCTCCTACGGCGATGGCACGGGCGAGCCCGGGCTGATCAACGCGGACATGCTCAAGCAGGACGATACCGGCTGGGATGAGCTCACCAAGGGCACCTATGTCGGCTCCAAGTGGTACCAGGTCGAGGACGACACCGAGGTGCTGCTCAAGAAGCTGGCCAAGCGCGCCCGCGCCAAGAAGAACTATATGATCACCAACCCCTGCGGCGAGATCGCCCTCTCCGTCCTGGGCGGGTACTGCGTCATCGCCGACGTGGTCCCCTTCCACTGCGAGAGCCTGCAGGAGGTGGAGTCCGCTTTCCGCACGGCAGTGCGCGCCATGATCCGGACCAACACCATGGACTGCCTCTACAAGGCCGAGACTGACCGGACCAACCGGATCGGGGTGGGCATCACCGGCATACACGAGTTTGCCTGGAAGTTCTTCGGTGTCGGCTTCCGTGACCTGATCAATCCCGACTTCGAGGCGTGGGACTCCGCGCTCTATATGGGCCAGACGGGTGGAAACTGGCCACAGCTGCTCCCGCACGGCGACAACTACTGGTCTTCACGGATCAGCCCGATGTCTGGCACAGTCCGGGCAGCCGCCTTCTGGAGGATGATGGAGTACTTCAACGGGTGTGTCAAGGACGAGGCCCGGAAATACTCGAAGCACCTGGGCGTCAGAGTCCCCCACACGGCCCTGACTGTGAAGCCCTCCGGGACTGTCTCGAAGCTGTTCGGCCTGACCGAGGGCTGGCACCTCCCGGCCATGGCCTACTACCTACGCTGGGTCCAGTTCCGGAACGATGACCCGCTCGTCAAGACGTACCAGGAGATGGGCTACCCGACCCGGTCACTCAAGACGTACGAGGGCACGATCATCGTCGGCTTCCCCACGGCCCCGATCATCAGCACCCTGGGCATGGGCAACGAGCTCGTGCTCGCGGGCGAGGCGACTCCCGAGGAGCAGTACAAGTGGCTCGAGCTGGGGGAGAAGTACTGGATCAAGGGCAAGGGCGAGGACCTGGGCAACCAGATCAGCTACACCCTCAAGTACGACCCCGAGAAAGTTGACTTTGCCGAGTTCTGCAATATGATCAAGAAGTACCAGAGGAATGTCCGGTGCTGCTCGGTCATGCCCCAGGAGAAGGGTGCCAGCTATGAGTACCTCCCGGAGGAGCAGATCACCCGTGACGAATACGATGCCATCATGATCAAGGTGTCCGGCATCGCCGAGGCTGCCGGCAAAGAGATGGGCGAGGAAGTCGACAAGGTCCACCTCGAGTGCGAGGGCGGAGCCTGCCCGATCGACTTCAAGGAACGAGAGAAGGAACTGGCGTAATGGCTGACTTCTGCAAACAGTGTGCCGAAGAATTATATTTCGGGACCGGCGACTTAGCCGGCCTCATCACCGAAGAAGAGGTCAAGCAGGGACTCGGCGCCGTCGTCCTCTGCGAGGGCTGCAGCATCGCCGGGTCGCTCATGACGCGAGTCAATCACCTGGGCGAGTGCATCGATTCTCGCTGCATCAAACATGGGGCACTCCCGAAGGACGAAGATGAGTCTTGACGAGAGGCGCAAGCCTCTTCGCCATGAAGACATGGATGTCGTAGGCAATCTATTCGGCCTCCGTTTCGCGGCCTCCGACATCGTCGAGCTCTACATCGAGGATGATGAGTGGTACCACTACCAGACATGCTTTCATAAGCACTGGCTTCTCGACCTCATCAATGTGTGTCAGGCCGGTCACAGGCACATCCATTTCCCGACTAAATAGGTGGCATGTGCAACTGGACCTTTCGCGGTAAGCCATTCCTCCCCGACCACGCTGAAGACTATTTCGGTTTCGTCTACCTCATAACCCACGTCCCCACCGGCCGGAAATACGTGGGCAAGAAATTCTTTTCCGCGGCCCGGACTCGGCGTACCAAGAAGAGCGCGAGGAAGCGCCACTTCCGAGTCCCCTCCGACTGGCAGGAGTACTGGGGGTCTAACAAGGACCTCTGTGCCGAGGTCGAGAGGCGTGGCAAGCAGGAGTTTACCAGGGAAATCCTCCACCTCTGCAGCACTCGCGGCGAGTGTCAGTATCGCGAGCTGGAGGAGCAGATTACCCGCCAGGTCCTCTTCTCTGACGACTATTATAACCAGTGGATTTCTGCCAAAATCCACAAAATATGTGTCCGCAAATTTGTATGATGCGTGCACAATTTAGTGTACTAGCCCTTGTGTCGGTTGTAGAAGTCAGCACGTTGGAACGAACCAAGACGAACTAAACCGACTCACGGAGAAAACGAATGAGCCGCCTTCCGAAGACCCAAAGACTGCTGAATGCCCTGACTGAAGGGCAAAAGTTGACCGCCAACCAGATCCGCAATCGGTTCAAGTTCGCGAGCAACGACTCCGTTTACAGCACTATCGTACGACTCCGCGCCGAGGGTTACGCCATCAACTCGGCCCTGACCCGGCTGCCCCGGATCGTACAGTACTCCCTGGCAGCGTAGTTCCCCCGCCCGCGCCAGCGAGCCCCTGCCGCACTCTCCCCCCTGGTGCGCAGGTAAAGGGTGGCCGAGAGCCCTCCCCCTCTCTCGGCCACCCGCTTTCCGTTGACAATTCTATATGATATTGTACAGATTTGACCCGAACAGGAGCCCCCGTGCCCCCGACCCTCCCTGATGTGATACTCTTTATCCTGATGCTGGCCTTCGTCCTCTGCGTCGTATGCGCCGCCGTCAATGTCAGCGCTCTCTGGGCGCACCTCCGGAAATCCGCTCCCGATGAAGAGACCGATCACGAAGATACCGGCGCTGCTGGTTCCGGCGGCAGCGGAGGCTTCGCCGCCGCTACGATGGCAGCTGGCGGAGTTCTGCCGGGTGATGCGGCCGTTCTCGCTGCAGTCGTAGCAGCAGGAGCTGCTGCGGCAGTTGTCTCAGAACCCGCGCCTCTCGTGGCTACCCCCGACGCGCCGGTCCCTACTCCGCCCATCGCGGCGACCGAGCCGGCAGCTGAACCGACCCCGCCGGTGAGCGACGCCGATGTCCCGACACCTGAGCCCACCCCGCCGGCAGCCCCGGTCCTGGACTTTGCCCCGAGTGCTCCGGCGACACCCACGGAGGGAACCACGCCGTGAAGACCACTGCTATTGGACTGATGCTCGCATATGCGAGCATCATCCTCTTCTTCGTCACTCAGGTCCTGATACCAGTCTTGAGGGGAACGGTTACTTTCCCCTGGTTCAGGAGCAGGAAGCGTGCTCAACTGGAGTCGGAGCTCGCTAACGTACGTGAGGAAGCCGAACTCGTAGAACTCGAGGCGGCAATCAAGACCATGGCTCCAACCACACAAGGTAATGAAGATGCCCAGACAGACGTACGACGACGACCCGACGCCCAGCCTGACAAGCCTGATGCCCAAGAGAATCGCGGCACTGGTGATGGCGGGAGTGCTGGTCGTAGGCGGCCTCTACGCGGCGCCAAAGCTGATTGAGAATATCGACGCGAACGAGCTCACCGTTATCCAGTCACCCTGGTCCGGCGAGCTCAAGTGGTACACCCAACCCGGGCCGGTCTGGCAGGGCATGGGCGAAGTGACCAGCTACCCCCGGCGGCAGACTTACGACTTCACCGGGGACCGGAACGGGATCGAGGTCCGGTTCAATGACGGCGGCCACGCCAAGATGTATGGCAGCATCCAGTATGAGCTGCCGAGCGACCCGAAGCTCCTGACGGAAATCCACCTGAAGTACCATGACCCGGCGAAGCTCCAGAAGGAGCTGGTCGAGACCGTGACGAACGCCTCGGTCTACCTCGTCGGGACGCTCATGAGCTCCAAGGAGTCGTACGCCGAGAAGCGCAATGACCTGATCCACTACATCACGGATCAGATCCAGAACGGCATCTACCGGACGCGCCAGAAGACCGAGTGGGTCAAGGACCCGGTGACCAACGTCGATAAGCAGGTCATCGCGGCCGAGATCATCATGGACAAGGAGGGCAACCCTCTCCGCCAGGAGCAGTCCGCGATCGGGAAATTCCAGATCAAGGTCTTCAACTTCACGATCAAGAGGATCCCCTACGACGAGACCGTCGAGAAGCAGATCCAGCAGCAGCAGGTGATCGCGATGGACATCCAGACGTCCGCCGCGGAACTGAAGAAGGCGGAGCAGCGCGCCCTGACCGTCGAGCAGCAGGGTCGAGCTAACGCCACCGAGGCCAAGTGGAAGCAGGAGGTCGAGAAGGCAACCGCCACGACCCGAGCCGAACAGGAAGCCCTGGTCGCCAAGACCAACGCTGACCGAGACGCGACCGTCGCCAAGATCGCCGCGGACCGGGAGAAGGTGGTCGCCGAGACCCAGGCAGCCCAGCGCCTCCAGGTCGCGGAGCTCGACAAGAAGTCGGCCGAGCAGACCAAGCAGACCAACATCCTCCTGGGTGAGGGTGAAGCTGCCCGGAAGAAGCTGGTCCTCGAGGCCGACGGAGCTCTCCAGCAGAAGCTCGAGACGATCGTCCGGATCGCCGAGGTCAACGCCACGGCCCTGAAGGAATACCGGGGCAACATCGTCCCGAACACAATGATCGGGAGCGGCGGCTCCGCGGCTGCGGTCGGTGTCGGCAACGGTGCCAACGCGGTCAACGACTTCCTGAACCTGCAGATCATGAAGTCCGTCAAGGACCTCAACTTGGACATGAGCATCCCGGCTACGCCCGCGAGGAGGTGATCGCTCATACCTTGGAGACCGGATGAACCCTTCATTCCGACTATTCCAAACCCTGACATAAGACGAGGCCCACGGGATACGTCCCGTGGGCTCATTCATTAGGAGCAACCCATGATAGTCGAAAACATGAAGGATGCCCTGGCTCGGATCGACGAGCTGGAGAGCCTGCTGAGGAGCTGCAAAAACGCGATGGAGGTGTCCCGCCTTCAGCAGCACACCCCCACGGACTGGACCCTGATGATCCTGGCGATCAACCGGATGTTGGCGAAGTAACCTTCTCCTCGCTCTTGTTCATGATGTCCTTGAGCAGTGTCGGGAGATTGCCGAAGAGGAAGCCCACAGCCAGGGCAGCCATCTTCCACAGGTTGTCGTCGAGAGCCACGCCCGGGCCCGCTTTCATGCTCATGTAGAGCACCGCGAAGATCATAGTGAAGCAGCCGCCGAGCAGCAGTACCCAGCCCGTCATGACGATAAACTTGAAGACGTCGTTCCAGCTCATAGGTCTTTCCCCCACCCGGCACGGAGCTCGGCTTCCGTCCCTTCGAAGTGATTGATGTCCAAGCCGAGCACGTCGATACCGGGCACTTCCCTCGGTGACCAAGTCCCTACGTTGTCGCCTGTATACTGCCATAGCCAGTACTTCTCCCATGTGGTTGGGATGACCGCCTTCGGCCCGTACTGGGCAATCCAGAGCTTGTGCTCTCCCAGCCAGTCATCGTCCTCGAGGCCGACCATCTGCTCCTTGATCAGGTGGCCGGAATAGATGCCGCAGTTGCGGCCCAGCTTGTCGTCGAGCTTGCTCATAAACTCCTTGGCTTCCTCGAGGCTGCACTTGGGGTCCTCGTGGTCTAGGAACAGGTCCATCCCGTCGATCGGGTCGGCGACCTTTAGGAAGTGCTCGACCTGGGCATCGATGTTACCCGGGCGGAAGAAGTGGTAGGCACCCCAGAGCAGGCCGGCGGACATCGCGGCCGAGCGTCGGACCATGTACGTAGTGTCAGTAAAAGTCTCACCCTCGGTCGCCTTGTGGATGACCCCGACGACCCCCGATTTCCGAACTGCGGTGAAGTCAGTGACCTTGTCGCCCTTGTAGATGTCAATGACTAGCGGGTTGATCTTCAGGGTTCTTCTCCGAATGGGTGTGATATCGGCGTATTTAGGCCAGTCGAAAACCCAGATGAGTCTTCCGCTTTCCTTGTCTTACCTGTGAAATGGCACTTGGATTGAGACCATGCTTCTTACAGAAATCGCCAATATGCCATACCGTCTTTTTCCACCCATCTTTATGAATAAAAGTAGTGGGCAGCCCGACCGTCCACCTATTGCTCATTTTCCTTCGTGTGGAAAGTGGCCGCTTCTTTCCCTTAGGCCAACCTTTAGCAACTTTCTTGATGTTGTAAAAAAGCCCAGGTGTTACGAATGAGAGCCATCGCTCTTCTTCAGCGTAAAGCACATCCGGATCAGATGACAGTTCCCAGTGTAGGATGAACCGCTTAAAATCGGAAGGTCGCTTTCGATATGCACTGAGCATTCTCGTGTTGCTGCAAATGTAGCCATCGTCTTTGGAACCCATATGACTTCCGATGTAGAACATCGAGCGTTTACGATCCCACCAAAGATACACGAAACCGGCGTACTGCATCACCTATTTAGCGAGAAGATTTATGTACAACCGGCCACAAACTATGGTATTACCTGGGTATGGCAAGATGCAGTCATGTGTTTTTTCCTGTCGCAGTCGACCCGCGTACGATCGACATCAAGGACCCGGGTGAGATTGAGGATAGGAAGTGTCAGAAGTGCGACGAGGTCCGCCGGGGGACTCCCCAGGACTGGGTCGAGTACGACCTCAGGAAAGATGAAGGAAAGCCGAATTGAAGCCCTACGTCACCGGTCTCGGGGAAGATAAGTACCTCCAGATATTGACCTACATGCGGACCCTTGCGAAGCGAGGGAAATGGTGTCGCAAGAACATAGCTCAGACCAAGGAAGGGATTCCGATCTTTCCCACAGCCTCAGATGCCAAGTGCTTCTGCATCATGGGGATGTCTGAGAAGGCCACGTACGAGTACCTACTGCCATTCAGACGTTACCCGGTCGCGGGCTCGACCGGCCTCGAGTATGCTAATTTCTGGAGCAGCGTCAGCAGGTTGGATGACGAGATCTGCGCCCGAATCATGAAAGTGAACCGGATCAAGTCTCTCCCGGACTGGAATGATCGTTCAGGTCGAAAAGTCGAGCAGGTCGTTGCCGCCATAAGTAAGGCGATAAAGCAACGCAAGGAAGAGCTCGAATGCCTCAACGGAGTTACGGCTTCACCCTCCCCGTCACGGTCCCGTTCTTCTACGTCAGCCAAGTGACGGGCATCCTCCAGGACGAGGCCATCTGGCCCGGCATCCCGGAAAGCCTTCGTGATAAGCTCGCTGCCGCCAAGATGGGCTGGGACGGCCTCGAGATCACCGAAGACAGCCTGAACGAGATCCCCGATGACACATGGGTGCTCATCGAGGCGAAGCTGAAAGAGATAGGACTTGGGTAACGTTTGGTTCACTAGCGACTCGCATTTCTTCCATGAGAATTTCCTGAAGTTCACTGACAACGATGGCAACCTGATCCGGCCATTCGCCGATGTCGGGGAGATGAACCAAAGGATAATTGACGGCTGGAACGAGGTGATTAAGGACGGCGACAAGGTCTACCACCTGGGAGATGTCACCTTTAAGTACGGTCCGGCCTTCGATCACGTGATGAGCTGTCTGAAGGGCCAGAAAAGGCTCGTGGTGGGAAACCACGACTTGATCCTCCCAGCCCTCCTCAAGCACTTCAAGAAGAGCTTCATCTGTCGGTTCTTCGGGCAGTGGGGGTTCGTGATCACGCACATCCCGATCAGCCAGGCAAATTTTGGCCGGAAATGTGTTCTAAATGTACACGGCCATACGCACCAAACCCTTATGAAAGGGCCATATCTTAACGTGTGCGTCGAACCGACCAACTACAGACCGGTCCATCTTGACGAGATTTTGACCGAGGTCGCGAAGTGGCGGAAGGCCGACTAAACCGCCCCGGTCAAAGGAAAATTAACCAATTCTGGTGTGAAGCGGTGGAATATTGACATTTTCCACATGATGATGTAGAAAGCCACCCAACGACCCGGGACTGGATTGCCCCGAAGAAAAAAGAATTGGGCGGGGGAACCGCCTGAACCAGTTGAGGATTAGGTCCTTGGGGAGCCACCACCAAACTAGACTATGAGAGAGGATAAGGAAACATGATCACCACGCTAAAAGCGGGTAACCGGAAACAGGCCCACCTTGGTATCCGAGCTATCGACCAGGCCCTGAAGAAGTTTGATCGCATCTCGGACCAGATCGCTACCACCAAGGAGACCCTTCTCGAGTCCCGTAAGGCTCTGAAAGAGGTGACCACGCGTCCTTACCATTTCAAGGGAAAGAAGGCCAAGTCTCGACGTAAGGCCAGGCCGGCTCGGACTGTGAAGTCCCCGCCGCTTGTCCCGGCGACTGCCGCCGCCGAGGCTCACGCCGCTTAGGGAATTGGGGCGAAATGGGTGGATGAAAGTGAGGGGCCCTCCGGGGCCCCTCAGTTCATTCTAGGCACCAGGCGAAGAAGCCTTTTGGCTGGCTCTGGAGTCCGTTGAAATAGTGGTAGGTCCTCCGGTAGTCGATGTACTCGGCTACAGTCATGAAAGACCAGGTGCCCAGGGCGATCAGGAGGGCACCGAAGGCGATACCGAGCCCAATGGTCAGGACCTGTTCGATCACTGCTCGACCCGGGCCTTGGCCCTTTCCAGGTACTTGCGGATGGTCTCGAGCGAGGCCGCGCAGGTCACGTTGTTCCGCTGCAGCTCCAGGATCAGCTCGGCCACCTGGGAGTCCTTGAGGGTCTTCACCTCGGGGTACTTCTTCAGGACCGGGCACTTGAACATGCTCGGCGGGACCGCGATGACCTGGTTCTTGTACTGGATGATGACGTTGCCCCTGTCGTCCATGTCACAGCCGGCGAGCCCGAGGGCCGCGATCATGGCAAACAGAGTGGCTCTGAGCTTCACTTCTTGGTTCCTTCTGACAGCATCCTGATCACTTCCTTCAGGATGTCACTTGAGTCCCGATCCTTAGCTTTAGCCTCGGGCGTGTTGAGCCACTCCTCGATCTTCTTGGTACTCGCGTCGATTGCTTCGAGCTGGGTTTTTAGCTCATTCTCACCCTCCTCACGCAGTTTTGCGATCGCTGCGAGTTGGTCCGCCATGGTCTGCTGGTCCTTGACGACTTGCTCGAGCTGTTTCTTGTTGAACTCCGCCGTCGCCTGAGCCTTGATCGCATCCTTCCAGGCGAAGTAGACTCCGGCCACGACGCCGGCTGCCGCGAGGGCACCGACGATCCAGCTGAGAATACGACCAAGCGGAGATGCGAACCAGGCGAGCAGTGCGATCATGGGGGACTCCGTTTCTTGTGTATTTACATCAAATGTTGACATCTTCTTCTCAAAAATGTATAGATTGATGGCCGGGTGCGTGGAGCAGTAGGGCAGACGTAAACGTGACGTCTCCCCGCCCCGGGACACCCACTCAGGAGAACGAATGTCCGGCGGAATCGACTGGAATGAAATCAGCAAGAACGCGAACGGCGGCACCGAGCTCCTTTGCCGAGAGCTCGAAAAACGCATCCCCGCCGACCTCTTGTCGAACTTCCAGATCATCCCGTCTCGGGTGATGAACCCCCTCCAGGAGGACAAGATCAGGATCCTCTGGTGTCACGACCTCGCCGAGGACCCGTCGGCGGCTCATCTCCAGCATGACTGGCACATGTTCCACAAGATCGTGTTCGTCAGCAATCACCAGATGCAGGAGTACATCAAGCGCCACCACATCCCCTGGGAAAAGTGC
>Ga0134124_10001784_pt1 | contig 17317 bp, 13 predicted proteins | sample KB304_FD_96880 | JGI IMG/M metagenome (GOLD analysis project Ga0134124, IMG submission 96880) | Terrestrial soil microbial communities without Nitrogen fertilizer from Kellogg Biological Station, Michigan, USA - KB3-0-4 | ecosystem: Environmental > Terrestrial > Soil > Unclassified ...
AGTGCGGCAGCATCCATTCCGCCACGGACTCGTAGTACCGGACCAGGTCGAGCTTGGTCAGGCCGGAGCCGGGGTCGATGACACGCTGCGCGTTGCTCACCTTGACGCCGCCGACTGCGGCCGTGCCAGCCGGTCTTGCAAGCGTGGCACCGGACAGATTCCGGGCCGTTTCGCGGACGATCGTCCTGGCGGGCTTGTCGGTACGAAGGCCAATATACGAGGCATGCCGAATCTGTCCGTCGGGCGTCCAATCGGAAAATTCGACTTCAGCGACCAAACGGGGCTCCACCCACCGTTCGCTGCCCACAGCACGCTTGGACCACCGGCCCGGCTTGGATTCACCAACTGCAAACGGTGTTTTGGCGACTTCGAGCATTGCCAGTTTCAGCTTGAGTTCGCCGGCCTCTTCGGAACTCCAGCCGGTCCCTACGCTGCCCACTGACAGCAACCCCTGTGATGAATACACGCCCAAAAGCAAGCTGCCGATCTGGGGCGAACCGTCACTTCGGCCGGTGTAGCCGCAGACGACGAATTCCTGGCGCTGCTTGCACTTCAACTTGAGCCAGGTTTCGGTACGACTTGATGAGTAAGGAGCGTCCGTGCGCTTCGCGATTACGCCTTCCAGATTCATGCGGCGGGCCGAGCTCAGGATGGACGCGGCGTCGGCCCTGAAGTCCGCGCTGAAGCGAAGGTGGTCGGTACCGTTTTCTGCGAGGAATGCCTTGAGCAATTGCCGGCGTTCGACCAGTTCGACTCCGCGCAAGTCGTAGCCTTCGAAGAACGGAACGTCAAACAGGAAATAAACGATGTCGCCGCTGCTGCTGGGATGGTCGAATGACTTCTGCAGGGCGTTGAAGTCCGGCGCATCGTCTTGGCCGAGGACAACGATTTCACCGTCGAGCCACGCCGACTTCAAACCGAGCTGCCGCAGCTCACGCACCAGGCCGGGCATCTTCGCCGACCAGTCATGGCCGCCGCGCGTGACCAGCTTCGCCTGGCCATTCTCCAGACGCGCCATGAGGCGGTAGCCATCGAACTTGATCTCGTAGATCCAGTTGCCGGCGGCGGGCACATCCGTCGCCAGCGTCGCAAGCTGGGGTGACAGCTTTTCTGGCAAGACGGCTTTCCTTGCTCCAGCTGGAAGGGCTGTTCCTCGCACGGAGGACCTCGCAGCGTCCTTGTCCCCAGACGCAGTGGTGAGCGGATGGGCTATGACGCTGTCAGGCAGCGCGGTCACGACGTCGTAGTCGGACTTGGGCCGGGCAAACTGGTCGCGCTTCTTGAAGAGAATCCAGGGCTCCTGCTTTTCTCCGCCCTTGGCGATCTTCACGAGTTCCCAGAGTCCCGCCATCTTCTGGCCGTACAACCGGAAGAGCAGCTTGCCTTTGCTCAGTCCTTCATGCGGGTCGCCGACGCTCTCCCAGGTACCGTTGTCCCATACGATGACCGTCCCGGCACCATATTGCCTTGGCGGGATCGTCCCCTCGAATGAACCATACGACAACGGGTGGTCCTCCACGTGAATGGCCATGCGTTTGTCTGAGGGGTCGTAGCTGGGTCCCTTCGGCACGGCCCACGACACGAGAACACCGTCCAGCTCCAGGCGGAAGTCGTAGTGCAGCCGGGACGCCGCATGCTTTTGGATAACGAAGGATCGCGACGCGGTGTCGGGCGCTCGTTCTCCCCGAGGCTCCGCTGTGATGGAAAAGTCGCGCTTCGCCCAGTAACGCGCCAGCGGGTCAGGGTTCTTGGCGGCCATGCAGTCAATTGCGGTGGAGAGGCACTTGGCCGGACGTCATGGCAGTTTTTGCAGCCTTCGGTACGTGCTGAAGTGACGCAAAGCGCCCCGTTCGTCGCCGAGTTTCTCCTGCAGCCGGCCCAGGTTGAAGTGCGCGTCAGCCAGTGCCGGATCGACTTTCAGGCAACTTTCGTAGCTCGCCACTGCTTCGTGAAGGTGGCCCTGGTCTTCAAGGGCGATGGCGTGGTTGAAAAGCAGCAGCGCCGACGCAGGGCAGCGAGCAAGGGCATCCTGATAGAGCTGCACGGCTTCGTCGCACCGATTCATGTCGCAAAGGAGCGCGCCCAGGTTCAAGTAGGCGTCAACGAAGTCCGGTGCCAGCGCGAGCGCGTTCCGATATGCGGCTTCGGCCTTGCCCTTGTCAGATGCCTCCAGGGCCTCACCGCGGGCCAGCCATGTTCCCGGGTCGACTTCAGCTGTCTCCGCCGGGCGCGCCTGCAGGAAAGTCACAACGCCTTCAACCGGGGCGACCTCGAAATCCATCAGCAACTGGCCCGACTCGGCTGCCCAGTTGCCCATCCGGTCATGAACGACGACATCGGCGCCGATGGCGGTGATGCGCAATCCAGTCAACGGCAGCTCTTGCGGAAGGCTTGCTTTCAACTTGGCCAGCGACCGCAGGATCTTTCTGGGCGGTATTTTTCCAAGTTGAAGGGCGTAGGCGGTCCGCACCAGCATCAGGTCCCGGAAAGTGAAGCGGTGCTCATTGCGAGGGCCGCGCTTGGGTGACACGAAGCCGGCGTCGATCAGCCCCGCGAGGACAGCGCGGGAAACGCCCAGCATTTCCCGCACGCGGCTCAAGCTGTAAGTCGGTTCGGCGGGGGAAGTCACTTCTTGCCGCGCGAACGGGCCGGCGCTGCGGCGGCCTCTTCAGGCTGGCTGGCGCGCCTGGCGGGCTTGCGGCCCTTGGCCTCGAGCATCGGGGTGACATTGGTCGGCGCCCGTTTCGCCTCAAGCGCTTCAGCTGGAACAGCGGCAGCTTTCGGCTTCTTGCCCAGGCTGGCTTTCAGGGCTTCCATCAGGTCGATGACTTGCCCGCTACCGGGTTCTTCGTTGCGCGCGGACGCGACGATTTGCTTGCCTTGGATCTTTTCTTCAATGGCTGCCAACACGCGCTTCTTCTCTTCGTCTTCGTACTTGGCCGGGTCGTAAGTATCCTCGGCAATCTGGTCGATCAGCTGCAGCGCCAACTGAAGCTCCGCGGGCGATACGGTGGCTTTTTCGACATCCAGGTCTTTGAGCGAGCGGACCTCGTTGGCATACAGCAGTTGTTGCAGGACCAGTCCGTCTTCGGCCGGCCGGACCTGAACGACATACTGCTTCGTCTTCCACGCCCACTTCGCCAGCGCGCAGCGACCGCTCTGGCGCATCGCTTCGGCCAGAAGCGCGTACGGTTTTCCGCCGCGTTTGTCCGGCGCCAGCAGGTAGGCCTTGTCGTAGTAGATGGGATCGACTGCCTTCTCCGGGATGAACGCCATGATTTCGATGGTGGGGCTGCTGCCCTCCTCGAGGGCCTTGAGTTCCTCGGCCGTGAACAGGACGAAGTGGTCCTTCTCGAACTCATAGCCTTTGACCATGTCCGCCCGTGGCACTGGCTGCTGGTCCTTCTCCGACACATACTGCTGCTTCAGCCTTGAACCGTCCTTGGCAAGAAAGTTGAACTTGATGCTGGACGCGCTCTCGGTAGCCGAATAAAGGCGAACGGGAATGGAGACCAAGCCGAAGCTCAGCGTCAGGGATGCGAGTGAACGAGCAGCCATCTGGGTCCTCCTGCCTGTTGAGGCAAGGTAGAACGCTACCGCAAAATGGAAATTCATGCTTCGGAACGCAGAACCTTCCAATCGCGCTGCAACTCGACAGTTTTCGCGGTTGCGCTGCTAACTACGAGGCCGGCCGATGAGAGCTCACAAGACCTTGTCGACATCAGGGCGGGCGAGCGTGGCCTGAGAATTCGATCGAACCGGTCAACGGAACGCCTTCGGACTCGCCAGAGGAGGCCATAGGAAAGTGAAACCCATCCGCAATCCTGATTCGGCACCCGGCGACTGGTACGTCGATACCGCTTGCATCGATTGCGGCGCCTCACGCCACGTCGCACCCGATCTGGTCATCGAACGAAACGGCAAGAGCGTGTTCGCGCGGCAGCCCGATACACCTGAGGAACAACTTGCCGCGTGGCGCGCGGTCCTCGTATGTCCGACCGCGTCCGTGCGCAGTGAAACGAAGCAGCCGCGCCCGCAAGTCAGCCCCTTTCCGCAGGCCATCACCGCAGGAGTCTGGAGATGTGGGTTCAACGCCCGTTCGTCCTTCGGGGCCCACTCCTACTTTGCCCAGCGCCCAAGCGGAAATCTCCTCGTCGATTCGCCGCGCTATGCGACCGAGCTCGTCAAGTGGTTCGAGGGCGCCGGTGGCATCGCCCACATCCTCCTTTCACACCAGGACGATGTCGCAGACGCGAAGAAATATGCCGAGCACTTTGGCGCGCGGGTGTGGATTCATCACGGGGACCGGCACGCGGCTCCGTATGCAACCGACGTCATGGAGGGCGAGTCCACCCGTGCGATCGCGCCAAGCCTGCTTGCGATTCCGGTGCCCGGCCATACCCGCGGCAGCGTCGTGTACCTGCTGGACGATCGCGTACTCTTCACTGGTGACTCGCTCGCCTGGAGCATGCGGGAGAAAGACCTAATTGCATTCCGCGATGCGTGCTGGTACTCCTGGAGCGCCCTGGGCGCATCGCTTGCAAAGCTCGCCGACTATCGATTCGAGTGGGTACTGCCCGGCCATGGTTGGCCCGTACATTGCCACGCACAGGAGATGAACGCGCGGCTGCAGGCGCTCGTTGCTCGCATGCGCGCAAGTTAGAGCCGGCATGAATCGGCTAGCGAGAGCAATCCTGGCGCTGCTGGCGGTCGGCGCGGTACTCGCGGGCATCGCGTGGGCGACGTTTCAGCTACCGGCGTTTGGCGGCCGCCCCGGCCCCATCGTCCTGGAGCGCATGCGGGCGTCCAAGCAGTTCCACGGCGGACGTTTCGAGAACACCCCGCCCTACGTGAGCAATCTGTCCTTCTGGGGCGAGCTGAAGTCCTACCTCGGCGACGAAGTGCGCGAGCCGCAATTCGAAGTTCCGGTCGAGCGGATCGGGCCGCGCGATCTGACTCGACCCGTGCCGCCCGGACTGCGCGCGCGGTGGCTCGGCCACGCAACCGTTCTGCTGGAAATCGACGGCTTGCGGGTGTTGACCGATCCGGTCCTGTCGCAACGCGCTTCGCCGTTTGGTTTCATTGGCCCGGCGCGCTTGCACCCGGCGCCGCTGGCGATCGAGGACCTGCAGAACATCGATGCAGTCGTGATCTCTCATGATCATTTCGACCATCTGGACATGGACACCATCCAGGCGTTGGCGCGCGGCGGAACTCACTTCTTCGTCGGCCTGGGCATTGGCGGCCACCTCGAGCGTTGGGGCGTCCCGGCCGGGCAAGTGCATGACATGGACTGGTGGGAGCGCGCCGAGTTTCGCGGCATCACCATTCATTGCACGCCGGCGCGGCATTACTCCGGACGCAAAAGCATGGACAACTCCACGTTGTGGTCCTCGTGGATGCTCAAAGGACCGAATCGTTCCGTGTACTTTAGTGGTGACTCGGGTTATGCCAACCACTTCAAGGAAGTTCGCGAGCGACTCGGTGCACCCGATCTCGCGCTGATCAAGATCGGCGCATACGGCAAGACGTGGGAGGACATCCATATGTCCCCCGAGTCCGCCATCCGCTCACACCGCGACCTGGGCGCGGCGACATTGCTGCCCGTGCACTGGGCCACCTTCAACCTTGCGTATCACGCGTGGGAAGAGCCGATCGTGCGCAGCGTGGCGGCAGCGCAGGCCCAGGGCGTATCGATCGTGACCCCGCGCCCGGGCGAGCAGTTCGAGGCCGGCGTGCCGTTCCTGAACCAGGCGTGGTATTTGAAACGGCCGTAGCGCCGATGACGACCGCCAGTGCGATTCGGGATGCAGCAAGCCGGCTTATCTGAGCCTTTCCCGGTTGCTGTCCGACGATGCCAGTTCCTGAACTCCTCCGGCACCGAATTTTCTTATCTTTATTCCCCCAGCAACCTTCGGGAAATCCGGGACGATGAGCAGTTCGTCCGGCAGCTTATGCTTTGCAACCTTGTCCTGACAGAATTCACGGATCTGCTTCAAGGTCAATTTGGCATCGCCTCTGGGAATGACGCAGGCGCAGATGCTTTCCCCCAATACAGGATTGGGTGTTCCTACGACACAAACCTGCGATACCTGCGGATGTTGCGAAATGAGAGATTCAATTTCCGTGGGATAGATCTTTGTTCCGCCCCGGTTGATCAAATCCTTGTTTCTTCCGTATATCGTGATGAAGCCATCCCGGTCTATGGATACTAGGTCGCCGGTATGCAGCCATCCATCTTTTTCCAGCTGCCTGCCCGTTTCCTCAGGGTTTTGCCAATAACCTTTCAGAACGTGCGGCCCACGAATCATCATTTCTCCGATCTCTCCCGCGCCAACCTCGTTACCTGAATCGAGGTTGACGGCTTTCGCCTGAGTCCCTGGAAATGCCTTGCCGACGCTTTTCTTGCGAACATCGAGCGGCACGCCGAAAGGGCACATCGTCCCTGGCCCGGGCCCGCTTTCTGAATTGCCCCAAAAAGGCGCCAGATAGATGTTCCTGTCCGCACCCCACTGAATTACCTGTTCCGGACATATCTGGCCCGCAAGATAACCGGCCCTCAAGCTGGAAAGGTCATACCGGTCGATGTTCGGATGATTCATCTCCAGCAGGTAATGAGCGGGAGCACCGTGCTGAATCGTGGCTTTCTCCGACTCGATGAGTTTGAATGCCTCTTCGGCATTGAATGTCTCCAGCAAACTTACGGATGCCTGGATCAGGACCGGTTGAACGAGGCCGGTTCCGCAGCCGTACGAATGGCTGAGGGGAAGCACCCCCGCGAAAACGTCATCCGCCGTTGCCCTGACGCCGTCGACATAGGAATATCCGCCCCTGACAACCTGGTAATGCGTGATCATCGAGCCCTTCGGGACTCCGGTTGTCCCCGAGGTATAGATCAACATCGACAGATCCTGCTGGATGTCGATCGAAGGCTTGGTGAATATTTTCGTTTTTCCCCCTGAGAGCATGTCCTGAAAGGAAAAGACACCTTGCCCGTCGCCGCCTCCCGTCGATATCACAAAGGAGAGGTGCGGAGTGCTTTCCCTCAGCTCCTGGACGAGCCCGAAGTTGCCGGAGCCGCCCTTTCCGTTCTGGACGAAAACCGCTCTCGATTGGGAATTGTTCAGGATGAACGTCAATTCATTCTTCTTGTAGGCTGAATTGACCCACGCGACTATTGCCCCGATTTTCTGCAGGGCAAAAAAAGCGACATACATTTCGGGGCAATTGGACAGGTAGATCGCGACCCTTTCCCCCTTTCGGATTCCGATTTCCTGAAGACTCGCCGCGAGCGCAGTCGATTGCTGATCGAGGCTCTTGTAGGTAATTCGATCCTGCTTGAAGGAAATACAGACTTTGTCCGGTACCAGGTTTGCGCTTCGTTCCAGCGTTTGGCCGACAGCCAGATGCTCCAGATCCTCATAGGTTGTCGTAACGCCAAGCTTGCTCATGATCTCTTGCTCTGTTCTTGAGTAATCCGATCTCCCTGGACTTCAGTCGATGCGGACGCCGGCCTTCCTGACGATGGCCGGCCATTCGGCGGCTTCGCGCGCGATCAGCCGCCCGAAGTCCTGCGGCTTCTCGTGAAGGATTTCGATATCCTGCGCCTTGTACCGGTTTACGATCTCGGGATCATTGAGGACCTCGCCGATTTCGAGATTCAGCTTGTCGACAATCGCCGGCGGCGTTCCGGCAGGGGCCAGGAAGCCATACCAGAAATCGATGTTGATCTGAGGAAAGCCCTGCTCCTTGAAAGTGGCCGCTTTGGACACATACTCAACGCGCGTGTCGCCTGTGACGGCGATCGCCCGGGCCTTGCCGGCCTGCAGCGCCGGTATCGGATTGGGCATGCTGTCGCAAATCATGTCGACCTCGCCGTTGTGCAGCGCCAGCCAGTTCGGCGGACTGCCCCGGTAAGGTATGTGCTGCGCGTCGATGCCGGCCGCGCTCTTGAGCATTTCGATGCAAAGGTGGTGCAGACTGCCATTGCCGGACGATCCGTACGTCAATTTCCCAGGATGCTGCCTGGCGTACTGCACCAGCTCCTTGATGTCGTTCACCGGCAAATCGGATCGCACCGACAGGATGAATGCGCCGCGCAACATCTGGATCACCGGCGTGAACGATTTGACCGGGTCGTAACGGAGATTGGCGTACAGTGCCGGGCCTACCGTCAGGCCGCTGGCGCTTCCGAACAACAGCGTGTACCCGTCCGGTTCGGCCCGGGCCACGGAGGCTGTGCCTATCGTGCTTGCCGCGCCTACACGGTTGTCCACCAGCACCGGCTGCCCCAACCTGGCACTGAGCTTTTGAACGACGAGCCGTGCCGCTACGTCCGGTGCGCTACCGGCCGGAAAGCCGACGACTACGGTGATTGCCTTTTCCGGATATGCAGCTGAAGCCACCAACGGAAACAGGGAAATCAGGAACAGATAAAGACAATGTCTCATGAAAGCCCCACTGGATTGCCGCAAAAGGGCGCGCCGCGGACCCCCTGCTTTCTTTATTGCTTTATTGGGCGGCAACTCAAGCATATTCATCAACATTGCACTTCACAAGTCAGTACTTACGAGGGTGATGCAGCGTCAACTTCTCGATGGCGGGATCACGAATCGCAATTTCGTCGAGGGGAGCCTGTTCCATGCATTCCTCAATCCCGGGGCGCCGCGCAGCTGACGGCGTTAGGACGACCAGGCTTTCGGAGGCTGCAAGGCCGACAGGGAGCACTTCGCCGACGGCGGCAGCTTTGACCAGATCCGTACCCCAAGCAGGACGTCGCCGTGTTTGCATACGGCAGGTCGCGCTTATTGCGGAATCACGGTTTGTGATACCGTTCGAAATCCCGGCCAGCGAAAGCCGGCTCGCGGCGTTCGCAGGCTGTAAGGTGGCAAGAATGAACTTGAGCACACTCGCCCGGCGCAGGCTCTCGCTGATCCGCCGTTGGGCGGCGGCGGCGGTATTTGGCGTCATCGCCGGCTGCGCCGCCCAAGCGCCGCTGCCCGATCCGAATCCGTCGGACGCCCAGCTCCGGTTGGAGGTCGCGGGCAATCACGCGATTTACTCGCGCGAGACCAGGCATCTCGTCGAAGTACCGGCGGAGGAAATCGATCATTTGCAGATGTGGCTGCGCGATCGGCTGCATGGCGATTTCGAAGTACCCGACCTCGCCAAGCTGGGGTTGAGCTTTGCCGGTGGACGAATGCTGGTTCTCGGCGCCCGGCCGGCGGCGCAGCTGATGTATACGCGCGAACACGGCCTGCCAGTCGGTATCTGCGTCCGCGAGATCGTGAGCGCCGCGTCTTCATCGGTCAGCTTCGAGGCGCGCGGGCCATTGCGGCTCGCATCCTGGCGCAAGGACGGCTACCTCTATGTCGTGGTCGGCGAATTGACCGATAGCGAGATTCATGCGATCGCGGCGCGGCTCGTATCCCGGGATCGCCTCTGACCGTTAGTGCCTGACGGGTACAAGCATCAACGCTTCGGCGCGGCCGCATTGTTCTGTCGAAATGCGGTGACCTCACGCTGCAGGTCCTCGAGCTGCTCGCAGGACAGCGGGCAGAGACTCTTCAGGATTGCCAGGTGGTGTTCCGCCCTTGCCAGATCGCCGGTCTCCAGATAGGCCTCGCCGATGTACTCATGGGCGCCCTTGTGCCGCGGGTCGATCTCGAGGGCGCGTTGGTAATGCTCGAACGCGAGTTCATAGCGGCCCAGATGGCGGTACGAGTAGCCCAGGTAGTTCTGCAGGTCGGCGTTGCCGGGATTACGCAGCGCAGCCTTGGCCAAGCGGCCCGCCGCTTGCTTCCAGTCCCCGGCTTCGATTGCCTGCTTGCCCGCCGTGATGTCAGGGTCCAACGTCGCTTCGGATTGCGAATCCTCGGGATCGGCGAGCGCGGTGCTCGCTGCGATGGCCAGGAGCAGTGCCGCGACGGCGCGCGTCATTTCTTGGCGAGGAATTCGCGTGCGCGCCCGACCTCGGGTCGCAGGCCGTCGGCGTTGCTGCTGAGCGCAATCAGAGCCTCGAAGTAGCGGATGGCCGTCGCCCGGTCCCCGGTCGCGTTGGCGGCCTGCGCAGCGCCGTAGAGTCCGCGGTAGCGGTTTGGCGTTTCATGCAAGGACGCCGTGTACTGGCGCAAAGCTTCGGCGGCTTTGCCGTTCTCCAGCAACAGATCTGCATAAAGCTCGCGCATCGGGTAGAGACGGTTCTCCATCTGCACGTTCTTCACGCTCGCATCCTCGCCATCGGCAGCAGTGCGCATCAAGGTCTCAGCGCGGTCGCGCTCACCCTCGGCGCGCGCGACCCAAGCGGAGACGGCATAGAGCTGCTCCTCGGTACGCGCGGCCCAGTATGGACTCGATTTGTCGAGCGACTGCTTGAGCGCTTTCAACGCGTCGATCTCGCCGCGCGCGCCGACGAGGTCGCCGCTCCTGGCCATACCGATGCCGCGCGCGAACCGGGTCAGCGAATCGGCGTGCGCTTGCTTGAGGTCCGTGACAGGAAGTGCTGCAGCAGCGGCCCAATCGCCGCGCTCGAGTGGAATCCGCGCCGGGGCGCAGGCTACTGCGGTGTAACCCTGCGTCACGGGCCTGTCGCCGAGAACTGCACGCATTTCGTCGACCATCGCGCGCGCCTTGCCATCCTGGCCGAGTTGCAGGTAGGCGTAGGTCATGAAGTCCATTGCGTGGACGTAGTCGGGACGCGCGTCCAGCGCCGAGCGATTCGAAGTGATCGATTCCTGCCACATCCCGACCATCGAGTAGATGTGCGACGGCATGTGCCGCGCATGCGGCGCCGCCGGGGCGATCTTCGCGTAGCGGCTGGCTGCCGCGATCCCCTTGTCGGCCAGTGGCGGGTAGTCGTATGCATGGATCAGGTAGTGGGCCGCGCCCGGATGCTCGGGGGCCCGGGCGAACATGCGCTCCAGTATCTCGGCCGACTTGCGCTGGTTCGCGTAGGTCCGATCGCTGCTCGGCGCCGAGGCCTGCAGCATCAGCGCATAGAAAATCCAGACCTCCATGTCATCCGGATACCGCCGGGTCATCGCCTGCAGCGCATCGGTGTACGCTGCGAGGCGCTTGTCGAGAGGCACCTTGTCGTAGTCGCGGTAGTAGCGACTGATCGATTCAATCCAGTCCTGCTCGCGCTGTGTCTTTGCGCCGATTGCCCGAGCCTTGTCGAGCAAGCCACTCGCCTCCTCGAGGTTTTTCAGCGGTGGCGGCGCGGCGAGCGAGTTTTCGAGCAACGAGACGGCCTTGCCCCAATAGGCCATCGCGCAACCCGGATCCCCTTGCAGGATGGCATCGAAGGTTTTGGTGGCCTCGGGGAACCAGTAGGAGTGCAGCTTTGCCACTCCGAGCTCGAACATCGTCTGCACCTTCTGATTGCAGGATGTCGAGAAACTCACTCGGCCGACGAGATCCTTGCCAGTGTCTTCGGGTCCATGGGCCGCCGCGGACAGGCCCAAGCTCATGCAGAAGGTACTGATGAGGAGCTGAAGCGCTCGTTTCATGCCGTTCTCCCAGGTGGGACGGGGCGCGAATTATCTGCCCAAATTTCCACCGCGGCAACGGCAATGCCGGAATCGCGCTCAGCGATTCCTTCAGCTGCCGCCGTACAGCACTTGCTCGATATCAGCCCAGCCAGCTGGCTTGGTCAGGTGGCCGTCGAAGCCGGCCTCGAGAGCCTGCTGCCGGTCGCGATCCGCCCCCCAGCCGGTCAGCGCGACGATCGTCGTTGCGGCCAGCTGCTCCATCCCGCGCAGGGCGCGGCACACCTCGTAGCCGTCCATGCCGGGCATGCCGATGTCCAGCAGGACGACATCGAGCTCGTGATCGCGGGCGATTGCCAGGGCGCTCGGTCCGTCGTACACGACATGCACTGTGTGGCCGCGCATCCGCAAGAGAGTGCCGATCGCGTCGGCCGCCACGTGGTTGTCGTCGACCACCATGACGCGGCGCAGGCGCCACGGGAGCTCACGCCGGCTCGGCTGCAGCGGATCGGGCGCTTCTTCCGCCCCGCCCGAGCATGGGATGCGAATCACGAAAGTGGTGCCGTGTCCCACGCCTTCGCTGTGCGCCGTGAGCTCGCCGCCATGCAACTCGACGAGGCGCCGCGAAAGCGACAATCCGATACCGAGCCCGCTTGGCATCGGCTCGTGGGCGCCCTGGACCTGGTAGAAGAGCTCGAAGACACGCTCGAGGCTCTCGGGCGCGAGGCCAACGCCCGAATCGGCGACCCGGATATCCGCGACACCTGCCTCGACGGACATGCTGACCCGGATCGAATCACCCGCCGCCGAGAACTTCGCCGCGTTCTGCAGGAGGTTCGTGATCACCTGGCTCACGCGCGTGGGGTCGACGTAGGCGAGAACGGGCTCCTGGGGCATTTCCAGCACCAGCTTTTGGCCGAGGGCGCCGACCTGCGGCTCGATTCCTTCTACCGCCTGCGCAATCAGCATCTGCAATACCGAATGCTCGCGGCGCAGGGTCAACCTGTCGCCGGTGATTCTCGACACGTCGAGCAGATCCTCGATCATGCGCACCATGTGGCCCAGCTGCCGCTCCATCATCGCAAGCGTGCGCGCAGCGACATCGGCCGGCGGCGACTGCGAAAGAATCTGCACGCCGGTGCGCACCGGAGCCAGCGGATTGCGCAATTCGTGCGCCAGGGTGGCAATGAAGCGGTCCTTCTTCGCTTGCTCTTTTCGCAGCTCGTCGTCTACCAGTCTCACGGCGTTCAGACTTTCCGACAGCTTTGCCTCGCGTTCGCGGATCGCTCCGGCCGCATGCTCCATGGCGCCCGAAAGGCGGTCGAATTGCTCGACTCCGGTCGCCAGCGAACGCACTTGCTCACCCCGCTCCATCGCCAGCGCCATACCTTCGAGGTCGGCCACCGGCCGGGCGATCCGCCGGCCGGCCCACCACGCCAACAGCAGCGCGAAGGCGAGCACCGCACTGGCGGCCGCCACTATGAACCGCAGCGATCGGTGCAAGTCACCGCGGACCGCGGCCGGCGGGATATCGATGACAGCGGACCAGCCCGAGAGCTGCGAGCGGGCGAAGCTCAGGATCACCGGCTCGCCTCCCTCGGTGAGTCCGTCCACCGTTCCCGCAGCGCCGATCTTGCGATGCAACTTGGACCACAGCTCGGGGTTCGCCCGGCTGCCGATCGGTCCGGCGGCGTCCCCGGCCGCGCCGACGACCATGCCGTTCTGGTCCAGCACCATGGCGGTCCAGTCCGGCGGCAGCCCCTCCATCAACAGTAAGGACAGGCGCGAAGGGCGGATGCCCGCCACCACCACGTTGCGAACGTTGCCGTCAACGATCACGGGCACGACGACCGCAACGGCGGCGTGTCCGTCGAAGTCGGACGTGAACAGCGGCGAGACATGCGGCCGGCGCGTGGCGAAAGGCAGCGACAGCGGCGACATGTCCTCGCGACGCGGCAAGGTTTTTCCGTACGGGAACGCGGTCGACATCATGCGACGGCCCTGGCGGTCGTACACCACGATGACGCTGTCGCGCAAGATCCCTCCGACGGACTTCGACTTCTCGTGGAACCGGGCGTAGTCCTCGTTCTCGAGCGACAGGGAATTGGTCAGCACCTGCAGCGCGGAAATGGCCGTGGCGAGCTCATTGTCGACCGATTGCATGGCGACAGCGGCGGCGCGCAGGGCCTGCTGCCGCAGCAATGCCTGCTCGTTCCGGCTGTGCCAAAACAACACCGCGGCGAAAAATGCAATGAGCGGCACCGCCGTGACCACAACGAGCAACACGAGCCGACGGCCGATGCTGATCGGCCGCCTGCGGCGGAGTCCGGCGGAGCGTCGAGGGTCTCGCAATTGGGCAACTGATCGACGGACGATGAGCCGCAATCGTGGGGCGGATGCACGTCTTTCGTGCAGGCCGGACCAACTGCGGAGTTTGGGTCGATTCTACTCGGCCGTTCGTGGGAAGCGCAGGCGCGCAGGTCGACCCGAAAGTGCTACAACACTCATGTGCGGCAGCCGCTCGGGAAAGTCGCAAACCGTCCTGGCTCGGGCTGAAGACGCTGATCCATACGTGTGGCTTGAGTTGGAGGATGAAATGGTCAGCAAGAACACGATCTGTCTCTGGTACGACGGCACCGCCCTGGACGCCGCCCAGTTCTACGCAAAGACGTTTCCGGACAGCACCGTGGGTGCCATCCACCGCGCGCCCGGCGACTATCCCTCCGGCAAACAAGGCGACGTCTTGACGGTCGAATTCACCGTCATCGGTATCCCTTGCCTCGGCCTGAACGGCGGCCCCGTGTTCAGGCACAACGAGGCCTTCTCGTTTCAGGTTGCGACCGACGACCAGGCTGAAACCGATCGCTTGTGGGACGCGATTGTCGGCAACGGCGGCCAGGAAAGCGCATGCGGCTGGTGCAAGGACAAGTGGGGCCTGTCGTGGCAGATCACGCCACGGGCCCTCACGGACGCGATCGCCGATCCCGATCGCGCAGCGGCCAAGCGCGCCTTCGAAGCGATGATGCAAATGAGAAAGATCGACATCGCGGCCATCGAAGCGGCACGACGGGGCTAAGGTCCACTTAGAGGAGAAGTGGCTCTATCGCGCCAGCAGCGCCAGCACCGCGTGGGCCGTCTTCTGGGCAGCGCCCTGATTCGCCGACGCGAAGCGCATCGCCGCCTGCGTCGCCGCATCTTGCCGGGCCGGGTCCGCGGCCAAGGCGATCGCTGCACGGACGCCCTCTTCCATCGTCCCCACCCGCAGCGCCGCACCAGCCTCCTGCGCGAGCTGCGCGGCGTCGGCGAAATTGAAAGTGTGCGGACCCATGACGACGGGGCAGCCGCAGGCGGCGGCCTCGATCAGGTTCTGGCCGCCGAGCGGCGCGAAGCTGCCGCCCAGCAAGGCGGCAGCGCTCAGGCCGTAATACAGCGCCATCTCGCCCAGCGAATCGCCGATCCAGATGTCCGCCGCTTCGGGCTGCGCGGCCCACCGGCTGCGGCGCGACACGCTGAAGCCGCACTGCGCCGCCATGGCGGCTACTTCGTCGAAACGCTGCGGGTGGCGCGGCACCACCAGCCATTGAATCTGGCGAGCGAGCGGCCTCTCGCCGCCGCGCGCGGCACCATCGGCATCACCCCGCTCGCGCTGCGCCTTGACCGCGCCGAAGAATCCGGCCTCCTCGCCCTCGCGCGAACTGGCGAACATCACGACCGGCCGGCCGGCCAGGGTGCGCCAGGCGCGGCCTCGTTCCAGTTGCGCCGCATCGGGCGTGGCGTCGAACTTGACGTTGCCGAACACACCTTTGACGGTGGCACCGGCCTTGGCCAGACGCGCGGCATCGTCTTCGGTCTGCGCCCATACCGCGGCGAGCGCTGCATACGCAGGGCGCGACAGGCGGGCCAGCCGCCGCGCCCGCAGCAGCGACTTGTCGCTCAACCGCGCGTTGGCCAGCGCCAGCGGCAGGCCGCGCGCCTTGCACTGGGCGACCAGGTTGGGCCACACCTCGGTTTCCATCAGGATGCCCGCGCTCGGCTGGAAATGATCGAGGAACAGGCGGACGGCCTTGGGCGCGTCCCATGGCAGCCACGCCTGGACATCGCCCGGACGCAACAGCCGCGCGCCTTCGGCCCGGCCCGTCGCCGTGCCATGTGTGAGCAGGATGCGCAGGTCCGGCTGCTGCCGGCGCAGGCATTCCAGCAGTATCGCCGCCGCCCTGGTTTCGCCGAGCGACACGGCGTGAATCCATAACGCGCCCGGTTCGGCCGGCGTGCGATAGACGCCGAACCGCTCCTCGACCGCGTGCAGGTAACCCGGCTCGGCCGCGCCGCGGCGCCTGAGTTTGCGGCGCAGGAACGGCTGCGCGCCGATCACCATCAGCGAGTACAGCGGCCGGATCACCATCGCGTCCTGACCTGTTGCCAGGCCTGCCACACGGCGTCGACCGAGGGCGTCGGCTGCGCGTACACGGCGCGCTGGCGGGACGTCGCCGCGGCATCGCCGAAGGGACCGGTGCGCCAGGCCGTGTCGAAGTTGTAGATCTGGACGTGCGGCTGGTCCAGCGCGACGGCGATGTGGCTCAGGCCGCTATCCACGCCGATCACGCCGGCGCCGGCCGCGAGCCGGTCGGTGAGCTGCCCCAGGTCCAGCCGCGGCCAGACCTGCGCGGCCGGTCCGAGTGCGGCGGCCAGCCGCTCACCGTGTTCGCGCTCGGCGTCGCTGCCGTGCGGCAGGCCGAGCGCGAGGCCGCTCGCGATCAACCGCCGACCGAGCTCGATCCAGTGCGCGTCGGGCCAGCACTTGTCCTCGCGCGACGTGCCGTGCACGAGCGCGACGCAGCGCCTTGCGTCGCCCGCCAGCTCCTGCGCCCCTTCGGCGCTTGCGGCCCGCAATCCGTAGCACAGGTCTTGCGGCACGTCGTAGCCCAGCGCTCGGGCACACAGTTCGCGCGAGCGCGTGACCGCATGGACGCGAGGCTCGATCCGGATCGCCACATCGGCGGCCCAGCGCGTGGGCGCCTCGTAGCTCGAGCCCTCGGTCCGGTTGGCCAGCGCAAACCGCCTGCCGCCATCGGCCAGGCGCGCCGTCCGCGACACCAGCGCCGACTTGGTCAGGCCCTGCAGATCGAGCACCGCGTCGTAGGCCTGGACGCGCAGGGCCTTGTGAAAGTCGCGCCACTCGGAGCGTGTCTGCGAACCCAGCGGCGAGTTGCGCCAGCGGCGCAGCTCGCAGCCGATCACATTCCGCACGCCTTGACAGCGCCGCACCAGCGGGGCGAAGGCCTGCTCGACCACCCAATCGATCTGCGCCTGCGGCAGCGCCCGGCGGATGTCCTGCAGCGCCGGCATGGCATGAACCACATCGCCCAGAGAGGAGAGTTTGACGACGAGGATGTTCACCCTCAATGCGCCGCCTCGGCGATCTTCGCGTCGGGTTTGACGCTGCGCAGCAGTGCCAGCATCTGCGCCTCGATGCGTTCCAGCGCCTCCTGCGTATGGCCTTCGAAGCGCAGCACCAGCACCGGCGTCGTGTTGGAAGCACGGATCAGGCCGAAACCATCGGGCCAGTCGACCCGCAGGCCGTCGATGGTGGAGACCTCCGCCGGCGCCGGGAAGGCGGCGGTCTTCACAAGCTGCTCCACCAGCGCGTGCGGCTCGCCCTCGGCGCATCGCACGTTGAGCTCGGGCGTCGAGAAGCTGGTCGGCAAGCCGTCCAGCACGGCGCTCGGGTCGTCGTAGCGCGACAGGATTTCCAGCAGCCGCGCGCCGGCATAGGTGCCGTCGTCGAAGCCGAACCAGCGCTCCTTGAAAAAGATGTGGCCGCTCATCTCGCC
>Ga0134124_10001788_pt1 | contig 17302 bp, 18 predicted proteins | sample KB304_FD_96880 | JGI IMG/M metagenome (GOLD analysis project Ga0134124, IMG submission 96880) | Terrestrial soil microbial communities without Nitrogen fertilizer from Kellogg Biological Station, Michigan, USA - KB3-0-4 | ecosystem: Environmental > Terrestrial > Soil > Unclassified ...
GTTGACGACGGTGCCGCAGGTGCCGAGCAGCTCGAGGTCGACCGAGTCGGCGTCGAGGCCGCGGTAGACCGAGTTGCACGGGATCAGCGAGACCGCGGTCGCGCCGCGCTCGAGCAGCGCGAGTAGCCGCGCGTTGTAGTCGGCCGGCGTGCCGAGGCCGACCAGCTGGCGCTGCGTCCAGGTGCGGCCGCGGTGCATCGTCGCGTAGATGCCGCGCGTGTAGTCGGGCTGGCCGGGATGGCCGAGCGCGGCGTCGCGGCCGGGCGGCCGGTCGGCGGCGGTGTAGAGCGGTGCGACCGGGATGCCGGAGACGTTGGCGATCTCGCGCTCGTCGCCGACGCCTTCGCGGTATTCGCGCTGCCAGCGCTCGTGGGCGCTCGCGGCGGCGACCGAACGGTCTGCCGGCGCGTTCATCGCGCACCCTCGCCGCCGGTGCGCGCGCGCCGCGTCTCGCCGGCGTAGTCGCGAATTCGCGTCGTGATCTCGTCGAGCGTGCTGCCGGGATGGAAGACGGCGCGCACGCCGCTCGCGACCAGCGCCCGCTCCTCGTTCTCGGGGACGATGCCGCCGACGACGACGCGGACGTCGCCGAGCCCGGCGTCGCCGAGCGCGGCCATGAGCTTGGGCACGACCAGGTGGTCGGTCGCGAGCGACGAGATGCCGATGACGTCGACGTCCTCCTCGAGCGCGAGCTTGACGACCGCGGGGATGCTCTGCCACGGCGGCGTGTAGATCACTTCCATGCCGGCGTCGCGGCAGGCGGCGGCGACGATGCGGCTGCCGCGGTCGTGGCCGTCGAGCCCGATCTTGGTGACGAGGACGCGTGGTCGAAACGCGGGCGCTGCGGTGTCGTTCATGCGATCTCCCGGCGTTGCCGCTAGCTATGCGGCGACGCTCGATCTGAGGACGCCGACGAAGCGCCGCGCGATCTGCGCCGGGGTCGCGCCCCCGCCGTCGCGATACCACGTCTGGCTCCAGTTGAGCGCACCGACGAGGAGCAGGCGAAGCATCGATCGGTCGGTGCGGCGCGCCAGCGGCAGCGCGGCGACGAGGCGCGCGAAGCGCTTCTCGTAGGCGTCGCGCAGCGCGATCAACTCGGCGGCCGCCGCCGGCGCGTCGCTCGGTCGAACGCGGATGACGACCTGCGAGTAGTCGGTCTGGTCAAGCAGCGACGTCAGGTGCGCGACGCACGCCGCCTCGAGCCGCTGCCACGGATCCTCGAGCGGCGCGACCGCGGCGTCGACCGCAGCGCCGATCCGCTCGACGCCTTCGCGGTAGACGGCGGCGAGCAGCGCTTCCTTGGTCGCGAAGTGGCAATAGAGCGAGCCGGGCAGCATGCCGACGGGCCCGACGATGTCGCGCACTGAGGCTGCCGCGAAGCCGCGCTCGGCGAACGCCCGTGCGGCCGCGTCGAGGAGGTGCGGCAGGCGGCTCGTCGCGCGCCGGTTCGGGCTGCGCGCGGCAGCCGCCGGCGACGCGAGGGCAGCGGACATCGCGGGATTGGACAGACAAACACTTGTTTGGTCAAGCCCGTCCCGGCAGCGTCACTCCCATCGCCGCGGCGATGTGTGCGAAATCGTCGGCGGTGACCTCGACCAGGCCGCGCCGGAAGGCGGCGCCCCAGCTCACCTCGCCGATGGCAGTGAACGCCTGCAGCAACGCCCCGTCGGGATAGCTCTCGCGCGGCGAGTAGTGCGCGATCCAGTCGCCGGGCGCGAGCCGCCGGATCGGCGCTGCCTTGCCGTGGCCGAGCTGGCAGAAGCCCCCGGCGACGCCGCGGTGGACGTGGTCGCGCGACGCGACGCCGATCCAGAAGCGCGGCGCGGCGCTCAATCGTTGCGAACGCCCGCGGCGACGTGGCCCGACGGCACGTGCAGCGACGCGTTCTCGATGTGGCCGGTCTGGTCGTCGAAGAAGAAGTCTGGCTCGAACTCGCGCAGGAACTCGCCCTTGCTCAAGCCGCCGAGGAACATCGCCTCGTCGATCTCGACCTTCCAGTCCATGAGCGTGCGGATCGCGCGCTCGTGCGCCGGCGCGCTGCGCGCCGTGACGAGCGCGGTGCGGATCCGCATGCCGTGCGCCGGCTCGTTCTGCAGCCGGTGCAGCGCGAGCAGCAGCGGCTGGAAGGGGCCAGCGGCGAGCGGCGTTGTCGCCTGCTCGAGCTCGTGCGCCTGGAAGGCGTCGAGGCCGCTCTCCTGGTAGACGCGCTCGGCCTCGTCGGAGAAGAGGACGGCGTCGCCGTCGAACGCAATCCGCACTTCCTTGGGATGCGCATCGGAGGCGCGTGCCGAGCGCGGGAAGACGCGCGCCGCGGGAACGCCGGCCTCGAGCGCCGAGCGGACGTCGATCTCGTTGGCCGACAGGAACAGGTTCGCGGCGAGCGGCTTCAGGTAGCGCCACGGCGTGCCGCCGCGGGTGAAGACGCCGCGCTGGATCGGCATCCCGTACGACTGCGCCGAGCGGAAAACCCGCATCCCCGAGACCGGGTCGTTGCGCGACAGGATGACGACCTCGACCCGCTGCGCGCTGGCGTCGTTGAAGGCGAGCAGCTTTTGCACCAGCGAGAACGCGACGCCGGGCTTGGCGACGGTGTCGATGCGCTCGAGCTGCAGCTGCATGTAGGCGCGGTCGTCGTTCGCCTCGAAGTGCTCGTTTTCCTCCTCGAAGTCGAAGAGGGCGCGCGACGAGATCGCGACGACGAGCTGGCCGGCGAGCGTGGCAGGCATCGAACGATCATAGGCGCGGCGGAGTGCGCGACGGACGCGCCGGCTCACTTCGTCGCGATGTCGACCATCAGCTGGAAAACGCGCGGGTTGAGCGAGCGCATCGCATCGCTCTCGGACGACAGCTCGACGTCGCCGATCGCCTGCTGGTAGGCCGCGGAATCGCGCTGCGACGGGTCGGGCTCGACGCGCAGCACGAGCATGCGGCCGACCCGCTCGCCCTTCTCGGGCGCGCCGAGCTCGGTGAGCGCGCCGCCGCCGTTGTCGAGCACGGTGCCGCCGACGTCCGAGCCGAAGCCGATCAGCGTCAAGGGCTTGCCGTTGATGCGGCGCAGCGTCGCGAGCGGCGTGCCGAGCGTGATGCCCTTGTCGGTTCGCCAGACGCTGCGCTCGCCGCGGATCAGCACCGACTCCGGCCCGGTTCGCGTCTCGTCGCGCCAGAGGACGATCGCGCGGCGCGTCGGGTCGCCCGCGAACACGATCGTCGCCGGCACGGCGACGCCGGGCTCGACCTCGAACGGCTCGCTCGCCACGTTGCCGCGACCGAACAGCTCGACGAGCTTCGCCTCGCTCGCGCCGGCATCGATCGGCCCGACGCGCTTGCCGGGAACGATGACCCAATCGGTGGCCCACGTCGGCGCGATCGCCAGAAGCAGTGCAATCGCAACCGCCGCGACCCAAGGGACGCCGAAGGCGTCCGCCCCTCCCGCCCGGCGGGAGGGGAGCGAAGCGGGCAGGGTGCAGCCCTGCCAGCGTGAGCTGGACTCCTTCGTCATTTGACGAAGGAGTTCAGCTGGATGATTGGCAGCAGCACGGCGAGCACGATCAGCATCACCACGCCGCCCATGCCGACGATCAGCAGCGGCTCGAGGACGGTCGCCATCTGCAGCGCGCGCCGCTGCACTTCGCCGCCGAGCTGGCGGGCGGCGCGGTCGAGCATCTCGGGCAGCTGGCCGGTCTGCTCGCCGAGGCGCGAGAACATCGCGACGATGCCGGGGAAGCGCTTCTTGCCGGCGAGCGCGGAGGCGAGCGGCGCACCCTCGCGGACCTGGACGAGCGCATCCATCGCGTCGGCGCGCATGGCGCGGTTCGAGAGCGTCTCGGCGGCCGCCTGCAGCGCCTTCAGGATCGGCACGCCGGCGCCGGCGAGCATCGCCAGCGTCCCCGCGAAGCGCGCCGCGTTGTAGCCGCGGGCGAGCTTGCCGACCAGCGGCAGGCGCAGGACGCCGGCGTCGAAGCGCTCGTGGAACTCGGGATTGCGCAGCATCGCCGCGAGCGCGGCGACGCCGCCCGCGATCGCGAGCACGAGCAGCCACCCCCAGCCGCGCAGGAAGTCGCTGAACGCGATCATCGCGACGGTCAGCAGCGGCAGCGCGCGCTTCGTGCTCGTGAAGACGGTCGCGACCTGCGGCACCACGTAGGTGACGAGGAAGACGACGATGACGACTGCGATCACCGAGACGATCGCGGGATAGAGCGTCGCGCCGATGAGGCGGCCCTTCAGCTCCTGGCGCGCCTCGAGGTCGTCGGCGAGCCGCTCGAGGACGAGGCCGAGCGCGCCGCTCTGCTCGCCGGCAGCGACGACGCCGCGGTAGACGTCGTCGAACTCGCGCGGCACGCTCGCGAGCGCACGCGCGAACGGCGCGCCGGCATTGACTTCGCTCCTCAGGTGGGCGACGAGCTCGCGCTGGCGCGCGTCCTCGGCTTCGTCGGCGAGCGCGGTCAGCGCGCGCTCGAGCGGCAGCCCCGAGCCGACGAGGCCGGCGAGCTGGCGCGTCCAGATCGCGAGCGCGGTCGCGTTGAAGACCTTGCGGGTGAGGCTGAAGCCGGCGACGACGCTCTGCTCGGTCGCGACCTGCGTGACCGCGAGCGGGACGAGCTGCTGCGAGCGCAGCTGCGAGCGCGCGGCGCGCGAGTTGTCGGCCTCGACGAGGCCGCTCTGCGACTTGCCGGCGGCGTCGAGCGCCTCGAAGCGGTAGGCGGGCAAGGGCTCTTCGCGCTATTCGCGCGTGACGCGCAGGACTTCCTCGGCCGACGTGACGCCTTCGGCGACGAGCCGATCGCCGTCCTCGCGCATCGACTGCAGTCCGTTTCGCTGCGCCGCGGCGTGGATCTCCGCTTCCGCGGCGCGGCCGTGGATCAGCGAGCGGATCTCGTCGTTGACATCCATCAGCTCGTAGACGCCGGTCCGGCCCTTGTAGCCGGTCATGCCGCACTGCGCACAGCCGACCGGGTGCCAGTGGCCGCGCTGGTCGACCTTGCGGCACGCCGTGCAGAGCTTTCGCACGAGGCGCTGCGCGAGCACGCCGATCAGGCTCGACGAGAGCAGGAATGGCTCGACGCCCATGTCGATCATCCGCGTCACCGAGCTCGGCGCGTCGTTGGTATGGACGGTGGCGAGCACGAGGTGGCCGGTCAGCGACGCCTGGATCGCGATCTGCGCCGTTTCGTAGTCGCGGATCTCGCCGATCATGATGACGTCGGGGTCCTGGCGCAGGATCGCGCGCAGCGCCTTCGCGAACGTGAGGTCGATCTTGGCGTTGACCTGCGTCTGGCCGATGCCGGCGAGCTCGTATTCGACCGGGTCCTCGACCGTCAGCACGTTGGTGCCGGCGGTGTCGACGCGGCCGAGCGATGCGTAGAGCGTCGTCGTCTTGCCCGAGCCGGTCGGGCCGGTGACGAGAAGGATTCCGTGCGGCTGCTGGATCAGCCGGTCGAAACGGCGCAGCACGTCGCCGCTCATGCCGAGCCCTTCGAGCGTGAACTTCGACTCCGCCTTGTCGAGCAGACGCAGCACTGCGCGCTCGCCGTGCGCCGATGGCAATGTCGAGACGCGGACATCGACGGCGCGGCCGCCGATGCGAAGCGAGATGCGCCCGTCCTGCGGCAGCCGCCGCTCGGCGATGTCGAGCTCGGCCATGATCTTCAGGCGCGAGATCAGCGCCGCGTGCAGCGCGCGGTTGGGCTGCACGACTTCGCGCAGCGTCCCGTCGACGCGAAAGCGCACCGAGCTCGAGCGCTCGTACGGCTCGATGTGGATGTCGCTCGCGCCGTCCTTGGCCGCCTGGGTCAGCAGCGCGTTCAGCATCCGGATGATCGGCGCGTCGTTGCTGGCTTCGAGCAGGTCCTCGATCGCCGGCAGCTCCTGCATCATCCGCGACAGGTCGACCGCGCTCTCGACCTCGCCGATGACGACCGCCGCGCTCGACTCGCCGCCGGCGTACGCGGCGGCGATGCGATTGCCGAGCGTCGACGCCGGCTCGCGCTCGAAGGCGTCGACGTCGTACGTGCGCAGCACTTCGGAGAGCGCCGGCAGGCCGACGGTCTCCGGCGCCCACAACACCATGCGGGCGCCGTCGTCCTCGAGGAGCAGCGTGTGCGCCTTGGCGTAGGCGTACGGCAGCGGGTGGCGCATCGCGTTCTCCTCAGCCGCCCGGCGCCGACGCCGGCGCCGATGCCGGCACCGCCGAGGGCACGATCACCGGGACGACGACCGGCACGGTCGCATCGGCCGGCTGCTTCGGCACCGGCTTGGTCGTCCCCGGCGAGCTCTGCGGCGCCGAGATCGGGCTGGTGTCGCCGCTCGGACGGATCGGCGCGATCACCGGCGATTCGTTGATCGGGACGAGCACGCTCGGATTGGGCTGCATCTCGCGCTGGAAGCTGCGGATCTGCTCGTAGCGGTCGAGCGAGATGCGGTTGGTCGTGTCGGCGTCGCGCATCACCACCGGGCGCAGGAACACCATCAGGTTGGTCCGCGTCTTCGTCCGGCTCTCGCTCCTGAACAGCGCGCCGAGATACGGAATGTCGCCGAGCAGCGGCACCTTCGACTTGTTGTCGGTGTAGCGGTCCTCGATCAGGCCGCCGAGGACGATGATCTGGCCGTCGTCGACGACGACGTTCGACTCGATCGAGCGCTTGTTCGTCGACGGCCCGGCGTTCGAGGTTCCTGGCGCGACCTGCTGCGACAGGCTCGACGCCTCCTGGAAGATCGTCATCCGGATCGTGCCGTTCTCGCCGATCTGCGGCCGGATGCGCAGCGTGATGCCGACGTCCTTGCGCTCGATCGTCTGGAACGGGCTCGTCGTCGCGACGCCGGTGTTGGTGAACTGGCCGGTCACGAACGGCACGTTGCTGCCGACGACGATCTTGGCTTCCTCGTTGTCGAGCGTCACCAGGTTCGGCGTCGACGCGATGTTGGTGTTGGTCTGGCTCTGCAGCAGCCGCGCGATCGCGGCGAGCCCGAGCGTGCCGTAGAAGTTGTGGATGAGGCCGATGTTGAGGCCTTCGCCGAGCGACAGGCCGCTCGTGCTCGGCGTCGTCGTGCCGCCGCCGGTCGTCGGGTTGACGGTGCCGCCGCCGAGCGTCGCCTGCGTGATCGCGAGCAGGTTGCCGGTCGTGCCGAAGTTGGTTCCGCCGACGAGCGCGTTGTTCTGGTTGTTGCTCGCGAGCAGGCCCTGCCACTGGAAGCCGAAGTCGGCGGCGTTGTCGCCGGTCACTTCGACGATCAGGCTTTCGATGTAGACCTGCGCACGGCGCTCGTCGAGCTGGTCGATCATCGTGCGCACCTGCCGGTAGAGCGGCTCGGGCGCGGTGATGATGAGTGAGTTGGTCGAGGGATCGGCCTGGATGAAGCCGCCGGTCGACGGCCCGGCGGAAGGCGTGATCGGCGCCGCTGCGGCGCTCGTCGTGTTCGCCGTTCCCGCCGTGCCGGCCGGGTTCGCCGCGAGCGTCTGCGTCGGTGTCGACGACGTGCCTGCCGACGAGCCGCCACCGCCGCCGGCACCGGAGGTACCCGCGCCGAACGCGGCGCGCAGCACCGTCGCGAGCTTGGTCGCATCGGCGTTCTTCAGGTGGACGACCCAGATGTTGCCCGTCGTCGCCGCGCCTTGCGGGGCGACGTCGAGCTTGGCGACCAGCGAGCGGATGCTCGCCATCCGCGCCGGATTGGGGCTGCGCACGATCAGCGAGTTGCTGCGGCCGTCGACCAGGATCTGCGGCGCCGAAAGCGCCGCCGCGCCCGCCGCGCCCGGCACCGCGACCTGCGCGCCGCCGCCGTCGCTCAGGCGCTGGATCATCGGCGCGATGTCGGCGGCGACCGCGTACTTGAGCGGGATCACCTCGACGTCGCCCGCCGCCGGTGTGTCCATCGCGGCGATGATCTTGCCGATCCGCTGCAGGTTGTCGGCGTAGTCGGTGATGACGAGCGTGTTGTTGCCGGGGTTGGCGTTGATGGTGTTGTTCGGGCTGATCAGCGGCCGCAGCACCGGCACGAGGTTGTTCGCGTTCTCGTGGTTGAGGCGGAAGATCTGGGTCAGGATCTGGTCGCCGCGGCGGCCGGCGGCGCCGACGTCGACGGTGCCGGTCTGCAGCTTGGCGTCGGCCTCGGGGACGACCTTGTAGAGGCCGTTGACCTCGACGACGGTGAAGCCGAGCCCGCGCAGCGCGGCGAGGAAGTTGAAGTACGCCTCCCGTGGCGTCAGCGGCTCTTCGCTGTACAGCGTGATGTTGCCGCGCACGCGCGGATCGACGATGAACTGCTGGCGCAGGATCGCCGACATCGCGCGGGCGACACCTTCGATGTCGGCGTTGACGAAGTTGAGCGTCACCGGCTCACCGCGGAAGCGCGCTGCACTTGCGGTCTGCGCGAAGGCGGGCGGCATCGGCACCGAGGCGACGACGAGCGCTGCCGCCACCGCGGTCGCGCCGGTCTTGCGCGGCCACGCGCTCGAAGATCGTTGCATCGTCATCCGATCGAAATGATCGATCGCGCGCCGTCGCGGCGACCGATGATGTTGAGAAGGTTCGAGAGCGCCTGTTCGTCGGCGGTCTCGGCGCGCGCCTCGCCGCGGAACTTGACGCCGCCCGGACCCCAGGTGCCGTTGCCGGTCAGCTGCAGCGGCCCGTCCTGCGTCGTCACCGTGAGCAGCGCCGGCCCGTTGCTGGCGCCGTTCAACGTCACCCGGTAGCTGCCGAGCGTCTCAAGCGTCGTCAGGCGCGACGATACGCCCTCGAGGACGAGCTCGACGCGGCCCTCGAGGCGCCAGCGGCCCTCGACCGATTCGACCGTCACGCCGGGCGAGAGGAGGCGGAACGTGCCGCCGAGCTGCAGCGTGTTCCACGGCGTGCCGAGCCCGCCGAGCCAGGCGCTCGGCCATTGGCCGACCCAGTCGGTGCGCGGCACGAGCGTCGCGCGCATGCGGCCGAGCCCGGGGCGGATCTGCACGGTCGCCGTGCCGTTGATGCAGCAGTCGTGGCGTGCCGCGAGGTCGACGCCGTACCAGCGCGGCGCGAGCGTCCACTCGAGCCGGCCGGGCAGGTACGTGGCGTCACGGCTGTCGGGGCCGCCGGCGAGGACGGCGACCGCGCTGCCGCTCCAGATCGTCCCGCGCGCGTCGGCGAGGACGAGGCGCTGGCCCGTCGCCGAGGCGATCGCGTGCGCGAGCCACGACGCCGGTGCGAACGCGACGAGGCCGACGAGGACGCCGACGACGGCGCCGACGATCGCCCAGCGCAGCGTCGCGCCGCGCGCCTCGACCCACGCCTGCTCGGCGAGCGTCGATTCGGCCCATCCCGTCGTCTGGACGGTCGGCGTCCAGAGCTGCGGCGTGCGTTTCCTGCGGATCACGTCGTCCCCGAGAGCACGATCGTGATCGTGCCGCTGTAGCCGTTCGCGCTCTTCAGCAGCTGCGCTTCGATCGGACGCGCGCGCGCCGCGCTGCGCGCCTCGCCGATCCAGTTGCGCAGTGCCTCGAACGGCACGGCGGTGAAGGTGAGGGTGGCGCGATCGCCCTGCAGCGCGATCTTGCCCTTGCCGCCGAGCCGCTCGGTCGCGGCGCGCAGCGCTTCGGCGGCCTGCTGCGGCGGCACCGGCGAGGCGGTGCGCAGCGTCGCGCTCTCGAGCGCGGCGAGCTGCATCTGCTGCCATTGGCTGTCGAGACGATCGAGCTCGGCGGGTGTCTCGCGCAAGGTCCTGAGCGCGGGCTGCACCGCGATCAGCCAAACGAGAAGAACGGCGACCGCGACCGCCATCGCTGCGATCGCCTGCCGCTCGCGCGGCGCCCGCGTCTGCCAGAAGCGCCCGGCCTGCTCGCGCGCACCGGCGAGCCCGGGCGGCAGCGTCGGCTGCGCGGCGTCGCTGCTCATCCGAGAGACGACCCGCGTGCGCGGGTGAGGACGAGACGGCCTTCGCTCGCGTCGACGCGAACGCCGGCCGGGCGCAGCACCGAACGGAACTGCTCGATCTGCGCATCGCTCCAGCCGACTGCCGACAGTGTCAGCTTGCCGCTTTCGTAGCGCAGGTTCTCGACCGGCGGGCGTTCGCCGGGCCATGCAGCGGCAGCGGCCTGCAGCATCGGCTCGAGGTCGGAGTCGCCGGCCTTGCCCGCGAGCGTGCGCAGCGCCTGCGTCTCGCGCAGCATCACCGCTGCCGGGTCGCGCTGGATGTCGGCGTCGCCGACGCGCGGGAACGTCTTCTTCACGAGCGCCTGGATCGCGGCCCGGCGCGATTCGATGGCGCTCTTCTGATGCCAGGCCCAGACGTTGAGCCCGACGATCTGCGCCGCGACGAGAAACGCGAGGCCGATGCGAACCGGCCGCCACGCCGGGCTCATCAGCTGGCGCGCCCAATCCGCGATCGCGCGCGCGCCACGGGTCTTGCGGGCGAGGTCGAACTGGCGCAGGTTCCAGAGGCTTCGCCCGGCCTGCAGCAACCGGTGCTCGGTCGGCATGACGTTGACCGGCGCGCCGAGCCACTGCTCGGCCGCGGCCGCTGCCATTGGCTCTGCGGTCCAGCGCGTCGCCGGCGGCGGCGGCTGCGGAACGAGCGCGCGCGCCAGGCCGCCGTCGAGGCGAAGGGTGGCGACGCCGTCGATGCTCGCCCACGTCAACACCACGCTCTGCGCGCTGCCGACGCCTTCGGCGGGAGCGTGGAAGTGGCCGGCGGGCGGATCGTCGGGCCACGCCATCGGCACCACGCGGTCGACGAAGACGGCCGCCTTCTCGAGCGCAGCGAGCTCGTCGGCGAGCCAGGCCTTGTCGACCGCAGCGACCCACGTCGGCTGGCCGGCGATCGCGAGCGGCGCGACCGCGAGGTGCACCTTGTCGGCGTCGTCGAGCAGCGCCTCCTCGACGACGCCGACGATCGCCGCGCGCAGCCGCGCCGCAGGCGCCTTCGGCAGCGTGATGCGGTGCCAGGCGACGTCGGCTTCGCGGACGACGGCGATCACGATCGATCGCTTGGGCAGGAGCGCAGCCGCGGCGTTGCCGTGCGCGTCGAGCTCGATGCCGTCGTCGCTGGTCGCGTACGCGTACTCGCGCCGGCGCGAAGGAGCGGCGGAATCGTCGGCGGCGCCGGCGCGCAGGCGCTGGCGTTGCGGAAGCTGGAGGACGAGGGTCGACATCGAAGGGCGCGAAGGCTAACGCGATTCTAGGGAGGTGGATCGGGCGATCCCTTGGCAATCAAGGACTTAGAAGACCATCTTGCGGGCAAATCGCCATTGGTTCTCGTTTTTGCCGACCTCGGTCGCTCGCAGGCCCGCGAGCGTGCCTCACGAGCCGGCCTGGTCGCGCGCCGACACCCGGTCGCGCTGGAGGACGACGACATCGAGCCCGCGCCGCTGCACCAGAGAGCGCTGCTCGAGGACGACGTCGCCGAGACGCAATCGCCCGCGGACCTCGAAGAAGCTCGAGCCGACGGCGAGTCGCTCGAAGGCGCTGCTCGGCAGCGACGGCGCGAGCGCCTGCACGTCGGCGACCGACTTCATCGGCGAGCGCTGGCGTGCCTGGACGATGCGCTCGGCGGTCGCGAGGTCGAGGTTGGGGATCGCGGCGACCAGCACTTCGCGCGGCGCGGTGTTGACGTTGACCCACGCCTTCTCGGGCAGCAGCACGATGTAGGGCTCGAGCAGGCGGAGCGACTCCGCATCGACGCCGAGCCAGACGAGCTGGCGCACCGAGCGCGGCATCAGCGGCGGATCGGCGACCGGCGCCGGCTCGGGCGCCGACGCGGCGCTCGCCGGTGCGCCCGGAGGTTGCGGCGGCGCGGCATCGCGCAGGCCGGCGGCGATCCGCGTCGCGACGTCGGCCGAGACGCCGACCGTCTCGCACAGCCGCTGCAACGCGGCGAGCTCGACGGGATCGATGCGGTTGCCGGTGACGACGTTGGCGACGTTGTAGCGCGACAGCGCGTCGGTGATCGCTCCGGAGAGGAACGCGTCGGGAGCGTCGTCGGTGTTGTCCTTGTCGGCGGCGAGGAAGGTCGACAGCCGCGCCTCGGCGAGCGGCACCGCCCACGGCTCGCCGAGGTGGTCGACGCCGCCGTTCCTCGCATCCTCGCGCAGGATCAGCCGCGCCCAGTCGAGCGCGCCGGTGAGGATCCACGCCGACTGCGTCCGCGCGCGCTCGGCGGCCTCGACCTGGATCGCGCGCCACTGCTGCCAGACCATGGCGCCTGCGAGCGTGGCCACCAACGCGACGATGATCATCGCAGTGAGCAGGGCGGCGCCCGCCTGCGCAGGCGCCGCCCTGCCTACCGCGGCGCGGTGCAGGACGACTCCCTCCCCGCTTCCCTCCCCTCCCTCCGAGAGGGCGGGGCCGGCCCCTGCGGGGCCGCTGCTTCGTTCGAGCTGTGGCGTGGTCATGGCGCGATCAGCACATCCCGGACGAGGCTGCCGTTGAGGCCGCTGCCGGGCGCGAATGCGATGACGACGCGAACGCCGCTCGGCAGCAGCGTGCGTTGAGCAACTCCCGATGCCGGCGACGATGCCGACACCGGCGTCACCGGAGACACCGGCGTCGCCGGGCCGACATCGTCCGATGACTGGCAGTTCGACCACGCGTTGCCGCGAAAGAAGTAGACCTGCCAGCTCTCGAGGCCGTCGAGCGCGCGCAGCTGGCCGTCTTCGCTGCCCTGCAGCTGCTGCGAGCGAAACCAGCTCTCCTGCAGGCCGCGCGTCGTCGTCGTCACCGGCCCGGCCCAGCGCTGCCACGTTCCGCCGCGATCGTTGGGCAGCAGCGCCCACGAGACGACCTGCATGCCGCCTTCGGCGCGCCGCGTCATGCGCACCGCGCGGCCGTCGCAGCGCAGCGCCGGCACCGCCGTCGTCTCCTGCACCGCGGTGAGGTCCTGCTCCCACTGCGCGATCACCGTCTCGAGCCGCAACACCTGCTCGAGCCGCAGCTGGTTCGACTCGCGCGTGCGCGCGATCGCGTCGACGCCTTGCCACGCGATGAGCGACATGATCGCCATGATGACCATCGCGACGAGCACCTCGACGAGCGTGAAGCCCGCGGCCTGTCGGCACACCGTTCGCGCGGTCATCACGATCGCCCGACGATCGTCGAGATGAGGACGATGAGGCGGCCGTCGGCGTCGAGGACACGCGCGTCGACGCGGCGGAAGTTCGGGTTCGGCGTCGGTCGCACGACGAGCCTTCCGGCGTAGGTGCGACCGAGCTCGTCGCATGAGAAGTCGCTGTCGCCGATGTCGGGATAGCGGTGCGCGAGCTTGATGGCGGTAAGCTGGTTGTCGGCGCACCACTGCCCCGCGGTGACTTCGGCGAGGCGCGCCGTGTTCGATGTCAGCGAGCCCGCGGCCTTGATGCCGGCGCCGAGCGTGACGGCGACGATCGCGAGCGCGACCAGCACCTCGATCAGCGTGAAGCCGCGCGCGTTGCCGTTCACGAGGGTGCGTTGTCCTGCGCGACCGCGAACGGGCCGATGCCGTCGGTCGCGAGCGTGAGGCGATGGTCGCCGAGATGAAGCACGATCCGCTGCGCGCCGATCAGCGGCTCGGGACCGAGCACGACCGCGCGCGCGCCGATCACCTGCGCCGACGTGCCGGTCTCGATCCAGTGCGTCGGCATCGGCTGCGTGGCGGGCAAGCCGACGAAGCGAAAGCCGCTGCCGTCGGCCTGGTCGACGAGCGGCTCCCAGCGAGCCGCGACTCCCGACGCGCGCGCCTCGGCACGCGCCGACTCGAGCAGCGACGCTAGACGCGCGGCCTCGTTCTCGAGCTTGGCGGTCGACGGATCGCGCAACGCAAGGCTCGCCACTGCGGTCGCGATGGCAATCAGCGCCACCACGACCATGAGTTCGATCAGCGTGAAGCCGCGCGAAGAAAACGGCCCCAACGGGGCCGGCCCCTCCCTCACGGAGGGAGGGGAGCGAAGCGGGGAGGGAGCAATCCTGGCCACGTCGGCGTGGCAGTAGGGCTGCGCCCTACTGCCACGACCCGATATCCGCATTCTTGCCGTCGCCGCCGGCGACGCCGTCGGCGCCGAAGCTGTAGACGTCGATCTCGCCCTTCAGCCCCGGGTTGGCGTACTGGTACGGGTTCTTCCAGGGATCGCTCGGCAGCTTGTCGAGGTACGGCCGCCAGTTCTGCGGGATCGGCCCGACCGTCGGCTTGACGACGAGCGCCTGCAGGCCCTGCTCGCTCGTCGGGTAGCGCAGGTTGTCGAGCTTGTAGAGCTTGAGCGCCTGCATGAGGTTGTTGACGTCGGTGCGCGCCGCGGTGACGCGAGCGTCGTCGGCGCGATCGAGCATGTTCGGCACGATCAGCGCGGCAAGGACGCCGATGATGACGAGCACGACCATCAGCTCGATCAAGGTGAAGCCGCGGCTGCGCGCGCTTCTCGGTTGCAGCAGTGGTGCCATCGACATCGTCGTCCCGTGCGGTGTTACCGCTCCGACGTCTGGAGCGGCAAAGCGTTCCATGATAATCGCCGCATGTTCGCTCGACTGTCAGCGTTCGTGATCTGGTCGCTCGTTGGCGCCACCGCGGTCTTCTGGGCGATGCGCCTTGCGGCGAGCCCGCCGCAGGTGCCCGCCTATGCGGTCGCGGTCGGCCACAGCGCTGCCGTGCGCGGCGACCTCGGGCGCTTGTTCGGTGTCGCGCCGCGACCGGCCGCCGGCGCACAAGCGGCGGCGCCCGAGGCATCGTCGCGCTTCAAGCTCATCGGCGTCATGGCGCCGCGCGATCCCGCGGCGCAGACGGAGCCTGGCCAAGGGGTCGCCCTCATCGCCGTCGACGGCAAGCCGGCGAAGCCCTACGCCATCGGTGCCCGTCTCGACAGCGACCTCGTGCTGCAGTCGGTCGGGCTGCGGACGGCGTCGCTCGGCCCCGCGCAAGGCGGACGCAGCGTCGTGCTCGAGTTGCCGAAGCTGCCGCCGCCGCACTCCGGGGTGCTGCCGCCGCCCGGCGCACCGCCGATCGCGGCGGTGCCGCGGACGTCGGCGGCGCCGATCGCGGCGCCCGGCGTCATGGCGCCACCGCAGCCGCCGTTGCCGCCATTGACGCAGACGCCGGCGACGCCGCCGGCCGCTGGCGGGATGCCGGCGCCCGGCAGCCTTCCGACGCAATAGCCCGCGTCAGGCGAGAAACAGCCGGTACGCCGGATTCGCCGTCTCGTCGGCACAGGGATACGCGAGCGTCGCGAGGAATTCGCGGAAGCGCTCCTCGTCGGCGTCGGGCACCTGCATGCCGACCAGGATGCGGCCGTAGTCGGCGCCTTGATTGCGGTAGTGGAAGAGGCTGATGTTCCAGGTCGCCGGCATGCTCGAGAGGAACCGCATCAGCGCGCCCGGACGCTCGGGAAAGACGAAGCGATAGAGGCGCTCGTCGTCGGCGAGCGCGGTGCGGCCGCCGACCATGTAGCGCACGTGCTCCTTGGCGAGCTCGTCGCCGGTGAGGTCGAGCGCGGGAAAGCCGTGGCTCTCGAACTCGCGCGCGAGCAACGCCGATTCGGCGCGGTCGACGGTGGCGATGCCGACGAAGACGTGCGCGACCTTCGGGTCGGAGATGCGGTAGTTGAACTCGGTCACCGCGCGCGGGCCGATCAGCTCGCAGAAGCGCCGAAAGCTGCCGCGCTCCTCGGGAATCGTCACTGCGAACAGCGCCTCGCGCTCCTCGCCGACCTCGGCGCGCTCGGCGACGAAGCGAAGGCGATCGAAGTTCATGTTGGCGCCGCACGTGATCGCGACGTAGGTCTCGCCCTTGGTCGCGTGCCGGTGCACGTACTCCTTGATCGCGGCGACGCCGAGCGCGCCGGCGGGCTCGAGGATGCTGCGGGTGTCCTCGAAGACGTCCTTGATCGCTGCGCACGCGGCGTCGGTGTCGACGACGATCCACTCGTCGACGAGCTCGCGCGCGAGGCGGAGCGTCTCGGCGCCGACCTGGCGCACCGCGGTGCCGTCGGAAAAGAGGCCGACGTCGGCGAGCTCGACCCGCTTGCCGGCTTCGATCGAGCGGATCATCGCGTCGGAGTCGTTCATCTGCACGCCGACGACGCGGATCTCGGGCCGCACCGCCTTCACGTACGACGCGATTCCCGAGATCAGCCCGCCGCCGCCGACGGCGACGAAGATCGCGTCGATCGGTCCCTGGTGCTGGCGCAGGATCTCCATCGCGATCGTTCCCTGGCCGGCGATGACGTCGGGGTCGTCGAACGGATGGACGAAGGTCAGGCCGCGCTCGCTCTCGAGCTCGCGAGCACGCGTGTACGCATCGGAATAGCTGTCGCCGAAGAGAACGACGTCGGCGCCGAGCGCGCGCACGGCGCCGGTCTTCAGCGTCGGCGTCGTCGTCGGCATGACGACGAGCGCCGTGCAGCCGAGGCGCCGCGCAGCCAGCGCCACGCCTTGCGCGTGATTGCCCGCAGACGCGCAGATCACGCCGCGCGCCAGCGCTGCCGGCGCGAGGTTGGCCATCTTGTTGTAGGCGCCGCGCAGCTTGAAGCTGAACACCGCCTGCGTGTCCTCGCGCTTGAGCAGCACGTCGTTGCCGAGACGGGTCGAGAGCCGCGTCGCAGGCTCGAGCGCCGACTCGACCGCGACGTCGTAGACGCGAGCGGTCAGGATCTTCTGCAGGTAGCCCGCCGTCTCGAGCGGGCGCTTGGGCGGATTCTTGCGAGCGGCAGTCGCCATGCAGGGCCCTTCGCCGGGCGGCGATTGCGGCAGCGCATCATACGCGGCGCCGCCTTGCGTTCGGCTGCTGCGCGCGTCGAGAAAAAAGCCCGAGGCGTCGCCGCCTCGGGCTGAATCCACCAATGAAGAAGGTGGAGGAGACAATCTGCCCGATCCGATCGCCGCGCTCGTTGCGATGCGCGGCAGCGGGTCGGTTGCGAATCAGTGTAGGCGCTTTTTTGCTGCACTGCAATATGGAGCCCGAGCATGGAATGCACGATCGACTGGCTCGCCGCCAACGGCATGGCATTCAGCGCCGAGACCGGCAGCGGCCACCTGCTGACGATGGATGGCGCACCCGACGGCGCTGGCCGCAATCTGGCGCCGCGGCCGATGGAGACGGTGCTCGCCGGCACCGGCGCGTGCGCAGCGTACGACGTCGTTCTCATCCTCAAGCGCGGCCGCCACGACGTGCGCAGCTGCCGCGTGCGCGTCACCTCCGAGCGCGCGCCGGTGGATCCGAAGGTGTTCACCGCGATCCACTTGCACTTCATCGTCGGCGGCAGCGCTGTTCCCGCCGCCGCGATCGAGCGCGCAATCGCGCTCTCGCACGACCGCTACTGCTCGGCGACGATCATGCTCGCCAAGACCGCGGCGATCACGACGAGCTACGA
>Ga0134124_10001789_pt1 | contig 17293 bp, 13 predicted proteins | sample KB304_FD_96880 | JGI IMG/M metagenome (GOLD analysis project Ga0134124, IMG submission 96880) | Terrestrial soil microbial communities without Nitrogen fertilizer from Kellogg Biological Station, Michigan, USA - KB3-0-4 | ecosystem: Environmental > Terrestrial > Soil > Unclassified ...
ACTCGATCTACACTGAGAAACTTTTCTCCAAAGAGGAAACTGCCGGCCTGATCGGGCTCACCTACCGCATCAACCTGGCCGGCATGATCTTCTCCTCCGACGTGATGACCAACAGTGGTTACGTTGTACCGAAAAACCGGGTACTTACTACGACGGATTCGCTTTTCGACTATTTTCTGGTCTCCACCCACCTGAGCTTCTTCGACTATTTCAACGAGTATATGTATCCCTACTTCCTGAGCAAGCGGCCGGGACTCACCAAGCAGGCGTTCATCGACTCCCTTGGCCTCAAAAGCATCGAAGAGTACCTGAAATCGTCTGCCAAATTCGGCGTAATGACCAACGAGAACGACTTCATCCTTACCAGGGCCGAGCTTGACTACCTGCAGTTGATATTCGGCGACCGGGTCAAGGTCTATCCGCGCGGCGGCCATCTTGGCAACCTCGAATACAAAGAGAACCTGGCCTATATGGTCGCGTTTTTCACAGGAGGTATGCCATGAAGATTGTTATCCGTTGCCGGCTCAGGTGGACAATTGTCCTGCTGATGTTGTCTCTTGGCCTCCCGGGGTGCGCTACGTTCAGCACCAGCACCCAGGACGAGGTGCCGGCAAGGCACTCGATAAGCGAGTTCAGGGATCAGCCCTTCGCCGAGGTATCGGATCCATGGGAAGGGTTCAACCGGAGCATGTACCGCTTCAACTTCTACTTCGATAAATACCTATTCCTCCCGGTGGTGAACGGCTACGAGTTTGTCACTCCGGTTCTAGTTCAGCAGGGGGTCTCTAATTTCTACAACAACCTCGGCGAGGTCAAGAATCTCACCAACAGCCTGTTCCAACTGAAGGGGACCGAGTCCCTGACAACGCTTGGCCGTTTCGTAACGAACAGCACCGTGGGTCTTGGCGGCCTTTTCGATCCTGCCACCACCTTCGGAATGGAGAGGCGCGAGCAGGATTTCGGCAAAACCCTCGGCTACTGGGGAACAGGTTCCGGTCCCTACCTGGTGCTGCCGATCTTCGGTCCTTCATCCCTGCGCGACACCGGAGGTCTTGCCGTCGATACCGGTATCTACTACGGGATCTACACTGCGATTGATCCGTTCGGAAGCACCGGCAACAGTTTCGCCATAGGCGCCGGAATATCCACTCTCGAAGCCGTAGATGCGCGGCATCAGCAGAGCTTCCGCTATTATGAAAGCGGCTACCCCTTCGAGTACTACATGGTCCGCTTCTTCTACCACCAGAAGCGCGAAATCGAGGCCGGCAAGCCTCTCCCGGCAGAGTTGAAACCATGAGCTACCGCAAGATATTTTCAGTCGTAAATGAACACACTGTATCCACGGTGACGGCCCGCTATGCCATTGCACTTGCGGCAGAGTCCAAAGCCGAGCTTGTGCTGTATGCCTCCCATGACGAGAAGTGCAGCGAGATCGTACTTCGCAATACCGATCGCCATCTGGAGCATCTTCTCACTGCCGCCTCTGTGCTGGAGATCTCCGTGACCCGGATAACCGAGATCGGGAATACCAGAAAGATGCTGCCCAAGCGGGTTAAGGCGGATAAAGCCGATCTCGTACTGTATCCCCTGACTCCGGACGAAAGGTATGGAGCCGGTCTCCAGCGACATACGGTTCACCACCTGCTAAAAACGATCAGCTCGGATTTGGTAATCATTCGTGCCATCAGCATGGCCAAACCGCACCCCGGACACATTCTGGTGCCCCTCGGGAAGGTTATCAGCGACATGGGGCATCGCCTGATGTTTATCACAGAGCTGGCCTTGAGCTTCCATTCACAAGTCACACTGTTTCATCTGCCTGCGGCTCACGAGGAAAAGGCGGCTCCGGACGAGATCACCCGGTTTCGGACCGAGCTGCAAAAGAAACACGTTACGGTGCTTGAAAGAAGCGGAAGAGGAGAACTCGGCAAAGCCATCACTGTGGAAGCGATCACCCGCCGAAATGATCTGATTGTACTTGGCGCAAGTGAGCGCGGGGTACTGCGGAGACTGTTCATCGGCAACCCTGCCGGTGATGTCATGCATCATCCGCCCTGCAACACCATCCTCTTCCGTGCAGCACCATGAAGATCCAGGCTCTCTCCCATGACGAAGTATTTTCAACTCTGCTGAGTACCCCGCAGGGGATTACCGCTGAAGAAGCAACGCGCCGTCGTGGCGAGTATGGAGTGAACGAGATCAAGGAAGTGCATGGCCGGCCGATGATTTTGCGCCTGGCGGCCCAGTTCACCCACTTCCTCGCCCTGCTGCTCTGGTTTGCTGCGGCGCTCTGCTTCATCTCCGAATACCTTCATCCCGGCGAAGGGCTGCTCCGGCTCGGTATTGCCATTCTTGCCGTCATCTTCATAAACGCCATCTTCACCTTCATTCAGGAGTACCGGACCGAAAAAGCGATCGAAGAGCTCCGCAAGATGCTCCCCTTCAAGGTTGCCGTGATCAGGAACGGATCCGAGATTGAAATAGATGCCGGCGAGATTGTGCCGGGGGACCTGGTCTTGCTTCGGGAAGGGGATAAGGTGCCAGCTGATGCTCGGGTTGTGGAGACAAGCAGGCTTACAGTCAACAACTCTCTTTTGACCGGGGAATCCGATTCACGTCTGCTTACTGACGCCCCCTGCGAGGAGGAACTGCTTGAAAGCGGGAACCTGGTGTTTGCCGGCACGCTTGTCGTGAGCGGCAGCGGGAAGTCTGGAGTCTATGCGACCGGCATGGCGACAGAATTCGGCAAGATCGCCCAGATAACCGGCAAAGTGGTGGAAGAGATAAGCCCGCTCCATATCGAGATCACCAGAGTCAGTCGCATCGTTGCCATAATTGCAGTTGCCTGCGGCACCGGCTTTTTCCTGATCGGCAGTCTGGTGGGACGGGGGTTCTGGGCCAATTTTCTCTTTGCCATCGGCATCATCATCGCTACCGTACCGGAAGGACTGCTGCCGACCGTGACCCTCGCATTGGCAATGGGTAGCAAACGGATGGCAAAACGGAACGCGCTGGTGAAAAACCTGAATGCTGTGGCGGCGCTCGGCTCTGTTGACCTGATCTGCACGGACAAGACCGGCACACTGACGCAGAATCTGATGACCGTTAAAAATCTCTGGAGTCCGGATGATCCAGCCATGGCCTGCACGGTTGCCCGTCTCTGCAACAATGTAACAGTGACTCCTGAAGGGCTGATCAAGGGAGACCCGACTGAGACGGCGCTCTATAACTATGCTGTTGAACATGGAGCGGGGGACGGTGAACAGCTGGGCGAAACCCCCTTCGATGCGGACAGGAAAAGGATGTCCACTCTCCACCGGATCGACGGGAAGCTGTTCGCTCTGGTCAAAGGGGCTGGCGAAAGCGTGGTGCCTCTCTGCACCTCGCTGAGTCAGTCCGGCTCGATTGTCCCGATAGACAGCAAGAGTACCGCCGAGCTCCTTGCGCAACAGCAGACCATGGCCTCCGAGGGGCTTAGGGTTATAGCTCTGGCATTCAGGGAGCTTGATGCAGTTCCTGCCGGAGATATCCCGGAAGAGGGACTTACCTTTGCGGGTTTCATGGGGCTGCTCGACCCGCCACGCCCTGAAGTGCCTCAGGCCCTCAAGGAATGTCATAGCGCCGGAATAAAGGTCATCATGATTACCGGCGATGCCGGTCCAACAGCTGCGGCCATCGCCAGAGACATAGGACTCATAACCGGAGAGCCGGTCATCATCGAGGGGCATGACTGCGCCGACATGCCGGACGAGCAGTTGCGTGAAGAGCTGAAAAAAGAGAATCTGATCTTCGCCCGGATGTCGCCCCAGAACAAGATGCACGTCGTAAGTCTTCTGATAGAGGAAGGACACCGGGTAGCGGTCACCGGAGATGGCGTTAATGACGCGCCGGCCCTGAAAAAGGCCCATGTCGGCATCGCCATGGGGCTGTGTGGCACCAGTGTTGCCCGCGAGGCAGCGGATATCGTGCTGCTTGACGACAACTTCGCTTCCATTGTCCATGCCATTGAGGAAGGGCGGGCGGTCTTCGAGAACATCCGCAATTTCATCACCTACATTTTCGCTTCCAATGTGGCGGAACTGATCCCCTACATCGGTTACATCCTGTTCGACATCCCCCTTCCGCTGGCCATAATGCAGATACTGGCAGTGGACCTTGGCACCGACATGTTCCCGGCACTGGCACTCGGCTCGGAAAAGCCGGCGCCGGATATTATGCAACGACCTCCCCGGCCCAAGAGTGAGCACCTGCTCACCGGTGGTGTCATGTTACGCTCTTTCCTGTATTTGGGGATGTGGGAAGCAATAGCCGGGATGGCAGCATATTTCTATGTTCTGTACTCGGGTAGCTGGAGCTGGTCTCAGCCATTGGCTCATACGTCAGCGCTCTACCTGCAGGCTACCACGGCCTGCCTTGCCGGCATCATCGCGACACAGATCGCCAACGTCTTTGCCTGCCGTTCACCCAACGTTTCCATCTTCACCCTGGGGATATTTTCAAATAGGCTGTTGCTGGCAGGGGTCGTCAGTGAGGCGCTTCTGGCGCTTTTCATTATCTACACCCCTCTTGGCAATTCCCTGTTCGCCTCAGCCCCAATCGGCGGAGACGTGCTTGTTCTCCTGATACCATTCGCGGTCATGCTGCTTGTTTTTGACGAAACGCGTAAATATTTTGTCAGACGGAAGTTGGGCAAGGCTGGCATAGAACTAAAGAAAGTAACCGGGGAATGACACCCGATTGAACCAGGAGGCAACACCATGTCCTTTATAATTTATCTTATAGGCTTTGCTTTTATCATCGGCGGTATTGCGTGGGCCCTTGTTCTCATCGGATTGAGCACCCTGTACGTTATAATCACGACCCTCATACTTGTTGGAGTGGCAATTTTGACCGGAGTGACTCGTACCCGCACCAGGGACTGATCGCACAGAAGGAGAGTCTGCCTATGTTCCACTGGACCCGTGACGCTCGCCGCACCGAGTTACGAAAAAAACCGTTCCCTCCGGAGTGGGAGGCATTAGTTCGCTTGAACCTGGGCCATTACAGTCTGCTTGATGACGCCGAACGTGACGAGCTTCACGCCACCATGCAGGTCTTCGTAGAGGAAAAGCAGTGGGAGGGGTGCGGAGGTCTCGACCTCACCGACGAGATCCGTGTTACTGTTGCGGCTGAGGCATGTCTGCTGCAGCTCGGACTCCCTCACGACTACTATCGCAATGTAGAGTCAATTCTCGTCTATCCCTCCACCGTCGTTTTGCCGGAGCGCCAGACCGGCGTCTTTGAGAGCGCGGGTAGTCCTGTGAATGGTGCAATTCCCATTCTCGGTCAGGCCGTTGCCAAAGGTCCGGTGATCCTGGTCTGGGATGCAGTCCGCCACGGCGCGCGCCACCCGGAGCAGGGGCACAACGTTGTATACCACGAGTTTGCACACAAACTTGACATGCTCGACGGAACTGCAGACGGCACCCCGCCCATGCGTGACAGCGCCGAGCTTGCCGAATGGGTGGTAGTCTGTTCCCACGAATTTCTGCGATTGCGCAAACTGGAGGAGCAGGGGCACACTACCTTTCTCGACTCATACGGCGCTAAAAACGAGGCCGAGTTTTTTGCCGTGGCCACCGAGGAGTTTTTCGACCGTCCGATCGCTCTTAAGAACCACGCTCCAAACCTCTACCATGTTCTGAGCGATTACTATCGGCAGGATCCTGTTAAGCGCGTGCAGCGAACCTGCTCCGTGGAACCTTAGGCCCAAATTCCCTTCAAAGCATCCCTCAACATGTTGAGGTTCCACCACATATTGAGGCTGATCAAATCATTTCCTCCTCCTCAAACTCTTCCGGCTTCATCCTAACAGGCTGTTTTTTAAAGAGTTAGGCCAGGCTTTTGCTTTGACAGTGTTGTTGGCAGGCTAATTGCGATGTTATTGGATAATTATGCTTATCAAGTGGAAGTTCAGTTCAGTAAGGAGAATTCATGATCGGGTTAATATTGATAATTGTCACAAGCACCATAGCCATAATCGCCATACTCGCCTACGGGATCCACAGCATGGATCGAGACCTGGAAGGGTATTAATCACACTGACTGAGGAACAACCATGTTCTCATGGCGGCTGTTTCGGGGCTGCTGAAATATGTGTGTAATTGCATCGCAAAGAACAAATATGCTTAACCAAAGGAGATCGTCATGAAACAAAGAAAACTTTCACTTGCCATTTTCACCATGCTTCTGCTCGGCACTGCCGCCTTCCTGAACGGTTGTGCAACAACCGGTATGGATCGTTCCGTCAACACCTCCAACTCGATAAAAGACGTGGACAGCGAAATCAGGAAAATGATTGTCCAGATCGATGTCACGGGCACTTCTCTCGATTCTCTTGTTATGGTAGGTCAACCCAACCTGAAGAAGTCCTTTGACTCTTATTCTGACAATCTCGTCAAACTCGAAAAAGAAGGGAAACGAGTACTTAAACGTGTCGATGAAATGAAAACAAACAGCAAAGAGTATTTTGCCGAATGGGAAAAACAGGGCGACGCATTTAACAATCCTCAGATCCGCGAACTCAGTGATGAGCGTCGCAATAACCTGGCTCAAACATATGCCAAAGTCCCTGAAGCAGGCGTAGGAATCAAAGGCTCATATCATGCCTATCTGACCGACCTGAAGGAAATCCAGCAGTATCTGTCCAACGACTTGACACCTAAGGGACTCGCAGGGATGGGTCCGGTCGCCCAAAAATCCGTTCAGGACCGGGATGCCTTAAAGGAATCTCTCAAGCCGCTTATAGCTGCTCTGGATGAAATAAAAGCAGAATTGTACAGCGGGAAGAAATAATACAGTCCGTAAAGAGGAGGATGTCATGTTGTGGACAATTTGTGCAGTGTTGATAGTGTTGTGGCTGTTAGGTGTTGTTACTGCATATACCATGGGCGGTCTGATTCATATCCTGCTCGTAATCGCCATTATTGTGGTGCTGGTCCGGGTCATTCAAGGGCGGAAGGTCTTGTAGACCGGAAATGACGGCATAGAGGAACTACATTCAATCAGAAGGGCGCATTGCGGTGCGCCCTTTTTTTTTGCAAAAGATCAATGATTGCCAGCAGTTTCGGCATGACCAATGGTGACTGTAGATGAACACCAAGGCAACAGATGAATCAAAGCTTTAAAACCGTGCTTCTTCTTGTCTGGACTTACTATCTGAATGATATTTACCTGATAGTAGTTAACAGCAGTCAGCTGGGCCTTCTCTGGACGCTTGATGTAATTTTTTACTTTCTTATTCCAACAGCTACCCTTGTATGGCTGTTCAAAACCAGAAGAATCTCCCTGCAAGAGTTGGGACTGGATAAGAGGCCGAAACTGTTTTCAGTCATGTGCGGTCTTGTTCTTTGCATTGTTCTTTACGTTACTCTGGAAATCTTCTTTTCATCATCCTTTGAAAACCTGACTCTGGCACTTGGCCATTTGTCGACAGGTTACAACTTCCCCGAGACTCAACCTATGCGGGGGATTTTGGTGGTTTATGCATCAATCACGTCAGGTGTGCTGGAGGAGATCATATTCAGAGGTGTAATAACAACGCGTCTTCAGAAATATATCCATTCCAGATCATGGGTGGTTATGCTGAGCTGTCTTATTTTTGCCGGTATTCACTGGAGTGAGGGGCCGGCACAGTTGATAAAAACATTTGTCTGGGCATTACTTCCAACAATCTGGTTTCTTAAACGTAAGGATCTGTGGGGGCTGATTCTGTGCCACTCTCTCTATAATTTTCGAGTTTTCGGGTTTGATTAATAAAAGTTATTCTTCCTACATGAACTCCAGCTTGTAGTAGAGATCCGCACCGCTCTCGCTGCCGGTCTGGGTTTCGATCTGCCAATGCTTGAAAATATCATAACGCAACATGAACAGATTCCCCCCGGAAAACACTGATTTGCCGTAACTGACATAGATTTGCGGGGTCAGATACTTGCCTACCGTGAGCATAGTCTCCGTCATGCCGGGCTGCTGAGTTGCCGGAATGGCTCCGGGAGGGGTTACCTGAAGCGGCTTGTAACCCATATGACTTGTGGTCCCCCCGACACCTCCCTGAATCTCCAGCGTGCTCAAACCCAGTTTGTTCTTTATCTTCTCCTGCAGAACCTCTGCCTGGCCTGAAGTAAGCAGTGCACCGGCCGCCTGGGCCACGAGGCTGGCCTGTTCGCCACTGCTGCCGAGCGGATGGCCGAGAACGATATAGGCCAGAACATCGACATCCGGCATGGCCGGCTCGGAGTAGAGCTTGGTGACCGGTTTCCGGATAGTTCCGGTAACCGTCACACCGGCCTTCACGTTGCCGATGGTGCGCAGAGCAAGAAAATCCAGGGTCGGGCGATCAATGGAACCACCGGCAAAGAAGAGACGTCCGCGTACGATTTCCAGGTTCACTCCGTAGGTACGGTAGCGCCCTTTCACCACCTTGATCTCGCCGGAACTGTTAATACTGTCAATGCTGCTGAATGACAGGTCCATGGCCCCGCCCAATTGGGCATCAATACCCGAAACCTTGACGAAAACCTTTTCGCCGAGCACAACCCGAACCTGGACATCCAGAGCCAGGGGAGAACTCTTTGCAAGAGGCACGGCGCTTCCCTCCAGGATGACATCGCTGCTCGGAGCGATAACCTTGGGGGACGGCGCCCCGACAATGCGCAGTTCAGGCAGAAGCAGTTCACCGCGCAGGGTGAGTTTTTGAGGAGTTCCTTCAAAGCTTAGCTTCGGCGTGCTCAGTATTTGGAGTTCGGGGAAACGGACAGTCTGAAAATTTGCGCCGAGTATGGTGCCCTGATAGCCGCTCACCCGCCGACCGGCAAGGGTGATAACCGCCGTCCCCTCAATATGACCGGGGCCGGAAAGTGCGCGGTAGGAGTCGATCCGGATCAGATTCTTTTCCAGGCGTGCCGTGAGTTGAACGTCCTTCAGATGAATGCCGGCAGTGGGCAGATACGCGCCCGCCTTGGTCAATCGCAGCGTACCTCCGATCTGGGGAGCTTCCCAGGTTCCGTTTACAGTAAGTCCCGCGTCTATCTCTCCGGAGCTTTCCTGTACCAGTCCCGGGAACAGGGCGGTAATAATCCCCTTTTCCCTGAGCTTCCCGGTGAATGATGCCTGAAGAGGCCCCTTCGGATTAAGCGCGACCGGAAAATGTGCCGGAACCGGCAATTGAAAGCTTGCCCGGGCCTGACCGTACTCAGCCATGGTCAGGGAAACAGTGCCGGCCAGCGTTTCCCCCCGCCAACCCCACGAAGCCGTTGCCGATTTGAAGATCAGGTTCAGCTCGCCGTCAGGCCTTTCCTGGTGAAACTTCCCTTCTGAAAGCACGGCATTGCCGTCAAGTTCAAATCGTTGCCCGGGAAGCAGGACCCCCTTGGCCCGGCCGCTGACGCGCCCGTCAAGCCCGGTGTCTCGGGGGAGCCAGGTTTTGAGCAGCGCCAGGTCTATCCCGCTCACTTCGGCTGTCAGTTCCCCTTTCTCAGGCATGACCAAGCGAAGCGGAGCGGATGAAGAAAAGTTCCCTTTCAATCTGCCGCCGTCTGCCGTACCGAGCTCTATTCCGACCATCATTCCCTGTTCGCTGCCGTCAAAGGTTACCAGGCCTTGCTGGAGCGTTATGCTGTCGCCCTTCCCGGTGAAGGTCCCGCTGCCAGCAGCGCTCCCTGCCAGGGTAAGCCGCTTTCCGGGCAAAAAACCCAACCGCACCGTACCACGGCTCGTCCCGGTTATCCGCACATCCTTCAGATAAGAATTGGCTCTGGCCAGGTTCAGACCGGCCCATTGCGCCGCGATCCGGCCGCTCAGCGGATTCAGTGCCAGATCTGCGGAGACTTCGAGACGCTCCGCTGTCCCTGCCGTAAGGGCAAGGGGGGATAAGGAAAATTTCCCGGCACTTACGACAAATGCCGCCGGAGCCTTCAGGCGCCACGAACCGCTTTTGTCGCTGCCTGCGAGACTAGTGACATCTCCCTTCCAGATACCGGCTTTGTACCCAGCTGCCAGTGCCAGTTGCGCCTCGCTGCCTGCTGAACGCAACGCGACGTTCATGGTATGATGCGGCAGCGTTCCGTCCGCCGCCAAGGTCACAGCATCCAGCGTGTACCCTTCATAGACAACCTTCCTTAGAGCTGCATTGACATGGACAGGGTAGCCCGTGCCCTGACCAAGCCGGGCAGTCAGATTGGCAGCGGCTATCCGCGTTCCGGCATAGGCAAGATTGCTCCCCGTGCCGGCGACAGCGCCGCTGAGCTGCCCTTCGCTCCAGCGCACCCAGCCATCGGCCTGGAGCGTTCCGGATGATCCGGGAATCAGTCGGGAGAAGTCGCTGATCTTTGCGGCCATGACCAGCCTCTTCTTCAGATCTCCGGAAGCGTGCAGGTCAAAGCCTTTACCCTTAAGCGCCAGCCGGTTAAATGAGAGGTTGTTGTCCACAAAGTCTGCCTGCACCAGGCCGGTCAGCGCCTGTTCATGCAGACGGCTTTCCAGGAGAGCTCCACTGACGCTTCCCGTGAGGGGTAACGTCCCCACCTTTGACACAGAGCCTGTGGCACTGAAATTCACCACTCCCTTCCAACCTGGGTCCAGCCTGGCCGGATTGAGATTGCTGCCGCTGATCGCTCCCCGCATCGCAAAACCGTCGCGCCAGTTGATATCAAGGTTTCCAGCCAGAGTTCCATCGATTATCGAGCCTGCAAGCTGTGACAGCTTCATCGTTTCACGTGTGCCCTGGTATTTTGCGGAAACAACAGCCGCTCGCCACCCTTGAGCCTGATTGGCAAGGGTGAAATCGCCCTGATAGCTGTCCAGTGTCCCTATAAATTTAAGGGTACCGGAAAGATCGGTCGGTACGTTCAGCTCGGGGGCGAGGTCGAGACCGGTCGCCTTGACCTGTAACGACAGTACCGGATCCGGGGTTCTGAATGACAGCGAGCCATCGGCAGTTACCACGCCCTTTTGTCCCGGCCTGGTAAGGCTAAGCCGGCGCAGGTTAACGGCATCCCGCACCATGCCAGCCTCGCCGCCAAGCTCCAGAAGTTTCCGTGAGCCTGAACTCCCGGCAAACGCGAACGTTCCGGCAAACTGCTCGGAGCCTTTTACGCGGCTTTGTCCTGTCAGCAGTGAGAACTGATCCATCCCTGCTATTGGCTGCGAAAGAACAACCCCAAGATCTGACGTGAGGAACGGATGCTTGAATCCGGCCGAGAGAGTGCCTTTGAGCTGTCCGTAAGAGGAGAGTGCCTTGAGATCGGTAATGGTCAGAACGCTGTCCTGCCAGGTGACCGAGCCGGAGATGTCTGCCACGCTCAGAAGCTGTTCCTGCAGGCGGCGATAACTGAGGTTGGTCACCCGCAACCGGGTTATCCTGCCATCAAAAAGATGGACACTTTCAGGCAGACTCGGCCAGACGAGAACCAACGGTTTATTGTCAGTGGGGGTATCATCCTGAATCCGGACCCCATTGATGAATATTTCCTGGAATGCTGCGGTACCCGACAGCAGGAGAAGCGGTTTCCAGCTCAGCTCAAACCTGTCAATCTCCAGTTTTTGCTGCGCCAGCCCCACCCGAACCTCAGTGAGCAGCAGATGGTCGATGATTCTCCCCTCGATATTTTTAGCGGACAAGCTGACCCCGCCAAAGTTGGCAACCGACGTCAGCAACCAACGGGTACCCGGCGTAGTTGCAACGACCCAGATAACCACCGCAACTGCCACTCCTGTCAGGAAAATCGCCATCGCTGCAACGAGGCTATGCTTTGTCAGCCGCTTCACAGCTCCAACCCCACGGTGAAGTGGATATGGTATGACGGGTCATCCACCCCTATCGACCGGGCCAGGGAAAGGTTCAGGCCCCCAACCGAGGTATAGTAGTGCAGGCCGACACCAACTCCCTGGAACAGGCGAACGTCAGAGAATGAATTAAAGCTGTTGCCGGCATCGTAAAAGATGGAAACACCCCAGTCTTTGAAAAGCGCCCGCTCAAGTTCAATACTGGAGGTTAAGAGTTGTTTGCCCCCCACGACCTTGCCCGAGGCATCGCGCGGACCGAGGGAATTGTAGGAGTAGCCCCGCACACTCTGGTCTCCGCCGGTAAAGAAGCGAAGCGAAGGGGGGATCTCGCTGAAAGGATCGTTAACAAGGGTTGCCCCACCCTTTATCCGCGTATGCAGGGACAAACGCCAGGGGAGCGGCAGCAGATAACTCCCTTCTGCCAGGAGCTGGACCAGAGCCGTATCGGAACCGAGCAGTTGATGCGTTCCGCGCAGATCGAAGGCGTAGCGGGATCCGCGTCTGGGACGTACCCGATTGTCGTAACGATCATCGGAAAAGCGAAGGCCCGGCAGCAGGAGTCGTGAGGTGGATTCCTGGTCACCCACCGAATAATCCTCATATTGGGCTCTTACATAAGCGGTGCCAAGCTTTCCCTTGCCGAGACTCCGGTTTCGATCCAGCTCCAGAGCCGTAATCCGGCTGGAATAGATTGTGGTGTCCTCCTGCTGCAGGTTAAGCTGCAGCGTCGTGGAACTTCTGACATCCTTCGGACTGGGCAGAATATAGCCGGCCACCAGACCCTGAAGTCGCTCGGCAATATACAGATTTGAATACAATTCATGCCCCTGGTGAAACATGTTCAAATCGCGGTAGCGGACTGTGAACCGTGCCCCCGTGTCCGTACCGAAGCCTATGCCCGGCCGCAGGGTTCTGCGCGGCCCGGCTTTCAGCTGAATGTTTACAGGCACCATCGATGTTTCGGCATCCTTCGTTTCAGGCGTGATGATAACCTCTGTGAAACGCTCGGAGTTGGTGAAATTTCGCTGTGTTTCTCCAAGGGTGGTATCGGAAAAAACCTCTCCTGATTTGTAGGTCAGATGACGGCGCAGGAAACTGTCCGGATAATCGGGCGCCCCGTGAATCTGCGTAGTGCCGAAATAAAACTTCTTGCCTGTTTCCAGAACCAGTTCGATGGTGGCGGTCGTAGCGCCTCGCGCAATACGGATTTCGTGCCGTGAATAATCCGCATCCAGGTAACCCAAATCCCGGGCAGTTGACTTGAGTCCCCCCTTGAACTCTTCGTATCTTTGCTGCTGCAGCTGATCTCCCTTTTTCAGCGGAAACGATGCAACCAGTCTAACCAAACGTCTCTCCTCGCTGCCTGGCCCGACAACTGTCACGTTTGCTTCCGTCAGAATTACCGGCTCTCCGGGCACGACCTTGACCATAAGACGATACTCTTCTCCGTCCGATTCGACCCTGGCTGTGACCTGTGCATGGTAATAGCCGAAGGGCTCCAGCGCGGTCCTGATTTTGTCGTCTGACTGCTTTGCGAAACGTTCGAGCCAGAGTTGATCCACCTTCCCTTCGCGGACCAGCCCGGCAGGGAGAACGAGCGATTCCTGCACATTTTTCAGCAGATCGCCCTCAATACCGGTAACTTCGACCTTCAGCGTTTCAGCGGCATACAGAGGCAGTGCAAACAAAAGGCAGAGCCCCAGGCAAGCAAGCGCCGCATGGATTGCTCCGCGACGTGATTCAGTACAGCTATTTGAGTGTATCAATGCGGGATCGGACATCATGGTGGACTTTAGAAAGACATGATTGGCTTCATGCTTGATCCTGTGGCGTTCCGGCACCAGTTACATCCCGCCAGACAGTGGTAAGGATCGCAAAAACAACAGGCCCGAGAATAAGACCGAGAATCCCCAGTGTAAAAACGCCACCGATCGCTCCGAGCACAATCGCCAGGACAGGGATATTGCTCTTTGCACCGATGGCAAGCGGTCGAATCGCATTATCGGCAAGACCCACGAAAATAATGCACCAGAGAGCCAGGAGTCCTGCCTTGAGATAGTCGCCGTTCAAGGCAAGAAGTGCTGCAAGCGGCACCCAGATGATGCCCGTGCCGACAACCGGCACAAGCGCTGCCAGAGCTGTCAGGGCACCGCATAGAACCGGCGCCGGGACTCCGGCGACAAAATATCCGAGTCCGGCGGTTACTCCCTGCACAAGGCAGGTGAAGATTGTTCCGACGGTCACGGCTGTTGTCGTTTCGCAAATCTCGGCAAAATATCGGCGTGCAATATCCTGGTTTGTAACGAACCGGTCGATAGTAGCGGACACTATCCGTTTGCCGTCACGGTAGATGAAAAAGAGTATGAAAAGCGCTACCGACAGGGTAAAGAGGAGTTCCCCAAGGGTTCTCGCAGTATTTGTTGTCAGATCAAGGAGATATCCGGAAGCGCCTTCGGCCAGCTTTGCACCTAACCCGTGAAGATCCAGACCGAACCGTTCCCCCTTGGAGATGAGCTCTTTTGCAAACGGAAAGTGGCTGAGAGTTCCTGCCCAGGTCGTTGTAAAAGCCTCAACCAGCCGCGCAACGTCCGTATACCAGTCGGCAGCGTTCATAGCGACCATGACGATCAGCCCGGCAATCGGCAGCATGAAGCAAACGGTTATGGCAAATACCATCAGCCCGGCAGAGCGGTTGGGATGGCCAGGGAACTTTCTGGCCAGTCGCTCGTGATGAGGAAGAGTCGCGATGCCGATGATCAGCGCCCAGGCCAGAGGCTTGATGATTGGATCCGCAAGCTTGGCAAACAGCCAGACAGCTGCGACAGTGGCAAGGGCAGCCATGATGCTCAGGTAGATCTTCTTGTCCATTGATGTGACCTTTCTAACAGGGTGTGAATGTCGAGACAATCAGCACAATACATTATAGTGTAAATTCAGTGTTCTGCTCGCTCACTCGTTAAATCTTTGTGATAGCGTCGCGCAACATTGTCCTGATCTCACCCATTACGTGTTCAGAACCTGTTATGAGCTCTTCCCATTCATCACCACTTGCATTCGATATACCTTGCAATTTTACCGCAGCCTCGTCCCGCTTGAGCTGCAAGGCTGCGATTGCATTGGCATATTCGAACTTCTTCTCAGGCGTTGCACTATTTGACTTGTTTTTGAGCTGGTCGATTTGAGCTTCCCATTCGACCATCTGTGTTGAGAGGCTTTCGACGAATTCCGTGCGCTTGTCCATGTCCATGAGGGAAACCTCCTGTTAATTCCGGCTCTTCGAGATAAAACCAAGGGGCAGCAAGTGCCAGACGTTGCCGAAGATAACTGCCTGACCGCTGCACCGGGTGCTGACTGCAACTGCAATTATTTCTTCCTCAGCAGGCTCTTGATTACGACGACAACTACCACCAAAATGGCAAGCACTGCCCATATCCACACCCCTCCCAGCCATCCTACTGAATTACTGATCATAAAGCTCCTTTAGTTGTGCTCCGACATTCCCGGCACCCTGTGAAACAATAAATAACCGGGACAACAGGTCTTTTGAATAAACTCAAAGCTGCTGAAAGCACGACAGTGCTCATATTCAAGTATGGCAACTAACGTGCCAGTGGAGACCAGTGGATACTGAGTGCGTAACAGTCTGATTTTTTTGGGTTAAAATAGAATGAAAGAGTCTGAAGTAAAGGTAACCCGCCAACTAAATCCGTTATGGTTCGCATATCTGCCATATATGAAGGGTATGGACATGATCTTGTGCGTTGCAAATTGAACAGAAGATTCTGCCCTTGCCTGAGCTGTCATATGCGACAGCTATGTTAAACATGACAGATTCCAGTGACGGCTTTCCTGTGACTCTCACCCCTCTTCCTCTAATTTTACCCGTATAATCAGCATGTTGCGCTTCATGCATCCGGAGCGGACCTTCCGGCACCCTAGTTGCTATCTCTATCTTAGAAGTCGTTGGCTAAAAACATGCTTTCGAGAAGATGGCTGACAATCGGGTAATGACATGACACCAAATAATGAAACCACCGTTTCCCCGCCCAGACAAAACCGTCCCCGCGTGATCCGCATCGAGCCGTCACCCGGCACTCTCATCGCGTTGCTGCTCCTCTTCGCCGGCCTGTGGCTGCTGCCCCGTCTTATGCCTGTTGTTCTGGTACTAGTGGCGGCACTCACTATCGTCGGCACCATAAGTCCCGCAGTCAGGTGGTTTGAAGAGCGCCACATGCGCCGGGGCATGGGCATCGCTATAGTTTTCTCCCTGCTCATGGTGGTAGCCGTTCTCATCAGCACCCTGACGATTCCGGCGCTCATGGCGCAGGCGACAACCCTTCTGGACCTGGAACCGGCCCTGCGGGCAAGCCTGGCGAAATGGATGGCCGGCTCCCACCTGACCAGTCCCCTGGCGGGGCTGCTTCGCAAAGTGCAGTCAGGCGATCTTGTTAGAATGGCGGCCTCGAATGCCTACGAGTACTCCACACGCGCCATTGCGATCTGCGCATATATCCTGAGTTCCGTATTTCTCGCACTGTACATCATGATAGACCGCGATCGGCTGCGCGGAGGACTTTTCCTGGTTGTTCCCAGATCACACCATATCAGGCTTTCCAGGGTCATGCTGAATCTGGAAACTATTGTCGGTGGTTACATCCGCGGACAGGTGATCACCTCGGTTTTCATGGCCGTCTTCGTGTTTCTTCTCCTCAAAGTCTGCGGTGTTGAAAACGCCCTGGCTATCGCAGTTTTTGCGGGCGTTGCCGATGTCCTTCCCTACATCGGTGCCCTGCTTTCGGTAGGAGCCACTGTAGTTGCAGCGCTCCCGCGTGGCCCTGCCATTATTATCGTCGTGCTCGTGCTGATGCTCACCTATGAGGAATTCGAAAGCCGGGTGATTATTCCCGGAATCTACGGGCGCGCGCTTCGCCTCCCGTCGTCTGTCATTCTTTTATCGCTACTGACAGGAGGTGTTTTGCTGGGCATCGCCGGAGCGCTACTCGCCATACCGGTAGCAGCTGCGGTGCTGATGCTCATCGAGGAGCTGCGGGTCGAGCTCCCCGGCCAGCAGGAACAGGCAGCGGATGTCGAGATAAGGGAGCGAGACGACCGCGGCGAAGAAGAGTATGAGCGCCGGGCCGAAGGGATGCCGGCGGAGCAGGCCGCCGCAATCGCAGTTATGATAGCTGTAGATCGCCAGAAGGAGGAAAGCGGCCCGCAGGCGAACACAGACGCGCCAGCAACAGACAGCATATAGCGGGGATAGACCCGCATTAAAAGGAGATTTCACATGACGAAAATCAGCAGGAAGATTATTGCAACGCTGGTAGTGGGGATTCTGGTGGCTGGTGTGTCCGGCTGTCAGAAAAAAGAGGGCCCGATGGAGCGAGCCGGCAAGGAAATAGACAAAGCTGCGGAAAAGACTATCAAGCAGGTTGATAAAGCGACAGAAAAAGCAGGCGAGAAGATCGAA